>Ga0172371_10002829_pt1 | contig 27289 bp, 27 predicted proteins | sample Lak12m_FD_114543 | JGI IMG/M metagenome (GOLD analysis project Ga0172371, IMG submission 114543) | Freshwater microbial communities from Kabuno Bay, South-Kivu, Congo - kab_022012_12m | ecosystem: Environmental > Aquatic > Freshwater > Lake | place: Democratic Republic of the Congo: South-Kivu...
AGCAGCTTTTCACCCATTGGTACCCCGAACAAAGCCAGAGAATCCAGGATCATCCCTTTTGCAACAACGCCAACGCCGCCATCCGCAAGAGCCTGTGGCTGCAGCATGCTTACGATGAAAGCCTGCCGGGTTTGGAAGACCTGGAATGGGCCAAGTGGGCTTTCGAGCAGGGCTGCCGCATCGCTTATATCGCCGAAGCCGAGATCATCCACGTGCACGGTGAATCCTGGCGGGGCATCCACAAGCGCTACATGCGCGAGGGCATGGCCTTCAAGCAGATCTACCCGCACGCCAGCTTTGGCCTGGCTGACCTGATTGGTTTATTTATAAAGAATTCCTTCAGCGACCTGGGCCAGGCTGCCCGCCAGCGCGTGTTCCTGCGCCAGTTCGCCAACATCCTGCGCTTCCGCTGGATGCAATTCCACGGTACGTATATCGGCTACCAACGCTCCGGCCCGCTCACCTGGCAGCTTAGGCAGTCTTTCTATTATCCGCGCGAGAACGGTGGGAAAAATGGAGAACCCTCGCGCCGGGATGTCAAACCCATCACTTACGATTAGAATATAAGTATTGCAGTTTTGTATTACTTCTTAACTGGAGGACCGTTTGAGCCAACCAAGCATAGTCGCGTTGGTGCCCATGCGCCATCATTCGCAGCGCGTGCCCAACAAGAATTTCCGCGAGCTGGCGGGCAGGCCGCTATTCCACTACATCATCGACAGCTTGCTGGACTGCCCGGAAATTGGGCGCATCGTGGTCAACACCGACAGCCAACCCATCCAGGCGGACCTGGCGCGCAACTATCCCCAGGTGACCGTGCTGATTAGGCCGTCGGAGCTGCGCGCGGATGATGTTTCCATGAACGAGATCCTTTTATACGATACCGAGCATGTCCCCGGCGACCTGTACCTGCAAACCCACAGCACCAACCCGCTGCTGCGGGCGGCCACCATCTCCCAAGCCATCCGCGAGTTCATTACCCATATGGATGATTTCGACTCGCTTTTTTCGGTGACGCGCGTGCAGACGCGCTTTTGGGACCGCTTCACGCACCCGATCAACCATGACCCCGAGGTGCTGATCCAGACCCAGGACCTGCCGCCCATTTACGAGGAGAATTCCTGCATTTATATCTTCAAGGCGGAGAACCTGCGCCAGCGCCGCACACGCATCGGTAAAAAGCCGCTGATGTTCGAGACCCCGGTGGAGGAAGCTTTGGATATTGACGAAGAGATCGATTTTATGATCGCCGACCTGCTTATGCGCAACCGCCAAAAGCCCTGACTGGTATAATGCCTGAAAAACCATCAATAATCTGATCCATTATGGGAAAATACCAAGTTCTGATCTCAGCCCCTTACCTGCTGCCATTCATCGAGCGTTTTCGCCCGGTCTTTGAACATTATGATTGCGAGCTGATCATCCCGCAAGTGAACGAACGCCTGGAAGCGCAGGAGATTCTCAAATATGCCGGCCAATTCGACGGCACGGTGAGCGGCGATGACCGCTATACGCCCGAGGTGCTGCGGCGCTGCAGCCCGCGCCTGAAAGTGATCTCCAAGTGGGGCACCGGCATCGACTCCATCCATCAGCAAACCTGCGCTGAACTGGGTATCCGCATCGGGCGCACGCTCAACGCTTTCACGGTGCCGGTCTCCGACAGCGTGATGGCTTACATGCTGGCATTCGCGCGCCGACAGCCCTGGATGGACCGCGCCATGAAATCCGGCGTATGGGAAAAGATCCCCGGCCGCGCTTTGAGCGAATGCACGTTGGGCGTGATCGGCGTGGGCAACATCGGCAAAGAAGTGCTGCGCAAGGCGCGCGCTTTCGGCATGAACCTGTTGGGCAACGATATCGTGCCCATTCCGCAGGATTTTCTTGATGAATACCAGGTGTGCATGGTCGCGCTGGATGAATTGATGCGCCAGGCGGATTTCATCAGCGTCAATTGCGACCTGAACCCGACCAGTCTGCACATCATCAACCACGACTCGCTGGCACTGGTCAAACCGGGCGCGATCCTGATCAACACCGCGCGCGGCCCGCTGGTGGACGAAGGCGCGCTGGTGTTGGCGTTGCAGCAGGGGCGGCTGGGCGGGGCCGGGTTGGATGTGTTCGAGCAGGAACCCCTGCCCGCGGATTCGCCGCTGCTGAAAATGGATAACGTGCTGCTGGCGCCGCACAATTCCAATTCCAGCCCAACCGCCTGGGAAAAAGTGCACTGGAGCACCATCCTGAATTTGCTGGATGGCCTGGGGATACCTCACCCTGATTTTGAGGAAATCAAACAGAAATACGGCAGGTGAACGCAATGGCGGACAGAAGAAAGGTCATGTTGATTACGGGGGCAGCCGGCGGCATCGGCCGCGCGGTGGTGCAGGTGTTCCATGAACACGGCTGGCGCGTGGTGGGTGTGGACCGCGCCGAGTTCGGGGCGGGTTTCCCCGCGGACGGGCTGTTCATCCAGGCGGATATTTCCAACCCCGAGGATATCGAGACCATCTACAAGCGCACGGCCGAATTCAGCCCCGTGCTGGACGCGGTGGTCAACAACGCCGCCGTGCAGATCGCCAAACCGATCCTGGAGACGACCGCCGAGGATTGGGACAAGACCATGGCTTCCAACCTGCGCTCGGTCTTTTTGGGGACGCGCCTGGCGCACCCCTTGCTGAAAGCCGCCGGCGGGGGCGCAATCGTAAACGTCAGCTCGGTGCATGCCATTGCCACCTCGCCCAATATCGCCGCCTATGCCGCCAGCAAGGGCGGGCTGCTGGCTTTCACGCGCGCGGCCGCCATCGAGTTCGCCGCGGCCAATATCCGCGTCAACGCGGTGCTGCCCGGCGCGGTGGACACGCCCATGCTGCGCGCCAGCATGGACCGCGGGCATTTCGACGGACCTTCGGTGCAGCAGCGTCTGGATAACCTGGCCAGCAAGACCGTCAACGGGCGCATCGCCGAGCCGCGTGAGATCGCGCAAACCATTTACTTCCTGGCGGATAACGACCAATCCTCGTTCATGACCGGCCAGGCGCTGGTGGTAGACGGCGGCGCGACCGCCAAACTGAGCACGGAATAACCCATGGCCGATTTCAAAGATACATTGAAGAAGGTTTTACCGGAAGGAGTGCAGAGCGTCCTGCGGAACACGCGCGACGGGTTGCAGCGCCTGCCGGCTGACCTGGAGGCTGCCGCGCATCCCTGGCGGCGGGCGGTCAACGCGCGCCTGCGCCTCCTGCGTGATATGTATAAGGGCAAGCGCTGCTTCATCATCGGCAACGGCCCCAGCCTGAAAAACACCGACATGCGCAAGTTGCGCGGGGAATACACCTTCGGCATGAACCGCATCTACCTGATGTTCCCGGAGCTGGGCTTCGAGACTTCTTTCTTTGTTTCCATCAACGACCTGGTGATTGAACAGTCCGCGGCGGACATCCAGCAGTTGCAGATGCCCAAATTCATCGCCTGGCATGCCCACCGCTACTTGCAGCCGGACGAAAACCTGTACTTCCTGCACACCACCTACACCGGCCCGCGTTTCGCGCGCGATATCACCGGCCGCCTGTGGGAAGGCGCCACAGTTACTTACGTGGCGCTGCAGGTGGCCTATTACCTGGGCTTTTCGGAGGCCATCCTGATTGGCGTCGATCACAGTTTCACCACCCAGGGCAAGCCCAACACCACCATCGTTTCCGAGGGAGACGACCCCAACCATTTCAACCCGGCCTATTTCGGCAAAGGATTCCGCTGGCAGCTGCCGGATCTGGATACCTCGGAAGTGGGCTATGCCATGGCGCGTCATGCGTATGAAGCGGATGGGCGGCGGGTGCTGGACGCCACCATCGGCGGCAAGCTGGCCATCTTCCCCAAGGTAGATTACAACAGCCTGTTCAGGAAGTGATGGAAAAACTCCCGCTCGTTTCGATCATCACCCCGTCCTTCAATCAAGCCAATTATCTGGAATATACCCTGCGTTCCGTGCTGGAGCAGGATTATCCCCATATCGAGTACCTGGTGATCGACGGCGCTTCCAGCGATGGCAGCCAAGAAGTTATCCGCAAATACGAAAAGAAAATCGCCTGGTGGGTATCCGAAGCGGATCACGGCCAGGCGGACGCCATCAACAAGGGCCTGCGGCGGGCGAAAGGGGAGTTCGTCGCCTGGCTGAACTCGGACGATATGTACGCACGCGGCGCGCTGCGCAAGGCCATGAGCGCGCTGCAGGCCGATCCCGCGCTGGGCATGGTCTTTTCCAACGTGTTTTCCATCGACGCGCGCAACCAAATCTTCAATACCATGCGTTACAGCAATTGGGGCTTGGCGGAGTTGATGGCCTTCAACATCATCGGCCAGCCGGGCGTGTTCATGCGCCGCTCTGTGTTGGAGAAAGCTGGTTGCCTGGATTTGAACTATCAATATTTGCTCGACCACCAGCTTTGGCTGCGCATAGCCAGTATCGCGCCCATCCATTACGTGGATGATTATTTCGCGGCGGCGCGCTTCCATCCAGCGGCCAAGAATGTGGCGCTGGCGGCCGAATTCGGGCGCGAAGCTTTCGCCATTCTGGAATGGATGCGCGCGCAGCCCGCACTGCGGCCGGTGTTTGAACGCGAACGGCGCAGGATCCTTTCCGGCGCTTACCGGCTGAGCGCGCGCTATTTGCTGGATGGCGGATTGCCTGCCCGCGCGCTGGGCCATTACCTGAAATCCATGTGGTATCATCCAGCTGCGGCCTGGAGTGAAAAACACCGCATGGCCTATGCGTTAGCTGGTTTGGTCTTGCCGTTGGGGAAGGCGCGCGAGAAATTCATCGAAGAACGAGCGCAGAAAATCCGCGGCGAGAAATTGCAGGAATACGAGAGATTATTCGATTATGGCGAAAGAACACCAGAATAAAAAAGAGAGTAAAAAAGAGTCGAGCGCAACCGGCCATTGGTTGTGGATCGCTTTGATTGCGCTGGCTTTCCTGCTGGGGCTGGCGGTGCGCTTCTACGACCTGCAGGACGCGCCGCTGGATTTCCATCCCACCCGCCAGCTGCACTCGGCCTTGATCGCGCGCGGTATGTACTACCAGACCCTGGCGGACGCCCCGGATTGGCAGAAGGAACTTTCCTACAACCAATGGCAGGAGGAGGGCTTGATCGAACCGCAGATCATGGAGCGCCTGGCTGCCTGGAGCTACCAATTGCTCGGGAGTGAGCAATTGTGGGCGGCGCGCGTTTGGGCCATCCTGTTCTGGACGCTGGGCGGGGTGTTCCTGTGCCTGCTGGCGTTTGAATTGTTCGGCCTGGCGGGTTCCGCTTTGGCCGTGACTTATTTCATGCTGTGGCCGTACGCGGTCAGCGCCAGCCGCGCTTTTCAGCCGGAAGCGCTGATGGTGGCCGCCATCATTATGGGCTTGTGGGCGGCCGCGCGTTGGCTGAAGCAGCCGAGCTGGGGGCGCCTGATGCTGGCGGGCCTGCTGTGCGGGCTGGCCATTTATATCAAGTCGGTGGCGGTATTCTTCATCGCGCCGGCGCTGGCCGGGCTGCTGCTGACCAACTACTCTGTCAAGGATCTGCTGCGCAATAAACAGGTGTGGGTATTGTTCGCCCTGTCGGTCAGCCCCTATATCGCTTACCACATCTATGCCATGTATGGCTTGAAGCTGCTGGAATCGCAGTTCAGCCTGCGTTTTTTCCCCAATTTGTGGATCGATCCGGTCTTCTACCTGCAATGGATCGGTGAAATTAAAAATATACTGGGCCTGGAAACATTTTTAACCGCGCTGGCGGGATTGTTGATCCTGCCGAAGAAGAAATGGAAGGGCCTGCTGGCCGGCTTATTGATGGGCTACCTGGCTTACGGCTTCACCTTCTCTTATCACATCTCCACGCACGACTACTACCAGATGCCCATGCTGGCGGTCACGGCCTTGGGGCTGGCGGCGGTTTTCTCGCTGCTCATCGAACACCTGCCCAGACGAAATGCCTTCAGCCTAAGCGCTATTGCGTTGGTGTTGGTCGGTTTCATGGTGTTGAAAGCCTGGGATTCGCGCGTGACTTTCAAGAAAGTGGATTACCACAACGAAACCCGCTTCTGGGAAAAACTGGGCGAGCGGTTGGGGCATGACGCGCGCGTGACCGGCCTGCTGACCGATTACGGTTACCGCCTGGCCTATTGGGGCTGGCTGGAGGTCGATCCCTGGCTGCAGACCAGCGACATCAACCTGCGCGCCCTGGCGGGCAGCCCCGTGGATCTGGCTGCCGCTTTCCAGTCGGCTGTGTTGGATCGCGATTATTTCGTGATCACGCCGATGAGCGATTACGCCAACCAACCGGAATTGCAGCAGGCTTTGAATGCCAGCTACCCGCTGCTGGAGGCTTCCGACGAGGTGCTGATCTACGACCTGCGCGGGCAGGCGGAATAAATGAAAAAAACCGATCTCCCGCTGGTTTCGATTGTAACGCCTTCTTTTAACCAGGCCGCTTACCTGGAGGAGACCATTCAATCCGTGCTCGGGCAGACCTACGCGCGCATCGAATACATCGTTATAGACGGCGGCTCGCAGGATGGCAGCCAGGCGGTCATCCGCAAGTACGCCGGCAAACTGGCGCATTGGGTGTCGGAAAAGGATAAAGGCCAGACGGAAGCCATCAACAAGGGCTTCGCGCGTACGCACGGCGATATTTTGGGCTGGATCAATTCGGATGACACCCTGCTGCCCAACGCTGTGGAAGAAGCGGTGGCCTTTCTGCGCGAACATCCGCAGGTGGGGATGGTGTACGGCGACGCCAACTACATCGATGAAAAAAGCCGCGTGATCGGGCGCTTCCCGGCCGCCCAAACTAACTTGAAAAAGCTGCGGCACGGCTATGTGCACATCCCGCAGCAGGCTTCTTTTTTCCGCAAATCATTATGGGATCAGGTCGCTCCGCTGGATGACAGTTTCTACTTCGCCATGGACTACGACCTGTGGACGCGCCTGGCGGTTATTTCGGAATTGAAATACTTGCCGCGCACCTGGGCCAACTTTCGTCTGCACGCCGACGCCAAGACCATCGCGGCCGACGACCGCTGCTGGCCGGAGATGCTGCGTGTGCATTACCGCGAGGGCGGCTCGCGCCTGGCGCCAATCGTGCTGAAGTACCGCGTCCGCAAGATCGTCGCCCCGCTGATCCGCTGGCGGCGCAAACGCATGTTTTCCAAGGATTCGTGATTCGTGTAGTAATGTTCAATCGATAAGGTGGTTCCCATGACCGAAAAACTTCCCCTGCCATTTTTACACAACGGCGTGGCGCAGATCGCGCTGGTGGTGTGCGACCTGGAAGAGAGCGTGGCGCACTATCACCAACTGTTCGGCATCGGCGATTGGCATTTTTACACCTATCAGAAACCGCTATTGAAGAGCATGAGTTATCACGGCCAGCCGGTCGAGCACAGCTTTCGCATTGCCCTGTCCTATTTTGGGCCAATGCGGGTGGAATTGATCGAGGTCAAGGAAGGCGATTCGATCTACAAGGATTTCATTGAAAAGCACGGCTATGGCGTGCAGCACCTGGGTTTCCTGGTGGATGACATGCAAGCAGCGCTGGCGCAGGCGCGCGCGGCCGGTCTGGAGATGATCCAGGATGGCTCCGGCTTCGGTCTGGATGGCGACGGGCATTACGCCTACCTGGATACTGAGGAAGCGCTGGGCATCACCATTGAATTGATCCAGCGCCCGCAGCGCCGCCACGCGCCGGAGAAGATTTTCCCGGACAAGCAGGCATGATCTTTCAATCACACGAAAAAAACATGATAGACTGGTGAGCAATGAACAAAAACTTCTTTTCAGATATCCTGCTCAAGATCAAGCTGACCTTCCACCTGTTGAAAGACAGCCGCGTGCGTTTCTATTTGAAATTGCTGCCGGCCTTCTGCCTGCTTTACCTGATCGTCCCGACCGATATCCTGATCGGCCCGATCGACGACGCCGTGGTGCTGTACCTGGGCATGGACTTTTTCATCGATTTCTGCCCACGCGAGGTGGTAGCCGAGCATATGCGCGAGCTGCAGGCGCAAAGCGCGCCGGCTCCGGCCAGTCCGCCGCCGGATGACGACGTGATCGACGCTGAATTCAAGGAAAAATAAATAAAAGACCTCCGCTGACCGGCGGAGGTTTGTTTTCTTGCTGTGAATCTGGACTTGCTTTCTCTTCCACGGATACACACAGATTATTTCACGATTCACTGATTTATTTCTTTGGCCGGCTGGTATTCCTCGCCTGACGAGGGCGGGTTCAGAATGACGGTTGGGCTGTCATCATGAACGCTGTTACTCATTGTCATCCTGAACAAGCGTCAGCGAGTGAAGGATCTCGGCTGGAAATCCAGTTGTCGATAAGGAACGCTGTTATCAAAGCTGAGATTCTTCGCCTGCCTTAGGTGGGTTCTGAATGACAGTTGGGCGTGGATGGAATCCATTAGCCGAGATCGCCACGTCGCTGCCGCTCCTCGCGAATACAAAAAATTCCGCGTAGGTTGGGTTGAGCATCACAACTCAATGCAGATACCTCAGACGGAATAGGTTGCAGAAAGTGGCTTCAATATATACAAGTGCTACGCGATGCGAAACCCAACGATAGATTATTTCGCGATCAACTTAGCCATCCAACCGAGATCGCCTCGTCGCTGCTGCTCCTCGCGAAGACAGAAAATTCGCGTAGAAGTGGTGGCATTCCATTGCTGCCGCTTCATAATAAAAAAGGCGCGTATACCCAAAACAGATAGGTACAGGTGGAAACGCGCCCTGCTTGCTTATTGAAACCAGCGTTTCTTTTTTAGATCACTCCCAGATTCTTGCCGGTCTTGCCAAACGCTTCCAGACCCTTATCCAGGTCAGCGCGGCTGTGGGCGGCCGAGATCATCACGCGAATGCGCGCCTTGCCCTTGGGCACGGTGGGGAAACCAATCGCGGTGGCAAAAATACCCTGCTCGAACAGCTCGCGGCTGAACTGCTGCGCCAGGGGCGCTTCACCCAGCATGACCGGCGTGATGGGTGTCTGGCTGATACCGGTGTCGAAGCCCAGCGCTGCCATGCCAGCTTTGAAATATTTGGCGTTATCCCACAGGCGATCCACCAATTCAGTGGAAGATTCCAGGATGTCCAGCGCGGCCAGGCAGGCGGCCGCGTCCGGCGGGGTGACGGCCGAGGAAAACAGGAAAGGACGCCCGCGCTGGCGCAGCCAGTCGATGATGACCGCGTTGCCCGAAACCACGCCACCCACCACGCCGAAAGCCTTGGAAAAGGTACCCACCTCGATATCCACCTTGCCGTGCAGGTTGAAATGATCCACGATGCCGCGCCCGCCCTTGCCCAGCACACCTTCGCCGTGCGCGTCATCGACCATCAGGATGATGTCATGCGCCTTGGCGATCTCGTAGAGTTTGTCGAGCGGTGCGATATCGCCGTCCATGCTGAACACGCCATCGGTGACGATGATGGCTTTATCATACGTGCCTTCGTGCTCCTTGATGACCTGCTCCAGGCTGGCTGGGCTGCAGTGTTCGTAGCGGATGATCTCTGCGCCGGAGAGCCGGCAGCCGTCGATGATGCTGGCGTGGTTAAGTTCATCCGAGAAGATCAGGTCGCGCTTGCCGACCAGCGCCTGGATGGTGCCCAGGTTGGCGCAAAATCCGGACTGGAAGGTGATGGCGGCTTCGGATTGTTTGAAAGCGGCCACGCGTTCCTCCAGCTTGAGGTGCAGGTCCATGGTGCCGGCGATCGAGCGCACCGCTGCCGGACCCACGCCGTAGCGCTGGATGGCATCCTGCGCGGCCTTGAGCATGCGCGGGTCGTTGGCCAACCCCAAATAGTTATTGGAACAGAAATTCAGCACCTCGCGCCCGTCCACCACCAGCCAGGCGCCCTGCGGTGAGCTGAGCGTGCGGATGGTGTTGAACAGGCCGCCGTCTTTCAGATTTTTCAGTTCTTTCTGGATCCAGTCTAGTCGTGGCATGATTTGTCCTTTGGAAATGAAAATGAGATTCGCTTGATAGAGCCATTATACTTCCAGGCGCGCGTCGGCCAGGATGCCCATTTCCAGCAGGGCTTGCCTGAGCGGCGCGACAGCTTCGGGTTTGACCACCGCCGTTGTCTCGTTCAGGCGGGTGAAGATGTGCGTTTTGGCGTTGGAAGCCAGCAGTTGGTCGAGGATGGCTGCCGAGCGCACGCGCAGCAGCACCGGCCGCTCGAACACGGCTTCCAACTCATGCTGTTTCCAGCGCTCCAACGCTGCCAGGATGTTGGGCGGCAGGGGCTTGCGCCCGTATTTTTGGATTAGTGCCAGCAGTTGATGCACCTGCAGTCCCTGCGCCAGGGCATTTTTCAGCGCCGGGTGGCTGATCTGGTAACAGTAGCGGCCTTTGCGAGGTGCTTTCCATTCGCAGAAGCGCGCGATCTGGTAACGCGCATCCAGCGGGAAGCCGCGTTCCACCAGCAAGCTGCCATCTTTTTCCAGTGTGAAGATCTTGATGTCCGGCTGCGCGCTGGCGGCTGGTTTGCCTGCCAGCAGTTCGGCTGCCCATGCGGAGAGGCGGAACAGGCCGGCTTTTTTCGCGCGCGTCTTCGTGCCCTGATCCACCAGCCCCATCCAGAAGAAAGGTCCGTGAAATAAAACGCGCAGGTAAGCGCCTTCCACCCGTTCCCAAAATTCGAAACCTTTCAGGTATTGCCCGCTGCCAGGGTCTTTGATGATCCAGGCATCATATTCGCCGCCGGAGCGTAAAAAATCAGGCTGGTAAGATTTCACCCATTCCGCGAATTCATCCATATCCAGCCAACTCTCCGCGGAAAGCTGCCGCAGGATGGAAAGCAGGCGGGCGCGCGCTTCTCGCGGGTTGCGCTTGAGCTGGCCTTCGATTTCCAGCCCGCACAGCCAGGCCAATTCGTCGATGGCGGCGCTGGCTTGCCAGGCATTTACCAGCCTGACAAAAGCCTCCATGCGCGGCGCTTCCAGAAAAGCGCCAACCTGGCGCGGGTCGGGCTGGCCGCCGGCGTCCAACAGTCCCGCGTCTTGCAGCAGGCGCGTTAAAAAACGCGCCGGAATGGCAGGGTTTTCGAAAGCCAGGCTCTCCGCGCTTTTGCCAATGCGCAGCGCGGCCAGCAGGCTGCAGGCATGTTCCAGCAGGGTGTCCCCGCTCGCTTGAATGGTGATGGGTTTGTGAACGGGCAAAACCGGGACACTGGCGCTTTCGATTTCACGCGCGAGGTAATCCTGAAATTCATCCGGCAGGTAGAAGTATTCGCGCGGCTCGCCGCCTTCTCTCAGGAAAGCGCGCGCGATCAATCCCTTGTAAAACAACCGCTCGCTGACTGAGGCCGGGCTGCGATCAGGGCGCAGTTTTTCGCGCCGGGCGGCGCCCATTTCTCTCAATATGCCGAATTCGCGCTCGAACTGATCCACCGGCAGACGCCCGCTGCCGCGCGCCAGGCGCAGCAGGGCACCAAAGGCCGGGCGGGGCAGGGCTTGCAGGATTTCCGCGAAGAGCGCTTCATCCTGCAGAAAGGCGGCAATCTGTTTGGCGGTATTTTTGGCGGGATCCAGCTGCTGATCGATGCCCCAGCCCTCGGCGATCATCGCCAGCAGGTCGGGCTCGTAATCGATGAAGGTTTCGATCAGCGTCGGCATAGTTTTATTTTAAATCCGAAAACGGATCCCGGCCGGCTGATTTATTAAAGCGATTAGCCGATAAACAAACTGGCGATGCTTGCAGCCAGGTTAGCCAGGGCGCGGGCTGGCAGGCTGACCCTGCGGGGAATGAAGTAGGCGCAGTCAGGTTCAAACCAGCCCTGAGCGTGCCAATACTGGTAATCGAGCGTATCCTTTTCAGCCTGTTTCCAGGCGTGTTGCTGGATCTTGAAAACCACCAACTCGATCAGCGATGGCGGTCGAACCGGCGCCACACGCACCTCCCGCAGCAGTCGGGCAGCGATTTTGCCGATTTTTGGAGTGAAGCGCTTTTCCACCTCGGCTTTTGCCATGCGGGCACCCATGATAAAACCCGCGGACCCGCCCAGGTGAAAACCCCAGGTGAGCAGCGCGCCCTGCAGGGTTTTAACCGTGTGCCCGGTCGGGCTGCTGCCGGAGGTGGCAATCACGAAAGCCGGTTTGCCGGTAAAAGCCGGGCGGTGGCAGAAATACGCCAGGCGGTCGATCCAGTTCTTCATCAGGCCGCTTACGTCATCAACGTATACCGGGCTGGCGAACACCAGCAGGTCGGCCGCCAGCATCTTTGCGGCGATGCCCTGCACGTCATCTTTATGCGGGCAGTGCTGCTCGCCGCGCTCGAAGCAAGCCCGGCAGCCGCGGCAGGTTTCGATGCGATGTTCGCCCAGGCGGATCTGTTCGATTTCCAGCGGCTGGCCGCCGCCTTGCAGCTCCTTCAGGGATTCCTCCAGGAGCGACAGGATTTGATCGGTATTGCCGTTCTTGCGGTTGTTCCCGCAGATGAAGATGATGTTCATAATCCCTCGGTTTTTTATTTTTTTGTGGCTTTTTCTATTTACGCCGCGAGTCTTAAAAAGTTTTGCACGGCTGCGCAATCCGGTACAATTCATGTATCACGGATGTGATTTCCATCGGGCAGGTATTCGAATATATGGATGCGAAATTTTTGGAAGCGGTGTGCCTGGCATCGATTGAGATACTGGGAGAGAAACAGACTTTTCAGGTGCTGAAAGGTTTGGGCATTGCTTCTTATTCAAGGCTCGAGGAAAGCCGCTTCTCGCTGGAGCGCTTCGGGAGGGAGTTGGCTGCGCGTTATGACCCGCAAACCGCCCGCGGTCTGTTGATCCGCATCGGCCGGGCGTCGTTGATTTTCCTGCGGCGTTATTTCTGCGAAATTTCTGAACTGGGCGAGATCGATAATCGCCTCAAGCCGCTGGAAAAGCGCTTTTCTTTTTCTTTGAGTGTTCTGGCTCAAAAAATGGGTGAGGCAATGGGCACGGAGATACAGGCCAGCGTCGCTGATGGCCAAACCTATAAATGGCTTTTAGACGCACCGGAAGCGGTTTTTGAACCTTTCTATCATTTCGGCTTGCTGGAAGAATTCTGCGCATGGCTGGACGCGCGCAAGGATTACCAGATCGCCTACGCGCCTGATAGCGCTGACCCGGATTTTGCCGAACTGGTCATCCAGGTGAAGGAGAAAGAATAGCTTCTGACAAATTTCTTATTGACAGCTTGAAGCGAATCTCTTACACTTAGTTTAACAATCCAACCGGGGAGCCTGAATTGCCAGGCTGAGAGGAGGATGCGCAAATCCTCGACCCGTCGAACCTGAACCGGATAATACCGGCGGAGGGAGTATTTATAAGCATGCAAACTCCCTCCAAGGAAATGGAAGGGAGTTTTTTTATGCGCGCGGTGATATTTGCCAACGGGGTGCTGGAAAAACCGGAACGGACAGTCGGGCTGCTGCGACCGGATGATTACCTCATCGCGGCGGATGGCGGCCTGGGCCACATACGGCGGCTGGGATTGGTGCCCAACCTGGTGATCGGCGACCTGGATTCGATCAACCCGCAGGATGAAACCTGGCTGGCGGTGCACAAGATCGAGGTGCGTCAGTTCCTGCGCGATAAGGATTTCACTGACTTGGAGCTGGCTGTGCAGGCTGCGCGGGAGGGGGGATTCACGCAAATCCTGATCGCCGCCGCGCTGGGCGGGCGTCTGGACCAGGCGCTGGCCAATATCGCGCTGCTCTGGCTGCCCGCGCTGCGCGGCCTGGATATCGCCCTGGATGACGGCGTCACTTCGGTGCGCTTGCTCGAAAACCGCTTGGAAATCGCTGGCAACCCCGGCGACCTGGTTTCACTGCTGCCGTGGGGCGGGCCGGCCGCGGGTGTGGTGACGCATACGTTGAAATACCCCCTGAAAGCGGAAACCCTCACGCCCGGCCAGACGCGCGGCATCAGCAATGTGATGCTGGGGCGCAGCGCCGTGGTGGAAATCGCCGCTGGAACGCTGTTATGCGTCCATATCCACCAGGACATGGATTGAGAAGAGAAAAGGAGATTCAAATGAAAAAAGTACTATTACTTGGGGTGGCCATGCTCGCGCTGGCGGCTTGTGCCGCCGAGCCGGCTACGTTAACCGTCATGACCCACGATTCCTTCGTGGCCAGCGAGGACGTGATCGCGCAGTTCGAACAGGAGCACAACGTCAAGGTAAACTTCGTGTTGAGCGGCGACACGGGCGGCGCGCTGAACCGCGCCATCCTTTCCAAGGATGCGCCGGTTGCGGACGTGCTGTACGGCGTGGATAATACTTTCCTGTCGCGCGCGCTCAGTGAGGATATTTTTGAGGCCTATGATTCCCCGCTGCTGGCGCAAATCCCGGATGAGCTGAAGCTGGATGCCGAAAACCGCGCCCTGCCGGTGGATTACGGCGACGTGTGCATCAACTACGAGAAAGCCTATTTCGCAGAGCATGACCTGGCGCTGCCGCAGACGCTGGAAGACCTGACCCAGCCGGAATATGCCGGCCTGCTGGCAGTCGAAAACCCGGCCACCTCTTCGCCCGGCCTGGCTTTCCTGCTGGCAACGGTGGCCGAATACGGAGCGGAGGACTACCTGGATTACTGGCAGCGCCTGAGGGATAACGGTTTGGTAGTGGTCAACGACTGGAACACCGCTTATTACACCAACTTCTCCGGTTCGACCGGCAAAGGCGCCCAGCCGATGGTGGTCTCCTACGGCACCAGCCCAGCGGTCGAGGTGGTGTATGCCGGCGAAGAACTGGACGAATCCCCCACGGCTTCGTTGGTGGGCAGGAATATGTGCTTCCGCCAGATCGAGTTCGTCGGCATCCTGAAGGGCACGCCGCGGCGCGCGCTGGCCGAGCAGTTCGTGGATTTCATGCTGGATACGACCTTCCAGGAAGATATCCCCATGAACATGTTCGTCTTCCCGGCCAATCCGCAGGCGGTTCTGCCGAGCGAATTCACCGATTATGTGCAAATGCCCGAGCAGCCGGCCGCGCTGGCGATGGCAGAGATCGAAGCCAACCGCGACGCCTGGATCGAAGCCTGGCGGCAGTTGATGCTGGGAGAATGAAGTCTGAAAGAATGAAAGCCGGCAGGCTGACAGCCTGGCTGCTGCCGCCGGCTTTTCTGCTGATTTTTTATTTCTACCCGCTGGGCAGGGTCTTGGCGCTTTCGCTCACGGAGTGGGCGCGCAAGGGGCTTTCCGGCTGGAACTGGGAAATCGTCAGCGGCGCGATCAGGTTCACCTTTTACCAGGCGGGTCTTTCCACGCTGATCACCGTTTTGCTGGGCGTGCCAGCCGCTTACTTGTTCAGCCGCTTTCAATTCCGGGGCAGGGAGTTCCTGCGGGTGGCGGCTACGCTGCCCTTTATCCTGCCGGTGGTGGTGGTGGCGGCCGGCTTCAACGCCCTGATCGGCCCGCGCGGCTGGCTGAACCTGCTGCTTATGCAGGTTTTCGACCTGGCGCAAGCGCCCATTGCCATACAAAACTCGCTGGCGGCCATCCTGCTGGCGCACGTGTTCTACAACCTTTCAATCGTGATGCGCGTGCTTTCGGCTGCCTGGGAGGGCATCGACGCGCGCCTGGAGAACGCCGCGCGCACGTTGGGCGCCTCGCCGGCGCGTGTCTTGCGTGAGATCACCCTGCCGCTGCTGCGCCCCGCATTCATCTCCGCCATCCTGCTGGTTTTTTTGTTCGATTTCACCAGCTTCGGCGTGATCCTGATGATGGGCGGCCCGCAGTTCACCACCCTGGAAGTGGAGATCTACATCCAGACCATGCAGTTCCTCAACCTGCCGCTGGCTGGGCTGCTGGCCATGATCCAACTGGCTTTCTCGATGCTGATCATCGCGGCACTCACCCTTTCCGGGCGTTCATTGGGCGTGCCGACCATGCCGCGCGTCCGGCAGGAGAACCTGCGCCGCCCGCGCAGAACCTGGGAAAAGGTATTCATCTCCGCGATGGCAGTTTTTCTCCTCACCCTGCTGGTGCTGCCGCTATTGGCGCTGACCGCCCAGTCGATTCTGGTGCCGGATGGTTCGGGCGGTTGGCAAATTTCGCTGGAATATTTCCGGCGCTTGTTTGAAAACCCGCGCCAGTCCATTTTCTACGTGCCGCCCATCACTGCGCTGCGTAATTCGCAGCTGTACGCCCTGGCGTCTTCGGCTCTGGCGCTGGGGTTGGGTTTGCTGCTGGCCAACGCTGCCGGCGGAAGGCGCCGGCTCAGCCGCTGGCTGAACTGGCTGGTGATGCTGCCGCTGGGCACCTCCGCGGTTACGTTCGGATTGGCGCTCTTTCTGGCATTCGGCATGAGCGCCGCTGCGCCGCGCTGGTACCCGCTGCTCATCCCTTTGGCGCACGCCCTGATCGCGCTGCCTTTTGTGCTGCGCCTGGTGGAACCGGCGCTGCGCGCCATTCCGCCCAACCTCAGATGGGCGGCTGCTGCGCTGGGCGCTTCCCCGCGCCTGGTCTGGCGCACGGTGGAGCTGCCCATCATCCGCCGCGCGGCGGTTACGGGTTTCGTGTACGCGTTTGCCATTTCGCTGGGCGAATTTGGCGCGACTTCTTTCCTGACCCGCCCCGATATCCCCACATTGCCCATCGCGGTTTACCGCTACTTGAACCTGCCGGGCGCGCTGAATTTCGGCCAGGCCATGGCCATGGCCGTCATCCTGCTGGCGGTGTGCACGGCCAGTATGCTGCTGGTAGACCGCCTGCAATTGACGAATACCGCCCAAACCGATAAAGGAGAGCTGACCGATCATGCTTGAAGTCAACCGCATCCGAAAATACTACGAAGGCAGATTGCTGCTGGATGATATTTCATTCAACGTGGCCGAGACAGAAACGGTCTGCCTGCTGGGGCCATCCGGCGGCGGCAAGAGCACCCTGCTGCGCATCATTGCCGGCCTGGAAGAGATGGAAGGCGGGCAGGTGCGTTGGAATGGGGAGGATATTACCGGCTTGCCCGCTCATCTGCGCCGCTTCGGCTTGATGTTCCAGGATTACGCGCTCTTCCCGCACATGAGCGTGGCGCAGAACGTGGCTTACGGCCTGCGCATGCAAGGCATCGGCGAAAGCGAAATTCAAAAGCGCGTCATTGAGGCCTTGGAGATGGTAAACATGCCAGGTTTCGCCGGGCGGCGTGTAACCGACCTCTCGGGCGGCGAGCAGCAACGCGTCGCGTTGGCGCGCGCGCTGGTGGCGCGGCCGCGGCTGCTGATGCTGGATGAACCCCTGGGCGCGCTGGACCGCGCCCTGCGCGAGCAGCTTGGCAGCGAGCTCAAACACGTGCTTGATCACATGGATATCCCGGTCATTTACGTCACGCATGACCAGCAGGAAGCTTTCGCGTTTGCCGACCGCCTGCTGATCCTGCATGACGGGCGCATCATCCAATCCGGCGCGCCTGTGCAACTATATGAGCAGCCTGAGTCTCTCTGGCTGGCAGATTTTCTCGGGCACCGCAACCGGCTGGCTGGCCAGGTGCTCCGGCAGAAACCGTTGACTGTGCAAACCGCGGCCGGAACGCTGCAATGCGGGCGCGCTTTCGGCAGCCCGCGCACGGGCCAGGCCGTGACCCTGGTGCTGCCGGTTGGGGCGGCGCGCCTGGCGGAAACGGATGGAAACATCCTGCCGGCGCGCGTGCGCCAGGTGCAATTCCAGGGCGTCGGCTATATGATAGACTTCCTGTTGGCGGGTGAGAGCGAAGCGGCTTTCTTCTTCAATGAACCTCTGGCAGTGGACGCGCAGGTCAACCTGTCCTTTGCCCCGCAAGCCATTTTATGTTATGCCTGATCGAACGATGAACGATGCATTCACGATTGTGAAAAATGATCATCTCGGGCGGGAAGTCTGGCGCTACCCCGCCTTGCTAATAAGCCGGTCAGTGCGCGGATTGCTGTTCGAGGCGCATTTCAACCGCCCCGACCTGGATTTCAACGGCTTACTCCTGAAACAGAACGATCGCTTTCTGGAACTGTATTGGTTCGAAAAATACTTCAACATCTACGAAATCTACGACCGTGATACAAGTTTACTGAAAGGCTGGTACTGCAACGTCACCCGCCCGATCCGGCTGGCGGATTCCGCGATTTTTTACGATGACCTGGCGCTGGATTTGCTGGTCTTCCCGGATGGCCGCCAATTGGTGCTGGATCAGGACGAATTCGCGGCGCTGCATCTGGACGAGGGATTAAAAGAAAAAGCCCTGAAAGGCCTGCGCGAGCTGCGCCAGCTTTTCAGGGATCGATTTCCACTCAACGTTGAGATGATGATCTAGCCCGCTATTTTTCCGGCGTGCGCAGGAAAAAATAATATAGCGCGTATGAAGCGGCGCTCACCAGTACGATGGCCACCAGCACCGGCGCCACCACCGACATGACCGAAAGGGTAGTGGAGGTGGCGTCTTCCGCCACGCTCACCGGCACGTTGCCCGCCCCGCCCGTCGCCGCGGATACTGCCGGGCGCACCGCCAGCGATTTGGCGGCGTGCACGCTGCCGGCCACCAGGATGCCCAGCGCGATGGCCAGGATGGGATGCACATCGGTGATCACGTTGGCGCTGGCCGCGAAAGCGATCGCGCCGGCCGCCGGGCGCACAAAGGTCTGTACGATGAAATCATTCACGTGGTTGACCGCCGGGAACTTGTCCACCAGGAATTCAACCAGGGTCAATACGATTAAAAGCCCGATGATCCACCAACTGGTGAGCGCGTCCCAGGGCTTGCCCAGCTTGATCAGATCGGTGAAGCGCGCCATCAACGCGATCACCAGCAGCGGGATATAGGCGTTCAACCCGGCGCTGGCGGAAAGTCCAAATGCGGAAAAAATACCTAATGCAGTTTCCATCTTTCCTTTTTCATTTATTATACGGTTTTATGATCCCGTTTATCCGATCAGCCAGCCGCGCAAGGCGGAGAGCAGTGTGATCTGCAGCATGGCTGTGGCAAATCCCACGGCGATAAATATCGCCAGGGCGGACAGCTTTTCAAAGGAATTTTCTTTCTTCAATAAGATCACCCAAAATATGGTATATAAGGCCGTGATCACCGCGATGACGGTCAACATGCTCAGGTAAGCCAGCCCGCGGAAGATGACGCCATCCGCGAAAACCAACAGGCTGCCCAAAAGCGCGGCTGTAAAAATATACGCAGGAAGCTGCCAAAAGTTACCCAGCAGTGGCTCCTTGCGCGGGTTCTTCCAAATGGTCAGGTTGAACAAGGTCATCAAAGCCGTGCATAGCACCAGGCCCATGCCGAAACCGGTGATCAGGCGCGTGGTGTTGGTGGTGGTGTAAAGGAATGGTTTGCCGAGCATCTCGCTGATCAACGAATTCAGGCCATCCCCACCCCAGGCCGCCGTCAGGAACAAAGACAAGAGCATGTAACCGCGCGCGGGCAGCCCGGCCTTGCGGTCCTGGAAAGCGTAATACAGAATGCCGATGAAACAGCCCAGGTAAAGCCCGCTGCAGCGCGCGCAGATGGGAAATTGCAGATCTCCGGAATGAAAAGAGTGGCTGGGGAGCTGGTGGCAGACCGAAGAACCGATCGCCAAACTGCGCGCGTACAGGTCTCCGGGATGCAAGTGCAGCCAGTTAAGCGCGATGCCGATGGCGCTCAGCATCACTGACGCGGATAGAAATATCCGGCGGAAGGAAGGTTGAGATGTTGTATTCATGCTTTGCGCTAATTATAAATGAGCCGCAGCCCGCAAGCCATTTGGTAAAAGCGCCAAGATCGTGTAAAATGAAATTGGAGAAAATCCCTCTCTCGCTATCCTAAGGATGAGGAGGTGGTGTCGATTATGTGTAGTAGTCAAAGTAGTGCTGCGGCATCCCTCCTCGGAATCCGATAACGGATGCCGCAGCCAAAAAACAGGGACCGCCTGATTCAGGCGGTCTTCTGTTTAATTTGGAGCCTGTACTAGTACAAACTACAGATGCCGTTGGGGCAATCTTTTGGTATAGTAGGTAATGATTGTTCGATTGGGAGGTAGTCATGCAAAAAAATCCGGTGGTCTTTTGGGAACTGGCCAGCCACGATATGGAAAAATCGGTGCAATTCTTCCGTGATGTTTTTGATTGGGAGATCGAGTTCAGCGAACGCCTGGGTTTCTACGTCATCCCCAAAATCGCCCCACCGGGCGAGGAATTGGATGGAGCCGTGTTTACCCTCAAGCGCGCTAGGCTGCCCTTCCTGACCGTGTATATCCAGGTGGAGGATATCGACGCCAAGGCCAAATTGGTCGTGGAAAATGGTGGTTTCATCGTCGAGGCGCCTTTCGATATCTCACCCAATTCGCGCATCTGCCTGTTCAATGAGCCTTCCGGCGTGACCTTCGCCATGATCCAACCCAAAAAAGGTTGAATGATCTGTGATGGAGCAGCCTTGTCATGATTAGACTTTCCTGGTGGTTCAATCTTGGTTTAGCAGCGCTTATGCTTCTCGGCTGTGCCGCCAACCCGGCGGCGCGCGCGGCGGACATCATCCCCGAGATAACGCCCGATGGAGAAACGCCGGCGGATCACTCCCTGGAGATATTTAAAGAAAATCTGATCGAAGAATATCAGCCTGTACTGGAGGAGATGCAGAGCGCCACGCGCTACCAGATCGAGCTGCAGATCGCGGAGACCATTGCGGACATCAGCGGACATCAGGAAGTGTGGTACACCAACAACGAAACCGTCCCGCTGGAAGAGATTTACTTGCGCCTGTTCCCCAACGTCTCTGGCTTGATCCTGACAGTAACCAACCTGACCGTGAACGGCCAGGCCATCCCGGCTATCCTCACCAACAAAGATACTGCCCTGCGCATCGATTTACCCGCCCCGCTGCAGCCCGGTGAGCAGGTCCTGCTCGCGATGGATTTCCAGCAGCGCGTGCCGGGCGAGATGGGTGGCAATTACGGGCTGAACATCTACATGGATGATATCCTGGCGCTGGATCAGTTCTTCCCGATTATCCCGGTTTACGATGAACAGGGTTGGAACGTGGAAGATCCGCCCATCAATGCCGATATGCTGTTTGCTGATGAAGCCTTTTTCAGCGTGCGTGTGAATGCCCCGGCGGAACTGGTGCTGGCGGGTTCGGGCGTCGAGGTGGCTGCCACTGATGGTGCTGAGCGTCAGGAGCGCATTTTCATCGGCGGGCCGCAGCGCGATTTCTTCCTGGCTGCCAGTGCGCGTTTCGAATCAGTCAGCAAAAAGGTCGGAGATACCACATTGAGCGTTTACTTTCCCGAAGAATACCGTGAGTCCGGCATGCTGGTGCTGGAGACGGCTGAACACGCCCTGGATTCTTATAACGAGCGTTTTGGGTTATATCCCTATACCGAACTGGACCTGATCAGCACGCCCATGAACGCCGGCGGCATGGAATACTCCAGCGCCACTTCGCTCTCCATCAACTACTTCGACCCCGATTATACGGTGGGCGCGTTGATGTTCCTGGAAGCGGTGGTGGCGCACGAGGTGGCGCACCAATGGTTCTTCAACCAGGTGATGAGCGACCAGATCGAAGAGCCCTGGCTGGATGAGGGCCTGGTGCAGTACGCCACCTACCTGTATTATGTGGACCGTTACGGCGAATCCAACGCGCAGGGCTACGTGGATTCCTGGTACGAGCGCTGGTCGCGGGTGGAGCTGGCGCCCATCCCGATCGGCAAACCAGCGGGCGCATACACGCGCGAGGAGTACAGCCCGATCATCTACGGGCGCGGGCCGCTGTTCTTTACTGCCTTGAAAGCCAAAATGGGGGCGGAAGCTTTCAACCGCTTGCTGCTCACATATGCGCAAGAGTATCGTTGGGGTATTGCCTATGGCGAGGATTTCAGAGAACTGGCGCAGGAAATTTGCGGCTGCGACCTGGAACCATTGTTTGCCGATTGGGTGGATGAACAATAAAACTTGGTTATTTGAATTTCGCGTAGATTGGGTTGAGCGTCGTAACTCAATGCAGGGGCATTGATCGGAGAACCTCTGCAACAGCGGCTACCAGCAGTGTGTGTGCAGAGTACAGCGAAACCCAACAAAAACCAGTGATTAAAAGGTTGCCCCCGCATTCAATGTGGGGCTCTTTAAGAAGGTAGATCATCCATTCATGGGTGACGATTATCTGCCGAGATTTCTTGCTGTGGTTAATATCGAGATTGCCGCGCCTTGCTGTCGCAAGGCTCGTAAAAACAATCAGAATAAAAGTCATACCGAGCAATAGCAATCACGCAGCACTCCACCATGAGAGCATCTCGGTAGTCATGCCCATTGGAGGCAATACTGCTCGTTTCTCAGTTCGAGATCCTTCGGGAGCTGCGCTCCCTCAGGATGACAAAAAAAGAATCGAGATCCCTTACTCCTGCAGGATTCAGAATGATGCTGGATCGAGGTTATCTGTGTGTATCAACCACAAAAAGATTTTCTGTGTGCATCTGTGGCTAAACCGAGAGACACTCGCAAAATGATCACTCCATCAATTCACAGGTGCTTACGCGGCCATTGAGCGTCAGGCACTGCGCCCACTGCCCGTTGAAATCGATCAACATCTGCACCTGCGAAAATGCGTCATCGAAGCTGGCGATCAGCAGCCGGCGCGGGCCTTGCAGGTCAACTTGCAGCCTGGTGAAGCGCTGCAGCATGCGCTGGTCGCGCTCGCTTAGGGTTTGCAGGTCAAGCTGCGCGACTTCCTCAAGCTGCGCGTCCACCGCTGTAATTTGATCGCGCAATTCCGCGTTGAAATTCGCATCCGCCGTGTAGCCTGCCCCGGCGAAAAACGCCAGGCATAAAAGCACCGGGATCAACCAACCAACCGTGCCCAGCGAGGAATACAGTGCCTCGCCGGCGTTATCCAGCAGCAGGCCGCCCACCAGGAAAAGGATGTTGGTCAGCACCATGATGACGAACAGCCGCCCGCGGATACCCGCGGGTGTGATGTAATTAATGGCTGCGCCAAATTGCGGGTGCGCGGCACGCAGTAGGGTGCCGTAAGCCTGGAAAGTCAGCAGGGAGACCAGGTAACTCAAGATGCTGGCGGCTGCCATCCAGAGCAGCATGCGCGCCACCATGTGGTTGCTGCGCGTGCTGACCCAGCTGACCAGCGCGAATACCGCGATGGTCGGCAGGAGGCCGATGGCCAGTTTCACCAGGGGCAGGCTGGCATGCGCCCTAAACATACTGAAAGCGTCCCAACCCCACGCGAACAGGGCGTAAATCAGGCCGGCAAGAATGCCCAGCCGGATGCTGTTGCGCTGCGGCTCGCTGATTTCTGATTGCCATTTTTTGTTTATCATTTTTTCTCCAGATTATTCAATCAAATATTCCTTGCGCGAGATGAAAAGCGTTTCACGCGGGTTCAACCACAGGTTCATCTCATCTCCCAACAGATTCCAGCTGACCCCAAAGAACACAATGGCAAGCGTGATGGGCAGGTAGATCCACCAACGGGTGAACAGGTTCCCGCCTGGCCCGATGATCCAGTCTTTGCCAAGCGTCAGCAGGCTGGCCCAGGGAGAGGAATCGCTCACACCGATGAAGGTCAGCGAAGCCTGCAGCACCACCATGCGCCCGATATCGCGCGTCAGCATAACGATAGCGGGGGATATTGAATTGGGCAGGATGTGCCGGAGGATGATCCGGCTTTTGCGCGCGCCCAACAACCGGGCGGCATCCACATATTCTGTCTTTTTCGCTTGCAGCACCTGAGCGTGCATCACGCGCGTATAGGGCATCCAGGAAAACAGGATCAGTGCCAGCAAGACGGGATCAGATTGTATGATGAAAGATTGGAAGATATTCAGTTTTTCCGGGATGGCTTCGAACTGCGTAAGCGTCAGCCCCCAGGATTCGGGCGCCAGGTAGGCGATTACTTGCGAAAACATGGCCACCGCGGCGATGATCGGGAATGCCAGGAAACCATCGCACACGCGCATGATCAGGCTGTCGATCCAGCCGCCTGAATAAGCTGCGATCGCGCCGGATGTGATTCCAAAGAGAGCAGTTAAACCAGCCGCAGTCAAGCCGAATATCAGTGCCTGCCTGACGCCCCAAACCAGGGTGTGCAGGACATCGAATTCTTTGATGGTGCCCAGGGGGAACGCGGCGCTGGGCGCTTCAGGAACGCAGCGGAATTTTTCACATGCGATCTTGTAATAGGGCGCATCCGCGGATTCATCCACTGGCGCGATCAGGGGAGCCATGATCGCAACAACGATGATAAAAAAGATGGTAACAATCGATAAAACGGATTGCCAGCGTGTGGTAGCGCGCTGCCAGTGGCGTTTATTTTTTTGATTGGCAGACTGACAACCCGGGTTATCTCTTCGCGGGTTAAGTTCGCGCTTGACAACTGCCAGGGATTTGGCTTTTTGTGACTTTGTCTTTCTTTTTGACGCCCATTCCAAACCAGCCTGCGCTGATGCGCTGTTTGGATTGATCTGTAACGCTTTCTTTATAAATTTTAAGCTCTTCTCTTGCGTGCCTGTGGCTGCCAATATCAACCAGGCATCCTCGTTCTGAGGATCCAGCCAGGCTGCCCGCGAGGCGAGCGAATGCGCTCCCTGTGAATCTCGCTCGCGCAGTTTTTGATAGGCTTTTTCAACTGCAGCCTGGGATAACCGCTTAGCTTTTTTCATTATAAAAAGCCTCTTCTTTAATCAATGGCAGCAGCGCGGCTTGCAAGATGTCGAGGATGAGCATGAGCGCCAACACCAACAGTGTACTGAAAACAGAAAAACCCAACACGGCGGCTGCGTCCGGCACCATCGGCCCGTATCTCGTAATTAACTCGGAAACGCCCTTGAGATTGAAAATGCGCTCGACCACGTACACGCTGGTCACCAGGGTGGCGGCGGTGACCGCGCTGGAATTCAAGGCTGGGCCGAGTGTGTTGCGAAAAGCATGCTGCCAAATAACTTTTTTTTCATCCAGGCCGCGCGCGTAAGCCGCTGTGATGTATTCTTTTTGCATCTCTTCCAGCAGCTGGGCGCGCGTAATGCGCGCCAGCAGCGCCCAATGGGCGAAGCTCAACGTGAAAACTGGCAGCACCAGGTGGCGCATGGCATCCAGGCTGATATCGGCGCGGTTGTTAAGGAAGCCATCGATGGTCATCAGGGATTGATCCTGAAATCGATCTTTCTTCTGTGCGGCTGATACGCCTGCCAGCAATCCCAGCGGGATTTGGAAGAGGAGTGCGTATAAAATTAATTCGATGGTAACCAGAGCGCGTCTGAGGAGCAGCGGCAGGACGTCATTATTCAAGATCGGGCTGTAGCCCCAATCTCCCTTAACGAGGCTGCCCAGCCAATAAGCGTACTGAACCGGGAAGGGTTCCTGCAAGTGATGCCGTTCGATGATCTTCTCGCGCATGCGTTCCTGCCACCCTGGCACGTTGCTGTTCGATTCCGGCATATACAGACTCACGCGCGTCTCAAGCGGCATCAGCATCACGATGCCATAGAGCGTCAGCGTGATCGCTAGCAGCGCCACCGGAATCAACGCGAACCGCTTTATTAAAAAGGAAAAGAACCGGTTCATTTGTGTGTCCGCTCAGCTTTTCTTGATGTCCTTCGACAAGATCAGGATATCCTGCCGGAGCGTCCAGCCCGCCTTTTGCCAGAATTTCAAACCTTCTTCATTATCCGCGATCACGAAGATGTGGCATTTTTCGATGCCCTGCGCTTGCAAGGCAGCCAGGCAGGCATCCACCAGCCTGCGCCCCAGGCCGCGTTTCTGGTAATCCGGGTGAACGGCCAGGTGATACAGGTAGCCGCGCCGCCCGTCGCTGCCGCCCAGAATGGTGCCGATCAGCTTTCCGCTGTCATCCGCGGCCAGGCAGGTGTCAGGATTCCGATGAAGGAAAGATAACAGCGCTTCTTCGCGGTCGGCGCTGCTCAGCCCCATGCCGGGCATGGCTTTCCACAGGCTGTATGCCGCGGCGTAGTCGCTGTCAATCATCCTGCGAACCTGTATGGTCATTTTCCCTCCGGCGAATTGCATCATCAGTTCAAATAATCTTATCAAACAAATGCAGTGAAGGAATTGGATAACAGGATGATTTTTGCGGGACAGGATTGTCATGGAAATCAATCATGTTATAATTTTGCCGCTGGTTTTCAGCGCTTTTGGAGAGGTTGCGTAGTCCGGCTTAACGCGCACGCTTGGAGAGCGTGTGTACCGAAAGGTACCGTGGGTTCGAATCCCACCCTCTCCGCCTTTTATTTAATGAAACAGGCGGGAGATACTTTCTCATTGTTTTATTTTTTTACCCCAAAGGTATAATCAATCTATATTTCTTATTCCTTGTGACTTTATACGAACAGGACCGTGCCTATGTGGACAATTTTCCGAAAAAATCGTTCCTCCCTGATACTCCTTGCTTTGCTGCTGATTGTCAGCCTGGCTTGCGGCACATTCGACCTGGCCGATTTCGAAGAATACCTGGTGACCAGCGAACCATCTTCACCGCAGTATTCAGGCGAGGTTTCTTCAGATTACCTGCCCACAGTGCTGGCGCAAATCCAGGGCACGCCCATCTCTCCGGACGAGCTGCCGGTCAAGGCGGTGGTGCAGATCGTCGTACGCGGAACAGTGGAAGGCACCATCCAGGAATGGAGCGGCTCGGGCACGATCATTTCCCCTGATGGGCTGATTCTGACCAACGCGCACGTGGCTATGGGCGACCGTTTCTACCCGGCCGAGGAGCTGCTGATCATGCTGACCGTGGCGGAAGACCAAACGCCGCAGGAAGCGTTTTACGCCGAGGTGCTGCAGGCCGATGAAAACCTGGATATCGCTGTGCTGGCGCCGGCGGTGGACCTGGCAGGCAGCCGCATCGACCGTTCCACCCTCAACCTGCCCTACGTCACCTTGGGCAATTCGGATGACCTGCACCTGGGCGACGACATCATCATCCTGGGTTATCCGGGCATTGGCGGCGAGACCATCACGCTCACGCGCGGCGAGGTCAGCGGCTTCACCGCTGAAGCGGATTACGGCAACCGCGCCTACATCAAAACCTCCGCCACCATCGCGGGTGGCAACAGCGGCGGGCTGGCGCTGGATGATTCCAACCAACTGATTGGCATACCCACCGAGGTGGGCGCCGGTGGCGGCGATTATGACGCGGTGGTCGATTGCCGCCCGCTGGCCGATACCAACCGTGATGGCGTGATTAACAGTTTTGATACCTGCGTCCCGACCGGCGGTTTCATCAACGCCCTGCGACCGGTCAACCTGGCCATGCCGTTGATCAACGCCGCCTTGCAGGGGCGCGTGGCTTATAGCACGCAGGAGC
>Ga0172371_10002830_pt1 | contig 27287 bp, 22 predicted proteins | sample Lak12m_FD_114543 | JGI IMG/M metagenome (GOLD analysis project Ga0172371, IMG submission 114543) | Freshwater microbial communities from Kabuno Bay, South-Kivu, Congo - kab_022012_12m | ecosystem: Environmental > Aquatic > Freshwater > Lake | place: Democratic Republic of the Congo: South-Kivu...
ATCAAGGAAACCGGCAGCGCCAATCTCTATATGCTGACCTTTCGCGACACCGTGCCGGAACGGGCGAAGCGCGTGGTGGAATTGCTGGCGTCGACTTTCATCGAATCCGGGCAGGGGAACAAGATCAGCGACACCGATGCCGCGAAAAAATTCATCGACGAACAAATTGTCGCCTATGAAAAGAAACTGCAGGAGGCCGAAAATCGCCTGAAGGAATTCAAACTGCGCAATCTGGGCATGAATCCGGGTCAGGGCAGGGACTATTTTACCCGCATAGCGGAGATGACCGCCCAACTGGATCAGGCGCAGTTGGAGTTGCGCCAGGCGGAGAATTCGCGCGATGCGTTCAAGCGAGGACTGGAAAAGGAAGAACACGATATGGTGGCGGTGGCGCCCGCCGCGAAGGCGCTGGCCAATTCGCCGGCGGGAGGATCGATAAGCGAAATCGGCGCGCGCATCGATGCGATCAGGCGCAACCTGGACGCCCTGCTGATGAAATACACCGAAACGCATCCGGATGTGCTGGCTACCCGGCGCGTGATCAAGGAACTGGAGGAACAGCGCCGTCAACTGGAGCTTACGCGAACCACCGGGGATGCGCCGGCACCACCGGCCGCCCCTGGCGGTCCACGCGCCAACGATCAGCTCAAGGTGGCGCTGGCGGGCGCCGAAGCCAATGTCGGCGCGTCGCGTGCACGGGTGGCCGAATACGCGGCGCGGCTAAGCCGCCTGAAGGAATCGGCAAAGCTGATGCCGCAGCTCGAGGTCGAATTCGCCCAGATCAATCGCGACTATGAAGTCAACAAGAAGAACTACGAAAATCTGGTCGCGCGCCGCGAGTCGGCAAGCATATCCAGCGAAATGCAGTCCGTATCCGGTGTCGCCGATTTCCGCATCATTGATCCGCCGCGTGTTTCTCCGGGGCCCGTTGCGCCCAACCGGCTGCTGCTTCTACCCATATCGCTCTTGCTGGCGCTGGGCGCGGGATTCGCAGCCGCATTTGTCGCCCGGGAACTGCATCCCACCTGCTATGACGGCCGTATGTTGCGCGAGGTTTCCGGGCTGCCCGTATTGGGTGTAGTGTCGTTGATCGGCAACGATTCGATGAAGCGGCAGCGAAGAAACAGTTTGATGAGATTTCTCACGGGAATGGGAACTTTGCTGGGCGTATACGTCGCCGCCTTCGCCTATCTGGCGCTGAAGGGCGTGCTCGTTGTTTAAGGATGCGCGATGAGTCTCATTGAGAAAGCCGCAAAGCGACTGGAAGAATTGCGCCGCGCCGGCATCGAAACCCCCGGCGATCAAAGCGAAGACGCCGGAACCGCCAACCGCGCGCTCGATCCACATGAAGCTCCCGCGGCGGAGGCCGGACTCGCGTCCGCGGCGGGCGCAGGGCCGGTGAATCCGGCGGCCCCCGCCCCGGCGCCAACAGGTGCGCCGCAGTCCCGGCTGGTGAATCTGGATCTGCCGCAAATGGCCTCGGCCGGCTTCGTTACCCCATTTGCGTCACGTACCCAGTTGGCGGAAGAGTTTCGCGTGCTCAAGCGCCCGCTGATCGCCAATGCTTCCGCCAATAGAAGGGAGCCGATCACCAACGGCAATCTCATCATGGTGACGAGCGCGCTGCCAGGGGAAGGCAAAACCTTTACGGCGATCAATCTGGCGGTGAGCATTGCCATGGAACTGGACCGGACGGTGTTGCTGGTCGATGCCGACGTCGCCCGCCCGTCGCTGCCCAAGTTTCTTGGGCTGCCTTCCAATCCGGGACTGCTCGACATACTCCAGAATAAGTCACTCAGCCTTGGCGATGCGCTGCTGCGTACGAACATTGCCAAGTTCTCCGTGCTGCCCAGCGGAACACCGCATGAGCGCGCCACCGAATTATTGGCAAGCACGGAAATGAAGAATTTTCTGCACGAACTGGCGCAGCGCTATTCGGATCGCATCATCGTCTTCGACTCCCCGCCGCTGCTCGTCACGACCGAGGCGCGTGTCCTGGCCAGTCAGATGGGGCAGATCGTGTTCGTCGTGCGCGCGGAAACCACGCTGCAAAGCGAGGTGACGCAGGCCCTGGCCACGATCGAGGCCTGTCCGGTCAAACTGATGGTGCTCAACCAGGCTGCTACCACGGCCGCGGGCGGCTACGGTTACAGATATGGCTACCGTTACGCTTCCTAGCCGGGCAGTCCCGGACACCACGGCGTTTCCTGCGGTGACGGCAACGCCTGCGGCCGGGCCGGGAATCGATCGCCAGGCGCGTGGACATCGAGCGAGTTTATGGATGCTCTCCGTCAGTGTTCTCGTCGCCTCCAGTCTGAGCCCTTCCATGGCGGGCGCGCAAACCCCTGACCGTGCTGGCGCCCAAGCCGATGGCGCGCCCGTCGCTCCGCAGCTTCCGCAAGCACAGCCAGCCCGTCGCGCCACCGCCCGCTGGCAAATCATTCCCCAAGTCACCCTGTCGGAAACCTATAGCGATAATGTGGCGCGCGCAGCGGCTGGCTCGACGCAAAGCGGCTGGGTCAGAGATCTAAGCCCGGGAATCGGCGTTACGGGAGCGGGACCGCGGGTAAGGGGAACTTTCAATTATCGTTTGCGCGACCTCGCCTACTCCAATCAGCCTCAGCTCAATAGCCGCCAGAACCTGCTGAGTTCATTTGCGACCATCGAGGCCCTGGAAAATTGGCTTTTCATCGATGCGCGCGCCAGCATCACGCAACAAAGCACATCGGCTTTCGCAGCGCAAGCGCAGGATTTGGCCGGCACTGGCTCCAACCAGACCGAAACAACCGTGTATCAGGTCTCGCCCTACCTGCGCGGGAAATTTTCGGACACGGCCGCCTATCAGATTCGCTTCAATCAGACCGGCAGCCACACCAACAACGGCGCAGTGCCGGCGACCGAAACCTCCCAGTGGGTTCAGCGCATCAGGAACCTCCCGTCTTCCTCGAAGGTCGGCTGGTCGTTCGACAGCGACGCCATGACCATCCGCAACAGCACCCTTGGCAAGAAACAAAACGGCCGCGTAAGCGGGAGCCTGATTTACGATATCTACCCCGAATTGCACGCCTCGTTGATGTATGGGCGCGAAATGTCCAATTACGCGGGTTCGGGCACGCAAATCAGCACTACGCCGGGTTTCGGCCTGGAGTGGTCGCCCGGAGCGCGGACTCAATTTGCCGCGGTCAAGGAACGGCGATCTTTCGGCGAAGGCCACAGCTTGCGTTTCAGCCATCGCACCCCATTGCTTGCGCTGCTATATTCGGACACCAAGGACGCCAGTGTCATGGCGAATCAAATCGCCTCGGCCGGCCAGAGTTCGGCCTACGCCATGATGTCCGATCTGCTGACGTCCAGCATTCCGGATCCCGAGGCTCGCGGCCAGGCGGTTAGATCGCGCCTGGAGCAGACCGGGGTTTCCGCCACATCTGCTGGGGGAGGTTTCGTCACCTCGCGCATATTCATCAGCCGCAACCGCGAGGCTTCCGCCGTGCTGCTGGGGAGGCGCAACACGATGACGCTGACGCTGAATCAACGAGACAGCCAAAGCATCGGCCTCGGCGCCGCAACGGTTACGGATAGCTTCTCCTCGAGCACCGATATACGCCAGCAGACCGCATCGCTCGCCTGGACCCATCGCCTGTCGCCTTCGTCCACCTTGACCAATAGCCTGTCGCGCCTGCACACCAGCGGGTCGGGTTCGGCCGGCCTTGAAACCAGTCAATATACACAGAATGCGTTCCTCACCAGCCAGATCGGCCTGAGAACTTCCGCTTCCATTGGGGTTCGTCGCGCCCGCTTCGCCAGCACGGTTTCCCCCGGCTATCGCGAAAATGCGTTCGTGGGTTCCTTGTCGATACACTTCTAGCCGGCCCGCCCTGATCCCGTGTACGAAGCCTTTTACGGTCTGAGCGGCAAGCCGTTCCAGCTCAACCCCGATCCTGCTTTCTATTTCGGCAGCCGCCAGCACCGGCGAGCGATGGCCTATCTCGAATACGGCCTGCACCAGAACGAGGGATTCATTGTCATTACCGGCGAAATCGGCGCGGGCAAGACTACGCTCGCGCGCGATCTTTTCGGCAAGCTCAATCCGGACGAGGTCGTCGCGGCGAATCTGGTAAGCACCCAGTTGGGCGCGGACGATATCCTGCGCATGGTGGCGGCCGCTTTCGGACTTCCGACCAAGCAGACCGCCAAGTCGGATCTGCTCCTTTCGCTCGAGGCATTCCTGGTCTCGACGGCCAGCAAGGGCAAGCGCTGCCTGCTCGTGGTGGACGAGGCGCAGAACCTGACGCCGAAGGCGGTCGAAGAACTGCGCATGCTGTCGAATTTCCAGCTCGAAACGCACGCTCTGCTGCAGAGCTTTCTTATCGGTCAACCGGAATTTCGCCGTATCCTGCAGAGCCCCGAACTGCAACAATTGCGCCAGCGCGTGATCGCCTCCTGCCATATCGGTCCTATGGATGCGAGCGAAACGCGCGGGTACATCGAGCACCGGTTGAAGCATGTCGGCTGGAAGGATACCCCTCAATTCGAGGATGACGCATACCAGGCGATTTTTGAGGCCAGCGGAGGCGTCCCGCGGCGAATCAATTCGGTTTGCGACCGCTTGCTGTTATCCGGGTTTCTCGAGGAAAAGCAGGTTTTCAGCCGCGAAGATGTCGAAGAAATCGCAAAAGACATGCGTGACGAAGGACTCGCCTCCATTCCGTCGGAGCCCGGCGATGCGGCACCACCCGATGCGGCGGTGTCGATTCTTCCCGACCTTGGAGCAGCAGAGACGAGGCAGCAGATCGCAGGCGATCTTAATAACGATGCATTGTCTGAGCGCCTGGAACGGCTGGAATCAAGCATCTCGCGCCTCGAACGCTGTTTACTGCACCTCATTCGATGCGCCGACAGGCTGCAAGGTTATTACCAATCTGAAAAGTCAGAATCTTAGCTCGCGCAATTTGGACAAGATGCACCCTCAAGTTCAATCATTCAGTTTATTTTTGGAAGATAAGTCATGACTGTCATTGCAATTGTTGGTCTGGGTTACGTCGGTTTGCCGCTCGCCGTAGAGTTCGGCAAGAAATACAGGACCATCGGCTACGATTTGTCGAAGGCGAAGGTGGAGGCCTATACGCGCCACGTCGATCCGACCGGAGAAATAGGCGCGGATGAACTGAAGGCGGCAAAGCTTTTGCAGCCGACCTCGGATCCGTCGGCGCTGAAAGAGGCCGATTTCATCGTCGTCGCCGTGCCCACGCCAGTCGATGACGCGCACAAGCCCGATTTCAGTCCTTTGGTCGGAGCCAGCGAGACCATAGGCCGGAATCTGAAGCCCGGGGCGATCGTGATATTCGAATCGACCGTTTACCCCGGAGCGACCGAGGAAGTCTGCGTCCCGCTGATCGAACGCCATTCGGGCCTGGTATGGAAGAAGGATTTTTTCGTCGGCTATTCGCCCGAGCGCATCAATCCCGGCGACAGGGAACACACCCTGACGCGGATCGTCAAAGTGGTCTCAGGGGATCTGCCGCAGACGCTCGAGCGCGTCGCCGAAATATATGGCAGCGTCATTACCGCCGGCGTACACAAAGCTTCCAGCATCCAGGTGGCCGAGGCGGCCAAAGTCATCGAAAACACGCAGCGCGACCTGAACATCGCGCTGATGAACGAGCTCTCGCTCATCTTCCACCGCATGGGCATCGACACCCTGGAGGTGTTGCAGGCGGCAGGAACCAAGTGGAATTTTCTGCCGTTCCGGCCCGGTTTGGTCGGCGGGCACTGCATCGGCGTGGACCCGTACTACCTGACGCACAAGGCGGAAAAAATCGGTTATCACCCGCAGGTTATTCTGGCCGGACGCCGAATCAATGACAGCATGGGCAAGTTCGTCGCCGAGCAGACGGTGAAGAACATGATCCAGAAAGGGTTTTCAATAAAAGGATCGCACGTCATCGTGCTCGGTCTGACGTTCAAGGAGGATTGCCCCGACCTGCGCAATTCGAAAGTCATCGACGTAATCCGGGAACTCGAATCCTTCGGTGTCACCGTCCACGTGCACGATCCGGTGGCCGCGGCCGAGGAAGCGATGCACGAATACGGGGTTCGGCTCGTTCCCTGGGAGCACCTGCCCACAGCCAATGCGATCGTGTGCGCCGTCGCCCATCAGGCGTTCAAGGACCGCGGCGTGGCGGAATTCGTGGACAAGCTCGCGCCTGACGGGCTGTTTGTCGATGTGAAGTGCATGGCGGACGTGGAAGCGCTGCATGCCGCGGGAATCAGCACATGGCGCCTTTGAGTCATAACGCTGACATCGAGCGCCTAGTCCAAAGGACGCCGCGCCGGTGGCTGGTGACGGGTAGCGCAGGATTCATCGGATCGCATCTGATCGAGGCACTGCTGCGACTCGATCAGCTCGTGGTGAGCCTGGACAATTTCGCGACAGGCCACCGCGAGAACCTCGAGGAGGTAAGGGCGTCGGTCGGAGCGGACGCGTGGGCCAGACACCGCTTCATCGAAGGCGACATTACCGATTCCGCGACCTGCCGCAATGCCTGCAGCGGGGTCGATATCGTCCTGCATGAGGCGGCGCTGGGTTCGGTGCCGAGGTCCATCGCACAGCCTTTGGCAACGCATGCAGCCAATGCCAGCGGATTCCTCAATATGCTGGATGCGGCGCGCCAAGCCGGCGTCAAGCGCTTTGTCTATGCCGCATCGAGTTCGACTTATGGCGACCACGCGGCGCTGCCCAAACGCGAAGACATCATCGGCAAGCCCTTGTCGCCCTACGCGGTCACCAAGTACCTGAATGAGCTGTACGCCGAAGTGTATGGCCGTTGCTACGCCATGGAAACGATCGGCCTGCGCTATTTCAACGTCTTCGGCGCGCGCCAGGACCCGCTTGGCGCCTATGCAGCGGTGATACCGCGCTGGGTGAGCCAGATGATTGAAGGACGGCCCTGCGTCATCAACGGCGACGGCGAGACGTCCCGGGATTTTTGCTACATCGACAATGTGGTCCAGGCCAATCAATTGGCGGCCACCACCGACAATTCGGCCGCGATTAACCAGGTTTACAACGTCGCATTCGGCGAAGCTACGACGCTCAACGCACTGCATGGCATGATCGCCTCGACCCTGAAAGCGCGCAAACCGGAATTATCGGTCGCGCCCGCCGTTCATGCCGGGTTCCGTGCCGGCGACGTGCGCCACTCTCTGGCCGACGTCGACAAGGCAAAGCAATTGCTCGGGTACTCGCCAACGCATAGCGTTCGTGCCGGCATGCTCCAGGCAATCGATTGGTACGTACGCAACATTGGCTGAACCAATACCAAAACTATTGGCTACTTGAACATGCCGTTCGCGCGCCTGGTCCAAGTGGATCACACCCGCTTGTAATCATCGACGAAGCGAACGATATCGTCCTCTCCGAGGTAGCTGCCCGACTGCACCTCAATCAGGTAGAGGGGAAGCTTTCCGGGGTTTTCCAGCCGGTGCCGCTCTCCCAGCGGGATATAGGTCGACTGGTTTTCGGACAGCAGCAGTTCCTCGCTGCCTCGCGTAACACGCGCCGTACCGGAAACGACAATCCAATGCTCTGCGCGATGATGATGCATCTGGAGGGAGAGCTTCTGACCAGGTTTGACCATGATGCGCTTGACCTGATATCGATCGCCGTCGTCGATGCTCTCGTAGTAACCCCACGGCCGATAGACGCGCCGGTGCGAAAACCACTCGTCGCGCCCATTCGCCCTGAGTCGCTCCACGATTTTCTTCACCTGCTGGGCCGAATTCTTGTGTGCAACGAGAACGGCATCATCCGTTTCGACGACGACCAGATCCCTCAGTCCAATCGCGGCAACGAGCCGCCCCTCCGAACGAACATAGCACTCGTGAGTGCCATCGAGAAGAACGTCACCACGCACGACATTGCCCTCAGCGTCCTTGTCTCCGGTTTGCCACAATGAGGACCAGGCGCCGATATCGTTCCAGTCAAACCGCGCGGCAACCACGGATGCGTCGAGCGTATTCTCCATGATTGCGTAGTCGATCGATTCGGACGGGCAGCGGGCAAACGACTCGGGGTCGAGCCGGACAAAATCGAGGTCGCGCGCCGAGCGTTCAAGCGCCGCGAGGCAAGCGGCATGTATCTCGGGCCGAAATCGCGCAAGTTCTTCGAGGTACTTCCTCGCAGGAAGCAAGAACAACCCGCTGTTCCAATAGAACTCGCCGGAGCGCACGAATTCTGCTGCTTTGCCTGCATCCGGCTTCTCCACGAATTGCGCCACCGCATAGCAATCCGGGAACTCCTGGTGCGGAGCGCCGCGCCGAATATATCCATAACCGGTGGCCGCCTCCGTCGGCGGAATGCCAAAGGTGACTAAGCGGCCAATTCCCGCGAGCATGCCTGCCCTGACGACATCCTCGAGAAATGCCTGCGCATCGCGAATCAGGTGATCCGCCGGCAGTACCAGCAGCATCGCGTCCGGGTCGGAGGCCATCGATAACATCGCGGCAATGGCCACAGCGGGCGCGGTATTGCGCCCCTCGGACTCGAGCACAATACAATCCGGCTCCACTCCGATACCGCGAAGCTGTTCCGCGACGAGAAACCGATGCTCGACATGCGCGATCACGACCGGCTTGTTCATGTCATTCGACCCGCGGAGTCGCAGTGCAGTCTCTTGCAGCATCGTCCGATCGGAAACCAAAGGGAGCAATTGCTTCGGCAGCAGTGTCCTTGAAAGTGGCCACAGCCGACTGCCGGAGCCGCCGGATAGAATGATCGGAGTGATCACGCTGTAACTCCCTAAAACTGAGGATGATACTGCAACAGCATAGGCCGCGTGAACATCGCATGTTCAGCTACAGCACCCAGAACTGGCGCGGTCGGCCGTCGGTGAGTCACGATGTAATCATCAATTTGATAGCCGAAACCACTGCACAAGCAGGCCAGAAATACGGGCCAATTTGGATTCCGGAAAGTACCCCACGGGCATCAAGGTCTCCGATCAAGAATTAGCTGCGATGAATATGAAGCGGGCCAGCTTTCACGACGATTGGAACTACATGCTCTTGCCAAAGTCACGCAAGAAAACATAATCATATTATTCTGACGCGCATCCTATCCTTCAGGTTGATGAGCACCGCCTTTAGGCGATTGGCGATCTGCCTCTCGAGAACGAGGTGGATGAACAGCGAGGCCGCCATCACAAGCGCGGCGATCACCAGGAGGAGCGGGAGTGCCGCAAACGCCCCCTTGAATGCGTCGAATACCTCCTTGCCGATCCTATTGTGCAGCAAGTAGAGCGGGTAGGTCATTCCGCCGAGTGCGAGTAGCAATGGCGTGGGGCGCAGGGAGAAGCGCCGCGTGGCAATAAGCAGGAATAGAATATAAAAGCCCGCCACGATTAGTACGGCGGTCCAGCGGTCCGATGTCGTGACGTTGCGCGCGAAATCGCTGACCGTCAAAAAGGCGTAGCGGCCGCTCATCACGAAAGAGATTAGCAGCACGGTCACGTGGAACGGCTGCAGCCCCTCGTGCCGAGCAAGAAAAAAGGTAATACCAGCAATGAAAAGAGAGGAGTACTCGGGCGAGATAAACCAACCCATGAAAAAAGGTTGCTTAAAGATAACAAAGGCGATCGTCGCGGCGAGCCATATGAAAAGCCATATCCGCTCGTGCCGAAACGCGCCACCGGCCAGCAGCACGAATACCATAAAGTAAAACTTGATCTCGATCTCCAGCGTCCAGTAAACGCCGTCAATGTACTCCTGTCCAAGGTACTTGCTTAAAATGGTAGAGTTCGCGAGCCATTGTGTAAGCGTCAGATTGCTTGCATCGCCTCTGAGTAGCAGCGATAACGCGGCCGTGAACGTCATGCAGACCCACATCGTGGGGAACAAGCGCGTAATCCGCGAGATCGCGAACTGACCAGGGTTTCGGCCCGCGGCAGAACAGTAGATCACGAACCCGCTGATGATAAAGAACAGGTCCACGCCCAGATAGCCGAACTTTGTTATCGCGTAAATGGCCTCGCCGGCGACCGAATCCACCGGCAGTGTCTCGATGTATTTCGTCTTATAGTGGTAGACCATGACGGACAATGCCGCGAGGAAGCGCATCAGGTCCAACTCTGTGAACCGTTCTTCGATCTTCGTCATTCGATCTTGTGGTTGATGAAGCACGGTCCCTGCGGTGCGGGCGTTCGTGGAACAGGCAACCAAGGTGGCATGACAATAGAAGGCTAACCTGCGAAGCACCATTGGCGGCTGCACCATCGTGCGGCTTTCGAATTATAGTGCAAGTTCCAGCGTTGTTATGGACTATTTCTGTCAACAGGCACAAGTGTCTCACACCATAAATGCTCCGTCGCTAAAGGCCTTCCAATATCTCCGCTTCTTACAACTCGCACGCTTACGTTTCATTGGCTTTGGCACTCGCGCGGCGCTGTGGTGGCAAAGCAAGGATTCCGGTCATTGGCATAGCGCAGGTGTGCGATGGCAAGGGTGCGCTGCTCACCTGTGCGAGGACCGATTGATCATCGGGTCGTGATGGGCGGCGCGGGCGCTACTATATGGACGCGTTGGATACCGAAGCGCGGGTGTACGACTGTCACTTCCTTTGCATGACGTACAGCGCTTACCAGCGGTTCCACCGTGGTGCCCTGCTCAGCGAATTGTATCCAACGCCAGAAATATCAGTATCATTTTCGACCCGTGCGGGCAAACCCTACGCCGACAGTTTTTTCTCGCAGAAAATCAGGTGAAACCAAGTGCAGAACTCGACCGAACCTCTGCGCCACGAGCGTTATGAAAATGTAGGGGAGTTCGATGGAGCATTGCGCGATGCGGGGGCGGACTTTGATTGTCGGTTGAGCATCTGCCATATGGTTCGTTTGCATTTGCAGGCGTAGCTTCAATCGCCTATACTGGGTGCATACTGGACTAAACATAGCGTCTTAAATAATGCCGCATAATCGTCGCAGCACTGTGTTTGGCTTCTGCCAAAGATCGAAGCACGAATCGACCGCGGTAAGCAATTCGCCTAGCGTGCCGAAGAATCAGTTGTGCGTCGCCAAACGGCGTGCCAACTTCCAGACTCGCTCGATGGGGGCCGGCTGCGAGCTGTATGGAGGCAGGAACAGCAAGGTCAGAACCTTACGGTATAGCCTGAGCAAAGGCGCGAGTAGCCGGGCGTGGTGGTATTTTGCGTTGTCCAGCACGATCACCATTCGTTTGGTGCGCGAGCGATGCCGCAGCAACCTCCTCAGGAATGTCTTGAATGTGAGTGCGTCGAACTTGTCGCATAGGGAGCGCACGAATTTGCCGATACTCAGACTGACCGAACCGAAGCAGGCCACAGACTTGCGCGTGAGGGCGTGGAGCAATACAGGATCCTTGATCTCCGGAGGCACCCACATCCGGCACCGAGTACCTTGCTGTTGGAAATGGCATTTGTCCAGACTCCGCAGTTCAACGTCCTTACGCCTTGCCAGCCACCGCAGTTTTTTTGAAAGCCGAGACCTTTACCGGTTCGGACTGGGCCACTTGGGGCCTAGGCTTACGCAGCCGAAATCCCATCTGACCGAAGATGCGCTGACACTGGCGCACCCCCAGCTTCAACCCATAACGCAATCGAAGGTGCTCCGAGAGCAGCTTGCCGTCCCACAAATGGGCAACGTGGCCGAACTTCGAGGGATCGCGTTGCAGATCCCGCTCCAACGCTGCCCACTGCCGGGCGTCCAGCGAGGCAGGTCGCCCCGGTCTCTCACCTTCGCGCAAGCCTTCCAAACCACGGGTCTCGAAACGCCCAACCCAGCGCTGTACCGTGCGCCGGTCCTCACCGAACAACTCTGCTACCTCCTGGCAGCTTTGCCCACCGGTGACCAACAGCAGACCGTGCAGCCGATGGTCGTAGCGCGACTCGTCGGAGCGGGAGATTTCTTGTTGGATGGCGATTCGCATCACTTCAGGATCAGCAATTTCCATTTTTCGCATGACGGTGTCTCCGGCGCAGGAAGCCACCGCAAGTATAGACCATTAATGCGGCACTATATATGTCGCTATGTTTAGCTGAACGGGTCCACCCATAAAACATTAAATCCACCGTGCCTGCGGCTTCCTGCTTCCTAAGAAGCATCGAACCACACATCGAACGCAACCGCGAATGCCTCAACCTGCCGCGACGCATGATTGACTATTTGCTTTCGGAGGCTCAACTCGACATTGGAGGGTTGTGCGAGGTGAGTTCGCATATATTTCACACCTTGCTGCTGAGTGATTGGCGCGGGTGTGCCGCGGTGCGTTTCCTCATTTTCCTGTTTCTGACCGTGCGCGGCCGCTGTGTGCTTGGCGGTCACAGTAACCCCATGATGCGCCTTCCTGCTGCGCGGCACGCCGGATAGGTTTCAGGTGGCCTCGGGCGCTGAAATCCTCGTCACACGCGTCGCGCTTCCGCCGCTTGCGCAACTCGAGCGGGAGTGGCGCGAGCTCGAGGCGCGCAGCGAGCATTCGTTCTTCATGTCCTGGTTCTGGATCGGAAGCTGGCTCGCACGCCTGCCCGCTGACGTTCCGCGCTGGCTGCTGCGCGCCGAGTCCGGGGGGCGGCCCGTCGGGCTCGGTGTTGTCTGCGCAAGCGCGGTCCACCGCCATGGCGTGTTCGTTTCGCGCGGCCTCTACCTGCACTGCGCCGGCCGACCCGAACTCGACGAACTGACGGTGGAATACAACGGGATTCTGGCCGAAGACGGCATGGAACACCAGGTGACGCAGAGGTGCATCGAATTTCTGCGCAATGAACAGGACTGGGACGAGCTGTATTTGAACGGCTGGCACCGGCTCGATCTCCTTCCCTGCTTGCGGGCCGCCCCCCACCTTTCCCTCAGAATCGTGCGGCACCCATACCGTTATGTCGATCTCGAGGAACTGCGGCGCTCGGGACGCCCGTATGCGCAATGCCTGTCCAAGAACACCCGGCACAACCTGCACCGATCGGTGCGCGAATACGGCAAACTCGGGGAGCTGAAATTCGAGATTGCGGCCACGGCGGACGAGGCGCTGTCGTTTCTTGCCGGGCTCAAGCGCCTCCACCAGCGGTCGTGGCAGGCGAAAGGGCGGTCCGGATCGTTCGCGAACCGGTTTTTCGACGGATTCCATGAGGAGTTCGTGCGCTGCCGATTCCCCGATAAGGTCATTCAGCTCGCCCGCTTGCGCGTCGGAGAGCGGGCTGTCGGCTACCTGTATAATTTCATCTACCGGGGACGAGTCTACAATTATCAATCCGGCCTTGATTTCGATTTCGGCAGCCGGTTGAGTCCCGGTCTCGTCTGCCATGTGTACGCGGTCGAATTCAACAAGGAATCCGGCAACCAAATCTATGACTTCATGGCAGGAGAAATGCGCTACAAGAACGAACTGGCCACGCATTCAAGCGAAATGCTGTGGCTGGTGTTGCAGCAGCCACGCCTGAAGTTCCACATTGAAGATCTGCTGCGCTCGTGGAAGGCTCGATTGCGCCGCGGCAACGCCGGTGGGCGGGTGCGATGAAGATCGATCTTACCGAAGATTTTGAGGAGATCAACCTCACGACCATGCGTGCCGTGCACCTGCAACTGCGCCAGATCGAGCCAGGGGCCTGAACGACCATCATGCCATCCAGCCGTCAACAGATCGGGCGCTTCGCCAGGCATTCGGCCATCTATGCGATCGGCAATGTCTTGAACCGGGCCGGCGCTTTTTTGTTGCTGCCAATTTACACGAACTTTCTAAGCCCCGCCGAATACGGCGTGCTGGAACTGTTCTACGCTGTCGCGATGGTATTCTCGGGCGTGCTGTCGGTGGGCCTCTCGCACGCGACGCTGCGTTTCTATTTCGACTACGACGACGAAGGCAGCCGCCAGGCGTTGGTTAGCACCAATCTGCTCGCCTCGCTGGCGCTTGGCGCCCTCGGTGCAGTGCCCATCGCGTTCTGGCATGTCGACGTCGCGCGCATGTTGTTCCCTAACGCTGACTACAGCCACGGGGTACTTATCATACTGACGACGCTGGTCTTCGGCCTCTCCTCCGAGATCTGCCAGGCGTATGTGCGTGCGCGGGAAAACTCGCTCTTTTTCGTCGGCGTTTCCGCAGCGCAGCTGGTGGTGCAAGTGGCCGCCAACTCGATGCTCGTCGTTGTGTTCCACGCCGGCGTGGAAGGCGTTCTGCTCGGTAATCTTTGCGCCGCCGCCGCGGGCTGGGCCATGCTATTTTTCTTTACGACGCGGCACTGCGGTTTCGCGTTTCATCTGGATAAGCTGCTCCCGGTGCTGCGCTACAGCTTCCCCTTCCTCCTGACAACGATCGTAGGAATCGTTTCCGCCAACGTCGACCGCTTCCTGATCAACAGCATGTTGACCTTGCAAGCCCTGGGCATATACGCGCTCGCCACGAAATTCGCGAATTTGCTGTCGGAACTGATAGGCGAACCCTTCAGCCGCGCGTACGGGGCGTACCGGTTCAGCATCATGGACAGTACGGATGCGGCCGCTATCCAGGCCCGCCTGGTGCGCTACCTGCTTGCCGGCGCAAGTATTCTGGGACTCGCCATCCTGTTATTTACGCACGATCTGTTGGTCCTGATGTCGCATCGGGACTTCTGGCGCGCTGCGGACATTCTGCCGTTGCTCGTCCTCGCGGCGATCATCAACCTGGTGTGCTATCCCCTGCAGTCTGGCATCCTGTTCAAGAAGCGTACCGACGAAATCTTCTATATCGGCGTGGCGAACGCGCTGCTGCGTGCAGTGGGCGGATTCGCGTTGATCAGCCAGTTCGGATTGTTGGGCGCATGCGCTGGCGTGCTGCTCGCCGCAACCGTCAATCTCGTGCTCACCGACCGCGTCGCACAGCGTTTTTTCCCAGTCCATTACGAGCACCGCCGACTTGCCGGTATAGTACTGCTCGCGGTGATCTTCTACCTGGTCTCGCTGGCACTGGCGCATATTCCCTGGCCGGTGGCGATCGTCGCGAAATCGCTCCTGTGGCTCGGCTATGTGGCTGCCCTTCTCGGCTCTGCCGTTTTCGACAAGAAGGAAACCGCTTATGTGACGGCTTTCCTCAAAAAGAAGCTGCTGCCCGGCGGCACAAAGGACGCGTAAGTGGTCTTCGTTCTGCTCTATTTCTTCTGTTTGTTCATCGCGCCCCAGGTCTGGATGGAGCCGTTCGTCGGCGTGCGCGTCGATTTTTTTCTTTACCCCGCATGGCTCGGCTACTGCCTGTTCACCGGAAGGCTTGCGCAAATCTTCCACCTAGACAGTCAGGATCACTTCTTCCTGCTGATGCTTGTCTGGATTGTTCTATCAATGGCGCTCTCGGGATGGACTGACGAAAGTCCTCGGATCCTCCAGAACTATGCGAAATGGTTTCTGCTTTATCGGCTCGTAATCGTAACGGTCGGCGACGTCGGGCGCCTGCGCAAGGTAGCGCTCATGTTGCTGTTTTTTTCGGCCCTGCTTGCCGTCGAGGGGATCCAACACATGCAAAGTCAGAATGGCTTAGGCTGGGCCGGGCAGTCATTCGCTTGGGTAGATGCCCGGGCCGCCGAAGTAGGCCTCGACAAGCGCACCCGCTGGACCAATATCTTCGACGGACCCGGCGTTTTCTGCGTGGTATACACGATCGCGTTGCCGTTCGCGCTCTTCTTCACGGGCGCACCGTTCAGCCGGTGGACGCGGATCCTCGGCTTGATGCTGGTGCCCCTGCTGCTCCTTGGGATCTATTACACCGGCGCGCGCGGCGGCTACCTCACCGCGATCGCCATCGTCGGACTTTTCGTGGCCCTGAAACGGGGTATATCTCTGCGACGGCTCGTTCTCGGCGGGGTGCTTGGAATCGCGATCCTCCTGGTTGCACCGGGATATGTCACTTCGACCTCGGATTCGCATAAGTCGGCACAACGTCGAGTCGAAATGTGGGGCAAGGGAGTCGAGATGGTGCGAGTCAATCCCGTCTTCGGCGTCGGCAAGGGCAACTTCATTCGCTACAGCTTCCGCCTGATTGCGCATAACTCGGCGATCGAAGTGATGGCTGAGACGGGCTTCGTAGGCCTGTTCCTGTGGATCGGCATTATCTACATGGGATTGAAGAAGCTGCTATTCTTTCAGCGACAACCGTCGATCGATTCGGTCGACCGCGCTTACGTGACCGCCGTCGGATTGAGCATCGTCGGTTATCTCGTCAGTTCCATGTTCGTGACGCTCGAGTATGAGACGTTCTACGTGCTCCTCGCCATGAGCGCGGTCGTCGGCCGCGCTCTGCCGCAGCCGGTCCAATTCGCTTCGAAGGACGCTATTCTCATAGGCGCCTTTGTGGGGTTGTTTTTCGTTGTAGCAAAAATGTTCGTGATGATGTACTAAACATAGCGACATATATAATGCCGCATTAATGGTTTATACTAACGGTGGTTCCCTGACTTGGAGACACCGTTATGCGCAAACTGGAAATTGCTGATCCTGAAGTTATGCGAATCGCGATCCAACAAGAAATCTCCCGCTCCGACGAGTCGCGCTATGACCATCGGCTGCACGGTCTGCTGCTGGTTACTGGAGGACAAAGCTGCCAGAAAGTGGCCGAATTGTTCGGTGAGGATCGCCGCACGGTGCAGCGCTGGGTGGGGCGTTTCGAGACGCATGGCCTGGAAGGTTTGCGCGAGGGCGAGAGACCGGGACGTCCGGCCTCGCTGGACGCTCGGCAATGGGCGGCTTTGGGGCGCGACTTGCGACGCGACCCCGCGAAATTCGGCCATGCTGCCCATCTGTGGGACGGCAAACTTCTCTCGGAGCACCTGCGGTTGCACTACGGGCTGAGCTTGGGTGTACGCCAGTGCCAACGCATCTTCGGCCGGATGGGATTTCGGCTGCGCAAGCCCAGACCGCAAGTAGCCCAGTCCGACCCGGTAAAGGTCGCGGCTTTCAAAAAAACTGCGGCGGCTGGCAAGGCGCAAGGACGTTGAACTGTGGAGCTTGGACGAATGCCATTTCCAGCAACACGGTACCCGTTGCCGGATGTGGGTGCCTCCGGAGATCAAAGACCCGGTATTGCCCCACGCACCCACGCGCAAATCGGTGGCCTGTTTCGGTTCCGTCAGTCTGAGTTCCGGCAAGTTCGTCCGCTCTCTATGCGCCAAGTTCGATGCCCTCACGTTCGAAACCTTCCTGAGGAAGTTGCTACGGCATCGCTCGCGCGCCAAGCGCATGGTGATCGTGCTGGACAACGCGAAATACCACCATGCCCGTCTGCTCAAGCCCTTGCTGAGACGATACCGCAACGTTCTGACCTTGCTGTTCCTACCACCATACAGCCCGCAACTGGCCCCCATCGAACGGGTCTGGAAGTTGGCACGCCGTTTGGCGACGCACAACCGCTTCTTCGGAACGCTGGGCGAATTGCTCACCGCGGTCGATTCATGTTTCGACCTCTGGCAAAAACCAAACGCAGTGTTGCGGCGATTATGCGGCATTATTCAAGACGCTATGTTTAGAAGGGGAATCGGGCGATGCAGGGTGGGAAGCGGGAGTTATCCGTGCTTGCGCGCGCGCTAGCGCATACTACGGATCTGTATTTGGGCTTCATCGGCAGATCCAGTCGGCTCACCGTGCTCGCCTACCATCGTGTCTACGACATGATGAACGAGGACGAGTTCCCGTACGACCCGGAACTGATCAGCGCGACGCCGGAGGACTTTTCCTGGCAGATGGAGTTTGTGAGTCGGTATTTCGACGTCATCACGTTCGAACGGCTCATTGATTCGCTCGAACGCGGCTCGCCGCTGCCGCGGCGCGCGCTGATCGTCACTTTCGACGACGGTCATCGGGACAACTATGAAAACGCCTTTCCGGTGCTACGCCAAATAGGGCTTCCCGCCACGATCTTCCTGTCCACCGCTTATATCGGCGGGCAGGACACGTTCTGGTTCGACCGGGTGGCGTACCTGCTATACCATGCGCCCCGCGGCACACTGGTCATGCGCAACATCGCGTTTACCGCCGATCTGCAGGACGTGGGATCCCGACGCGTGGCAGCGAATCGGCTTCTGCAGATCTTGAAGTGCGTGCGCAATGGCGAACGCATCGAGATCCTACGCCAGCTCGAACAGTTGGTGCCGCTCGCGCCGCGCGACGATGCAGGGAGAAGCAGCACGCTGAGTTGGGAGCAAGTCAGGGAAATGAGTGCCGCAGGGATCAAATTCGGTTCCCATGCGGTGACGCATCCGGTTCTGACCACGCTCGAGGATGACGCATTGGACTGGGAGCTGCGCGAGTCGCGTCGCACCATCGAGCAGATGACGGGTAAGGCATGCGATGTGATTGCCTATCCAGTCGGTGGTCCAGATGCGTTCGACGAACGCGTCATGGCGGCGGCGCGCAAAGGCGGCTACAAGCTCGGGGTGAGCTATTTGTCTGGCACGAATTCTCGACGTCGACTTAACCCATTTGCCTTACGCCGCCTCCATGTTGAGCGCTACACCTCGCGCACCTCCTTTCGGTCCATGCTAACCATACCCGCGGTATTTGGCCTAGCATTGAAACACCACGCGGTTCAAGCTCCAGTCCAAGCGGCGCCAAAGGAAGTTCAGCCGGACGACGCGTCCGGCCCCGTTCGATGGGACATGTTCAGGCAAAGCGGATGGCAGTTTCTTCTCGATCTGCGGCGCAGCGATGCCTCGGTGTTGTGTTACGACTGCAGCAATGGCGCAACCAGCCTGCTCCTCTCGAGCTTATATCGCCATGTCACGGTGATCAATGCGCGCGCGGAGCAACTGGAGCTAATCGAGCGGCGACTATCGCTTGAGGGCGTGACCGCGGTGAGTTACGGGATCGTCCGGAAAGCGGCCGATTTCCTCGTTCTGCCCAATCCGCCCTACGATGGCATCGTCATCCACGATCTCGACGCAAGCATCGTACGGCGCGCTAGGGATGAAGACGATTTGCCGTCGTTGGACGAGCTGCTCAAAGGGGCTAACGCAATACTTGCTCCGGACGGCTTTGCTTACATCGGTATGCGTAATCGCAACAGTTATCTGAGAGTCCGCGACGGATGGCGCAACGTGGCCGATCGGCGATCACTTACACCCGGCGCGGGAAAGCGGGCGCTTGCCGCAGCCGGCTTTCCTGCTGTCGTTTCGCACCCACTCTTGCTCGAAGGCGCGCGAATCGCAGCACTGATCCCGGAGAGCGGATACCGCTCGGCGACAGGCGCCATCGCGTTTCGCGAGAGATTCAAGGAGTGCGCGCTTAACAAGTGGGGTGCAAGTCGCTTCGCGTCGGGCTACGGTCTGGTAGCCCACAAGGATGCCGCGCCCCGCCAGTCTGCACTCGATCGATTGCTGAACGGCCGCGCAGTATATGGTTTGCCGATCCCCGCGGGATGCCACAAATTGAAGCGCTATCTGGTCCTCAACACGGGAAAAGTGTTTCTCTCCATCGGTCAGGGTTCGTCGCGCTACGGGGAGTACGTGTTGATCCTGACGGGAGATAGTTTGCCGACGCTGCGCCGGAGACGCGAGGCCAAGGTGTTGCGCGCGCTGGCGGCGCGGTCGCTCTCGCTGAGCAGATTCTTTCCGCGCTTCGTCGGTGAATTTTCCGTGGACGGTGCGTTTTGCTTCGTGATGCGCGAGTTCCCGGGGTTTTCGATCGATCGATCCGTCCGGTGGCTTGACGAGTTGACCGCGCAGGCGGTCGATTTCATCGCGCGTTTCCACTTGGAAACCCAATGCGCTGCAACGATAGACGAATCCGTCTATTCGCGCTTGTTCGGTGACTTGTTCCGCAGGGCTGGCGTGCAAAACGCACCGGTCGCGCTGGAACTGGCGTCGCTGGAAGCGGCCGTGCGTGCCGTCGTGATGGGGATGGAGCTGCCGATCGTCTGGTTCCATGGCGATTACAAGATCGAAAACCTGATATTCGATGACACGACGCGAGATCTCCTCGGCGTGATCGACTGGGAACTTTCCGAAGAACACGGACTGCCGCTGCTCGACCCACTCTACCTTCTAATCTATAACCGCATACTTCGAGAATCGGTCGACCTGCTATCTGCTCTCGGCAGCTTGGTTCTTCAGGGTCTCAGGGAAGACGAGCGCAGCGTGTTCGCGAGCTACGCGAGTCATATACCGTTGAGCGTCTCGGCACAGAAGGTCCTACAAGCCATGTTTTTCGTTCATCACATCGGCGTGCGAAACACGTACATGTACGATTCCGAAGAGGAAGTGAGACGCGTGCGGGAAATGCTGACGCTACTCGAACAAGCCACGGGGGCCGGGCGCCCTGTGCAGGTCGAGCCGCAACCATGATCTACGATCCAATCGAGGCGATGTTCTTCGTCTGCATAGGCCTGGTTGCCTACCATTATCTGCTGTATCCGGCCGTGGTCGTCGGTCTCGCACGCCTGCAACCGGCAAACCACCAGACGCCGGCAGTGCGCTTCGAGCCCCGTATCACGCTGATAATTGCGGCCTACAACGAGGAACGCGCCATTGCCGCAAAGCTGCACAATACGCTGGCCCTGAATTACCCGTCGGATCGACTGGAAGTCATCGTGGTCTCCGACGGCTCGACCGACCGTACACCCGAGGTCGCCATGCAATTCGCCGCGCAAGGAGTGATTTCGATGCACCAGCCCGAGCGGCGCGGCAAGACCGCGGCGCTCAATCGCGCCGTCGGCAGCGCGTCAGGCGAGATCATCGTCTTCTCCGACGCGAACAACGATTTCTCGTCGAATGCCTTGCGCGAGCTGCTGAAGCACTTCGCGGATGCCACCATCGGCGGCGCAAGCGGCGTCAAGAAAATCGGGTCTTCGGGAAATCGAGTGGGTGATTTCGGATCATTTTAGAGCACTGGTAACATGGAAGTCAGAATCTTGAGTCGCAGATATTCTTCCAGCGGCAGCCGGCGCTCGATCCTATCGATCGCGCTTACGCGACCGCCGTCGGCTTGAACATCGTTGGCTACCTGGTAAGCACCATGTTCGTGACGCTCGAATACGAGACCTTCTACATGCTCCTCGCCATGAGCGCGGTGGTTGGCCGCGCCCTACCGCACACGGTGCGATTCGCACCGAGGGACGCTCTTCTTGTAGGAGCGGGCATGGGGTCGTTTTTTGTCTTGATAAAGACGATCGTGATGATCTACAAATAGCCGGGGAATCGGACAATGCGGCTGGACAAACGGGAGTTATTGGCGCGCGCGCTCGCGCTGGCACGGATTCCGGGGCTGTGTTTGGGCCTCCTTGGAAGGTCGGAGCAACTGGCGGTGCTCGCTTACCATCGTGTCTACGACATGGTGAACGAGGACGAATTCCCCTACGATCCGGAGCTCGTCAGCGCGACCCCCGAAGACTTTGCCTGGCAAATGCAGTTCGTGCGCCGCCATTTCGAGGCCATTTCCTTCGAACGGCTGATCGAGTCGCTCGAACGCGACGTGCCGCTGCCGCGGCGCGCGCTGATCATCACGTTCGACGACGGTCATCGGGACAACTATGAACACGCCTTTCCGGTACTTCGCCGCCTGGGGCTGCCCGCGACGATCTTCCTGTCCACGGCCTATATCAGTGGGCGGAACACGTTCTGGTTCGACCGAGTGTCCTACCTGCTTTACCGTGCGCCGCGCGGCATGCTGGCCATGGGCGACATCGCGTTTGCCGCCGACCTGCAGGACGTGCGATCGCGGCGCGTGGCTGCGGAGCGGCTGCTGCAGATTCTGAAGTGTGTGCGCAATGACGAGCGCCACGAGATCCTGCGCGAACTCGAGCGGCTGCTACCGCTCGATACGCGCGACGACGCTTCGGGTAGCGGCGCGCTGAACTGGGAGCAGGTCAGGGAAATGAGCGCAGCGGGGATTGAATTCGGTTCGCACGCGATGACGCATCCGGTTCTGACCACCCTCGAGGATGACGCACTGGACTGGGAGCTGCGCGAGTCGCGTCGCACCATCGAGCACAAGACGGGCAAGGCGTGCGATGTGATTGCCTATCCGGTCGGTGGCCTGGGCGAGTTCGACGAGCGTGTCACGGCGGCCGTGCGCCACCGCGGCTACAAGCTTGGGGTGAGTTATCTCTCCGGCACCAACTCGATGCGGCGGTTTGAACCCTTTGCGATACGCCGCCTGCATGTCGAGCGCTACACGTCACGCGCCTACTTTCAGTCCATGTTAGCCATGCCAAGGGTATTTGCCCGGTGACGAAACACCACGCGGAACGAGCCCCGGTCCGGGCGGCGCCGAAGGAAAATCGACCCGATGAGGCGTTCGATCCCGATCGCTGGGACATGCTCAGCCACAGCGGATGGCAATACCTTCTCGATCTGCGGCGCAGCGATACCTCGGTGCTGTGTTACGACTGCAAGGAGGGAGCGACCAGCCTGCTGCTGTCGAGGCTCTATCGCCAGGTCACGGTGGTCAATGCGCGCGCGGAGCAACTGGAGAAGATCGAGCGGCGACTGGCGCTGGAGGGCGTGACCGCAGCGCGCTACCGGATCGTCCGGCGGGCGGCCGACTTCCTCGCGCCAGGCGAACCGCCCTTCGACGGCATTGTCATCCACGACCTCGAGGCCAGCATCGTGCGGCGCGCCCAGGATGGAGAGGAGCTTATGCCGCTGCAAGATCTGCTCGACGCGGCCTTTGCAGCGCTTGCGCCGGACGGCTTTGCCTATATCGGCATGCGCAATCGCCTCAGTTATCTGCGCGTTCGCGACGGCTGGCGCAATGCGGCCAACCGGCGAGCGCTGACGGCCGATGCCGTAAGGCGGGCTCTCGCCGCGGCCGGTTTTGGTGCCGTCGCTGCCTACCAGCTGTTGCTCGAAGGCACGCGTGTCGCGGAAATCATCCCCCGGGGCGGATACCGGTCGGCCATCGGCGCGTTCGCGTTTGGGGAGAAATTCAAGCAAGCTGCGCTCGGCAGGTGGGGGGCGCCCCGTTTTGCGTCCGGCTACGGCCTGGTGGCCTACAAGGACGACGTGCCCCGCCAGTCGGCGCTCGAGCGCTTGCTGAATGGGCACGACGCATATGGCTTGCCGATCCCGCCGGGACGCCACGAGCTGAAACGCTACCTGGTCGTCAACTGGGGGAAAGTGATTCTCTCCATCGGTCAGGGCGCGTCGCGCTACGGGGATTACGTTCTGATCCTGACCGGAGAGGCGGAGCCGACGCTGCGCCGGCGGCGCGAGGCCAAGGTGCTGGGCGCGCTCGCGGCGCGGCCGCTGTCGCTGGGCAACTGCATTCCGCGCTTCCTCGGCGAATTTGCGCTGGACGGCGCAAGCTGCTTCGTGATGCGCGATTTCCCAGGTGTTTCGATCGATCGGCCGGTGCGCTGGCTGGATGAACTGACCGACCAGGCGGTCGATTTCATCGCCCGGTTCCATTCCGAAACCCGTTCTGCCGCAACGATCACCGAGCCCGTCTATGCACGGTTGTTCGGTGACTTGTTCCGCAGGGCGAGTGCACAAAACGCGCCGGTGGCGCTGGAGCTTGCGGCGCTGGAGGCGGCGGTGCGTGCCGTCGTGATGGGGATGACGCTGCCGATCGTCTGGCTCCACGGCGATTTCAAGATTGAAAACCTGATTTTCGATGACGCGACCCGGGAGCTGCTCGGCGTGATCGACTGGGAGCATTCCGATGAGTACGGGCTGCCGCTGCTCGACCCGCTCTACCTTCTGCTTTACAATCGCATGCTGCGCGAATCGGTCGACCTGCTGTCCGCGCTCGGCAGCCTGGTTGTCGCCGGGCCCCGGGAAAACGAGCGCGAAGTCTTCGCGCACTACGCGAGCCAGATGCCGGTGAGTGTTCCGGCGCAGAGGATCCTGCAGGCCATGTTTTTCGTACATCACATCGGCGTGCGCTACAAGTACTTGTACGATTCCGAAGAAGAGGTGAGACGGGTGCGCGATATGCTGAAGCTGCTCGAGCGGGCCAGCGGCGCCGCGCATCCAGCGGACGGCGCGCGGCGATCATGATCCACGATCTGATCGAAATGCTGCTCCTCGTCTGCATCGGCCTGGTTGTCTATCATTATCTGCTGTATCCGGTCCTGATCATCGGCCTCGCGCGCCTGCGACCGGCAAGCCGCGGGGAACCGGCAGCAGGCTTCGCGCCCCGTATCACGATGGTCATTGCTGCCTTCAACGAGGAGCGCGTCATCGCCGCAAAGCTGCACAATACGCTGGCCCTCGATTACCCGTGCGACCGACTGGAAATCATCGTAGTCTCCGATGGTTCCAACGACAGCACGCCAGCAATCGCCTCGCAATTCGCCGCGCAAGGGGTGATTTCGATGCATCAGCCCGAGCGGCGCGGCAAGACCGCGGCGCTCAATCGCGCCGTCGGCGCCGCATCGGGCGAGATCATCGTCTTCTCCGACGCCAATAACGACTTTTCGCCGAGTGCTTTGCGCGAGCTGGTGAAGCATTTCGCGGATGCATCGATCGGCGGCGCATGCGGCGTCAAGAAAATCAAACCGGCAGACGAGCGGCAGGCGAGCATGGGTGACGGACTTTACTGGAAATACGAGTCTGCGATCAAGCTTGCGGAGGGACAACTGCGCTCGATCACGAACGCCGACGGCGAAATCTTCGCCATGCGCCGCTCGCTCTACCGGCCGGTGGACGAGAAAATCATCAACGACGATGCGCAGCTCACCATCGACATCGTCCAGCAGGGATACCGGGTGATCTACGAGCCTGCCGCCCAGTCGCATGAGTACGCTTCGATCAGCATCCGCGACGATTTCTTCGTGAAAGTCAGGATGGTCGCCGGCGGATTTCAGACCGTGAGGGAAAACTGGCGGTTCCTGTTTCCGCCGCGTTCATGGTTTGCCTTTACTTTCCTGTCGCACAAGCTGCTGCGCTGGCTAGTTCCGGAACTGTTGATCGGCATTCTGTCATTTTCGATCTTGCTGAGCGGGGAGCCGGTGTATCTGGCGCTGCTGCTCGCGCAAGTGGCCTTCTACGCGACGGCCCTGTGCGCTTACCCGGTGGTGCGTAGGGGCGGCACCCTTCCGGCGATCGTTTATGTGCCTTTCTATTTCTGCGCGATGAACTTGGCGGCGCTGCGCGGACTGCACCGCTACGCGTCGGGTTGGCAGATCCAGAATTGGCGCAAGGCGCAGCGATGAATCGACCAATCGCAACGGCGGGGCTCCTCCTCCCTTCCGACTTCCAGTCCAGCCCGCATCGAGGATGGCAATATCGGGTTCCCGGCAATTTCGCAACGCGGAAATTTGCGTCGATCCTGCACGAGTTGGTAGCAATCCTGGCGCGGTTGGATATGGCCGTCGGTGCGCCATCCGTTCTTCTGCGAGCGACGCAGCAGTACACGTCATTGCAATGACTCCATTTGACGCTCCGGAGTCCGCCATCAGAGCGCCAAACATCTCGGACCGATTGCTCGAGATCGACGCATTGCGCGGCATCGCCGCCGTGATGGTGGTGCTATTTCACTACACCACCCGTTTTGGCGTTCGCTACGGCCATATTGAGGATCCCGGCTGGGGTGTTCCGTGGGGATGGCTGGGCGTGAACCTGTTCTTCATGATCAGCGGCTTTGTGATCTTCATGACGCTCGATCGCACCCGCCACCCGTTCGATTTTCTATTGTCGCGCTTCTCCAGGCTTTATCCCGCGTATTGGGTCGCCGTCGCCGTCACGACCGCCGTCGTCGCCTACTCTAACCTGCCCGGCAAGACTACCGGGCCGTTGACGGTTTTGGCCAACATGCTCATGTTTCACGGCCTATTCGGCATCAAGGACGTGGACAGTGTGTACTGGTCGCTCGAAGTTGAACTACTATTTTATGCGATCATGCTCAGTCTCTGGATAGCGGGCTGGCTCAAGCGCCCGTTACTCAGCCTCTCCGCGTGGCTCGGCTTGCAATTGTTGTACGCAGTGGCGCAACGGTTCGCGGGCGTGAGCTTGCCCTACACACTGAGCCATATGCTGGTGCTGCCGTATATTCCCTATTTCGGCGTTGGCATGATCGTGTACCTGTCGAAGACACAGCGCGGGATTCCGGCATGGCAACTGAGCGCCGTTGTCCTGCTGGCGCTCGGTGTAATCGCTCTGGGGAGTGGGACGCTCGACGCTTCCGTGGCGGCAGGTTTCGGGTCCCTAGTCTATGTCGCCGCCCACGGGACGCTGCCAGTGCTGCGCCACCGAGTCCTGGTGTGGTTCGGCGCAATATCCTACCCGCTCTACCTCTTGCACGAAAACATCGGCTGGTCGGTACTGCTGCTGTTGGAGGAAGCCGGTTGTGCGACGAACCTCGCCATCGCATTTGCCGCGGCCACGGCCATTACGCTCGCGGCGACCCTGCACTATGCGGTCGAAATGCCGGCGATGCGCGGCGTTCGGCACCGCTATCACGCATGGCGCGCGCAACGTGCGGGGGCGCATGGCGACTTCGGCCGCAGGCGTTGGCTGGCCGGCGTGGCGGCGGCGTTGCTCGTAGTCAACGCGGCCGGCCGGGGGTTCCAATTGCAGTCCCGGCCCGACGTTTCTGGCGCAAGCTCCGTTGCGACGGTACAGCCGGCGCGGACGGTGGCCGTCCCGTGCCAGCAGGCCGGGGATCCCGCGCCGAAAGTGCTGCTGGTACTGGGACAATCGAATGCAGGCAACCATGGTAGTGAGCGTAATGAAGCGCGGATACGCGTCTTTTATAGAGGGCACTGCTACGACAGTACCGAGCCGCTTCCCGGCATGACCGGTGAAGGCGGCAGTATCTGGTCGCGGCTCGCGCCTAGCCTGGAGATGGAACTGCACGTACCCGTGATACTGGCGCCGCTCGCTGTCGAGTCTACGACGATCGCCGCTTGGACCGACAAAGGTCCGGTACATGAGGCGTTCCGTCGTCTGCTTGATGATCTCGTTGCCGCGCGACTCACGCCCGATGCAATCCTGTGGCAGCAGGGCAAGTCCGACGTGCGCTTGGGAACCGATGCCAGAGAATACGAGCAAAGCTTCCGGAAGCTGGTGGCGGATCTACGTGCGCGCAGGCTGGATGCCCCGGTTTTCGTAGCTCGTTCCAGCCATTGTCGCGACCAACGCAACGGCTATATGCACCGTCTGCAAACGCGGCTCCCGCATAGCGTCGCGGGCGTATACGTGGGCGCGGACACCGATTCGCTCCCCGAAACTCTGCGTGTGGGCGGATGCCACTTTAGGCACTGTAAAGAAATAAGGGTATCAATATTGTGACTCGATGTGCTATGCTTCGCGGGCATGGATACCGCATTGTCGACGTTGAAGCGCAAGCTGCGCTCGATTTGGCCGCACTTGGATG
>Ga0172371_10002831_pt1 | contig 27281 bp, 13 predicted proteins | sample Lak12m_FD_114543 | JGI IMG/M metagenome (GOLD analysis project Ga0172371, IMG submission 114543) | Freshwater microbial communities from Kabuno Bay, South-Kivu, Congo - kab_022012_12m | ecosystem: Environmental > Aquatic > Freshwater > Lake | place: Democratic Republic of the Congo: South-Kivu...
CAGTATGACCATTATTACCTCAGGCTCCATTCTAATTACCACGACATTTTCCTAAGGGAGTTTGGGCTCAACTACCAAGATATTTTCTAAAAAACTTTGTGTTCTTTTCTTCTAACTCCCTTAGGCGCTGTGTCGATGTGCTATCCATTGAGGGAAATTGATAAGCAACAGCATGTTTGACCTCGCCCGCCACTTGTGGCGAGGCTGGGGAGTTTGCTGTTGCCAATGTCCCGAGATGAGAAACACCCGACACAGACGACTAGGGCGGGCTTTCTTTCGTCTATTTCTTTGCCCGACCAAAGAAATAGACAGATAAGCGTTGAGGTAGTAGACCGAACGCGTCTTAATTTTAATTAAAAAATACTAAAATACCTTAAACAATAAACCCGCGAAAAGCGGGTTTATTGGGTATTAATGAATAAAAATATTATTTACACCTCATTAATTACCGGCAACACCATCGGTCGGCGTCTGGTGTTTGAATATAACAATTGTCCAATTTCGTTTCTAATTTTTTCTTTAAGATATGTATCGAAGGCAGGCGTTTCTTGATTAGTATTTTGTAGAATATATTTAACTTTATCCCTAACCTTAGTCATTAGCTTTGGATTATCTTTCATATAAATAAATCCTCGAGAAATAATATCGGGGCTACCGACAAGTTGTCCTGTTTTTCCATCAACGGTCACAATTATCACAAACATACCTTCTTCAGCCATAGCTCGTCGTTCTCTTAGAACTATGTTTGAAACATCACCCACTCCCAAACCATCAATAAAGACGTGATCAGAAGGAACTTTTTTCTTAGTTAGTATGCCACCACTTTTAGTGAATTCAATAATTTGTCCGTTGTCGGCCACAAATGTTTTATTAGGATCAACACCGCTCTCCACGGCAAGTTCGGCGTGCATTTTAAGTCGGAAGTGGTTGCCATGAACAGGGATAAAATATTTTGGCTTAACTAAATGGAAAAGAATTTTTAGATCTTCCTGTTTGGCGTGTCCACCCGCGTGGATATCCATCATTGAACTATTAATAACTTTTGCGCCACGACGCGTAAGTGAGTCTTGTAATCTTTCCACTGTTCTTTCGTTTCCGGGAATAACGGACGACGAAAAGAGAATAGTATCTCCTTTTTTGAGAGATATTAGTCTGTCGTCATCACGGGCTATCCGCATTAGAGCCGCATTTTTTTGTCCCATCGAACCCGTACAGATAACAACTATTTTGTTGTCAGGTAGTCGTTTAAAGTCTTCTTCCTCCATTAAAGTACCCTTTGGAACCTTAAAGTATCCTAAGCGATGAGCAATATCTACATAATTGTGAATACTGCGACCAAGTAGTAATACTTTGCGGTTTAATTTATATGCTATTTCAATAACTTGTTGATGTCTGGTTAAAAGAGAAGCGAAAGCACCGACAATAATGCGTCCTTCAGCCGCTGACATTATTTGCTCAAGACCCCGTCCAACTTCTTTTTCTGATATTTGATACCCCGGACTGCTTGCGTTAGTACTGTCGGATAAAAGCGCTAATACTCCTCGCTCTCCGATTCTTGCGAGTAGGGCAATGTTGGCAGGTTTTTCGTCTACTGGGGTGTAATCAAATTTAAAATCACCAGTATGGATAACAGTCCCGAGCGGTGTATGAATAGCCATACCAAAGGCATCAGTAATGTTATGGTTAACATGAAACGGTTCAACAACAAAGTGTTTACCGACTGGAACTTTTTTTGTTGAATCTACTTTTATGATTCTTAATTTTGGCGCATGAGGAAATTCGTCTTGTCGTTTTTGAATTATGCCTGCCGTTAAAGGCGCGGCATACAACGGCGGGTTTCCAATTTGTGGCATAACATAAGGGATAGCCCCCAGATGGTCCATGTGCCCGTGGGTAATAAATACACCGCGTATATTTTTTTCTTTACCCTTAAGGTAACTGACGTTTGGAATAATAAAATCGATCCCCGGCATATCTTCTTCGGGAAATTGAATACCCATGTCAACCACCAGTATGTCGTCTTCGTATTCATACACCGTGCAGTTGCGGCCAATTTCTTCAAGCCCGCCAATAGGAATAATCCTAAGAGTTCCTCGTGCGATTTTATCGACATGTCCACCGGTTTGTGGCAATTGATTTTGTCGATCTCGGGAGTAATTTTTTGTTTTATTTTTTTCACCGCTAGGCATATTGGGTGACTTATATCGATGTCGGCCTTGACCTTTTGGTGGTTTTGTTCGGAATTTCTTCTGTTCGGTCATATTGAGTTGTTTTTTCTAAGCCCGTAGTTGTTGGGGTTAGTAATATTATGTTAGGTGAGTAAAAGTATTAAATTTTTTAAAAAATAATGTTGTTAAGTTGAACTAAGATATTTTTTCAATAATTTTTTTGGTCAATTCTTTGCCGAAGGGGAGACTCGAACTCCCATGAGCTTTCGCCCACGGCGCTCTGAACGCCGCGTGTCTACCAGTTTCACCACTTCGGCAGGTAAATTTGTCGATTTGAGTTTAGCCACTATAACTTTTTAAACAGAGCAAGAATTTTGACAGTGATTGATAATAATTAAAAGTCAATTTTAATTTTTTTCTTCACATACCATTGATCAAGCCCATTAAATCTATCTGCCGGTGTGGCTACCGAGTCAACCATTATCCCACCAATACTTTTACTTATTGCATAGCGCCTGATTGGAGAATACAAGAATATGGCGGCAACTTCTTTGGTAACTATATCATGAATTTTTTGGTACGACTCGGTTCTAACGATATTATCTAGCGAACGGCGTCCTTTTTCAATGGCTGTATCGGCATCATTATCGCTAAACATAGATAGGTTGAGCCCAGGGTCAACCTTTTGGGAAGAGTGCCAAAAAGGATAAGGATCCGGATGCGCTCCATAAACAATAGTATACAATAGAGCTTGATAGGCTCGCGGGCGTAAAAGGCTTCGTCGAACATTAGTTGGTGTGGCCGGAGACACAAGATCAATTTTTGTTTCGACACCTATGTTTCGCCACGTTGATTGAATAAATTCACCCACACTTTTATCTGGGTCTCTATCTATTATGGTTAAAGTGATACTTAAAACTTCACCTTTGCTATTTTTTCGGACGTTACCATCAAGTTTCCATCCAGCTTTATTAAGAATTGTTTCCGCTTCTTCTTTATTCCCTTCAGACGATGAACCGTTTTCGTGTTGATTAGGCAATATGGAAGCTGGAAACGGGCCATTGCTTAGAGTTGCTTCACCAGATAGAGATTTCAAAACAAGATCTTTTTTATTTAGGGAAGACTTAAGAGCTTGTCTAACTTTTATATCACTTATTGATGATGACTGACCAAGATTAAAGAAAATTGCCGTAACAGCCGGTAACTTTAAATCGTAGTACTCTAGACCATTTCCACTAAACGATGAATCCGTTAAACCCTTCGTTGACAGCAGCGCCAACCCCTGAATTGAGTGTGTACTTAACGCCGTTTCGGCACTATCCTTGTCTGGATAAAATTTAAAAATTAATTGTTGAATGTAATTATTATTGTTAGATTTAGATTTTTCTAAAGTATAAGATTTAATAAAACCGTCTTTTCCAATATTGAGCGTTGAAAATTGCCACGGGCCAGCACCGATCGGCCGAATATTATAATCGGCAAGTTTCCATTGTGTTTCAGGAATATTTCCCCAAATATGTTGAGGAATAATTCCTATTGTCAAAAGGTCAAGAAAAGCATTATAGGGATCTTTAAGCGAGAATCTGATTGTTTGGTCGTCAATTTTTTCAATTGCTATTCCTCTAAAATTTTGCGCTGCGGGGCTTTCAACATCCGAATCGGTTATACTTTCAAATGTAAAAATAACGTCATCTACCGTTAAAGCTTCGCCATCATGCCAAGTTAGATTGTTTTTTAATTTAACTGTATAAATTCTTCCGTCTTCACTAATTTCATATTTTTCTGCAAGATCCGGTTGGAGATTAAGCGCCGTATCGTATTTGAATAAACCAGAAAAGATGAGACGAGTTAAATCTGTGTCTACGGCTTGAGCGGAAGCAAAAACGGGGTTTAAAAATTGTGGCTGGCCGATTAGTCCTTCTGTATATGAACCACCAGAAACAGGCTCAAAAGATAAATTGGCGCGAACTTGATTAACACCGAGCCAAATGGTGGAGGTAATAATAACAGCAAAACAAACAGCAATAAGTCGTCGCTCTAGTAGATTAAAAATTTTATAAGAATGAGTAAGTTGACGCCAAGACGGTAAGGTCTTCAACAGTTTTTTAGTTTTGTCACTTTCTTTAATAAAAAGTATAAACTTTTTAGTCGCAACAAAAACAGTTCCACTTGTTTTCAATATCTTATTGCGCATTGACGCAGAAAGAGATCGAAAATTGGAACTAGTTGATTCGTTGCTTTTTTCTTCTAATTTTTCTATTTGATCCATGTGGAGTTGCCTTGCCTCTAAAAGAGGCTTAGCGACAATTCTTTGAGCAGACTAAAGGAGGACTCTTAACAATGAGATAACTGCAAATAATACCCCGACAATAATAGTTATGTTAAAAAGTATTTTTTCTATACCTCGTTTTGTTCGATAAACCGCACCACCACCCCCACCGAACGCCCCACCCACTCCGCCACCTCTTTGTTGAAGAAGGACAGTAATTATCAATATAACACTCAAGACTATTTGTACTATTGGCAATGATTTAATTACGTAGTTCATTTGTTCTATAAATAAAAAACCCCGTGAGCCGAAGTCTTATAAGCGGAGCTATTAATTAAGAAGGACTATACCATAACAAGTATTTTATGTCAATTTATTACTTAGTGTTTATTTTTTCCCCAAGTTGTTTGGCTAAGGTTTTCATTCCGCGTCCGCTTACCCGCATTTTAGGGCGGGATTTTTTATCCCGTTTATTCCAGCGAGATTGTGTTTTTGATAAAACAGCTATTTCGTCTTCAGTATCCTTATTCATATAGACTTATTATATATTTTTGTGTTTTGATAAACAAATAGCCGAATAGATAGACAATGTAATGCATAGATGATAGACTATCTCACTGACAATTACTCGGCGGTACTTTGGTTTAATTTATTCTATCTTAAGTGTAACTATCCATTTACTATGGATCAAGATGATCAATTTTTAGAAGAAGAGCTTGTTCTGGCCGATGAACCGCGCCATATTATTCGGCGTTTATTAGTTATTGTTTTAGTAGGAATAGTTCTTGTTTTTTTGGGCTATGTTGGTTGGTTGGTTTTAAAACCAGAAACAAAAGTGGGAGGTTTTACAGCTGTTTATCCGGAATCAAATAAAACGATAAGCGCGGAAAAATCTTTAATTAGAGAAGGTAGTCCAATTGTTGGCCCGGCGGATGCCAAAATTGTTATTGTTGAGTTTGGAGATTTTGAATGTCCATTTTGTCGGGAATCTTTTCCCGTTATTCGTACACTAATTGCTAAATACGCAAACGATATAAAATTTGTTTATCGTCATTTTCCTGTGCCATCTTTACATATAAATGCGATAGCGGCGGCCGAAGCTTCAATGTGCGCTAATGAGCAGGGCAAGTTTTTAGCTTATCACGATCGCTTGTTTCAGAACCAAGAAAGATTGGATTATGACAATTTAAAGCGTTACGCTCGCCAGATTGGTATTAACGGCGCTGATTTTGATAAGTGTGTGGATGATCGGCGCTATAAAAAATTTATAGAAGAAGATATGGCCGATGGAATAAACATTGGTGTTAGCGGTACGCCGACATGGTTTATTAATGGACGTAAGGTCGAAGGCGCAATTCCCGCAGAAATTTTTAATAAAATAATTGAAAAGCTTTTATAATTTTTGTTATGAAAAAAATAATTATTTTAAGTGTTTTGACGTTTTTAATAGGTGGAGTTTTTTTCTCGTACTCGTCAGTTTTGGCCGCCGACTTTAAACCATCTGTTACAATTCCAGGGTTTTTTGAAGCTGGACAACCTTATCCAATAAAGGGTGACACATTAGGTACGTACATAAAAGCTATTTACACGTTTTCAGTTTATGCCGGTAGTATACTTGCTGCGGTAATGATTTTAATGGCGGGGTACTCGTGGTTAACAGCTGGTGGCAATGTTAACCAAATCGGACAAGCCAAAAAAATGTTAGGTGGCGCCTTAGGCGGTTTTGTTCTTTTATTAACGTCTTGGGTTTTGCTTAACACTATTAATCCTGATCTGGTTCAATTTAAGCCTTTTAATATTCAACCAATTATTAATGGTACTTCATCGGCAATTGAGGATACTCAACCTTGTTTGAATTACCCTAATGACAGTCCACCACGTCCAACTCAGCTTTATTCTTATGAACCAAAAGACGCTGTGACAAATTGCGGTGGTGCGGTCGAAAACAAAACTTGTTGGTGTCAGGTAGTAAACGATAACCCGGGTGGGGGACCGGGTCCAATGCCAACACCTTAGGTGTTAGTTTGTAAGTAATCATAACAGTATAGTAAATAAATTATATTTAGGTTTTATATTTCGTAATTGAAACAATTGTCATGTCAGCAAACAGTATTATTGTTAAGGGCGCGCGCGTCCATAATTTGCAGAATATTGATGTCACGATTCCTCGTGATAAGTTAGTTGTGCTTACTGGTTTATCGGGATCCGGAAAATCATCTTTAGCGTTTGACACGATTTACGCCGAAGGTCAGCGTCGTTATGTGGAATCTTTGTCTGCTTATGCGCGTCAGTTTCTTGGATTGATGGATAAACCCGACGTTGACCAAATTGATGGGTTGTCGCCGGCTATTTCCATTGATCAAAAATCTGTTTCTCATAACCCACGTTCAACCGTGGGCACTGTTACGGAAATTTATGATTACCTTCGTTTGATGTTTGCTCGCGCCGGCCGTCCGCACTGTCCAAAATGTGGTCAAGAAATTAAACGGCAAACTGTTGGTCAAATAATGGATCGTGTCGTCCAGTTAAACGTTAAAAGGATTATGATTCTTGCTCCGGTGGCACGCGACCAAAAAGGGGAGCACAAAAGGATATTAAAGGAAGTTGAAAAAGCCGGTTATGCTCGTGTTCGTTTTGATGGATTGTTTTATACAATATCCGAAGCTGATGGATTAAATACCGACAAACAAAAAAAACATAGTCTTGAAGTTGTCGTTGACAGATTAGAATTATCATCTGATAAGAAAGCCGATGTAGATACTTTAACAAGATTACGAGAAGCCATTGAACAATCATTAGACTTATCAAATGGTTTGGTAATTATTCACGAAGTTGAAACCGAAAAAGACAATCTTTTTAGCCAGCATTTGGCTTGTGCCGATTGCGGAATTGATATTCCAGAACTTGAACCAAGAAACTTTTCTTTTAATAGTCCTCACGGCGCTTGTTCGAATTGTACGGGGCTTGGTAATAAACAAGAAATTGATCCTACTTTAGTTATGCCTAACACGAAGTTATCAATCGCCGAAGGAGCAATTCGTCCTTGGACTCGTTCGGCGGCGAGCCAGTATTGGCATATGAATAAACTGGAAAATGTTGCTCGACGTCGAAATTTTTCAATCAACGTGCCTGTTTCGGAAATGAACAAACAAGATATTAAGTATGTACTTTATGGTGATTCGGAAAACGATTTTGAGGGCGTTATTCCTATTTTAGAACGTCGTTATCAAGAAACAGAATCAGATTATTTTAGGAATGAAATAGAAGGATATATGCGTGTTTTTCCTTGCCCTTCTTGTAAAGGCAAGAGATTAAAACCAGAAGCGTTAGCTGTAACCGTTAAAGATGTTTCAATTTCTGATATTACTTCTTTGACCATTGACAAATCCATAAAGTTTTTTAATGTGTTAGATAGTTCGGCGAGTGGTCTTAATAAAAAAGAACAAGAAATATCTAAACAGATACTGAAAGAAATAAAAAATCGTTTACAATTTCTTCATAATGTCGGCTTGGATTATTTAACATTAGACAGAACCGCGACCACTCTGTCGGGTGGGGAAGCGCAAAGAATTCGTTTGGCTACTCAAATTGGTTCTTCTTTGGTCGGGGTAATTTATATTTTAGATGAGCCTTCTATTGGCTTGCATCAACGTGATAACGCAAAATTAATCGGAACGTTAAAAGAACTTAGAGAACTAGGAAATACCGTTTTGGTTGTTGAACATGACGAAGAAACCATATTGGCGGCCGATGAAGTTATCGATATCGGTCCGGGAGCCGGTAAACACGGCGGTAAAGTAGTTGCTCAAGGTAAACCAAGTGTAATTGCCAAAAATCCAAAGTCAATAACGGGATTATATCTTTCCGGTAAGCGAAGAATTGAATCGCCAAAAAATTACAGAAAAGGAAACAGTAAAGAAATCGTTATAGTCGACGCCTCGGAGTTTAACTTAAAAAATATCAATGTGGCGATTCCGTTGGGAAAGTTTGTGGTTGTTTCAGGGGTTTCTGGATCAGGAAAATCAACACTGGTAACGGAAATTTTATCCAAAGCTTTGTCTCAAAAATTTTATCGCGCCAAAGATGCTCCCGGTAAGCATACAGAAATTCGCGGTCTAGAAAATTTGGATAAAGTAATTACTATTGATCAATCGCCGATTGGCCGAACACCTCGTTCCAATCCCGCGACTTATACGGGATTGTTTACACCCATTCGCGACCTGTTTTCGACTTTGCCTGAATCTAAAATTCGAGGGTATAAGCCCGGTCGTTTTAGTTTTAATGTTCAGGGTGGACGTTGTGAAGCTTGTCAAGGAGAAGGTCAAGTAGCCATAGAAATGCAATTTTTATCTGATGTTTATGTTGATTGCGAAGAGTGTCATGGCACGCGATACAACTCATCGGCTTTGGAAATTCATTATCGAGGAAAGAATATAGCGGAAGTTTTAAATATGACCATTGAAGACGCAAAGGTATTTTTTGAAAAAATCCCAATTATAAAAACAAAACTTGATACTTTGTTTGAAGTTGGTTTAGGTTATATTCATCTTGGTCAGCCGGCGACAACTTTGTCTGGCGGGGAGGCGCAAAGAGTAAAATTGGCCACCGAGCTTTCTCGTCGAGCCACTGGAAAAACTTTATATATTTTAGACGAGCCGACAACTGGTTTGCATTTTGAAGATGTAAAAAATTTGTTAATCGTTTTACAGAAACTTGTTGATAAAAATAATAGTGTGCTGGTTATTGAGCATAATCTTGAAGTTATTAAGTCGGCTGACTGGGTTATTGATCTTGGGCCGGAAGGTGGCGATTTAGGCGGTGAGGTGGTGGCGGCCGGTACGCCACGCGATATTGCTAAAGTGCAGAGGTCTTATACGGGGCAGTATTTGAAAAGAATATTAAAGAATTAAGAATTACGGATTCAAGATTACGAATTATAATTATATGAAGTATGCACATTTTGAAGAACTACCAGTCTGGATTTCCGCCATTGAGATTACAACAAAAATATACGAAATAACATCGAAAGGTTCTTGGTTGAAAGATTTTGGACTCCGTGATCAAATTCGAAGAGCTACAATATCAATAAGTTCCAATATCGTTGAAGGTTTTGAGAAAAATAGCACCAATGAGTTAATTCGATATTTAAGGATAGCTAAAGGTTCTGCGGGTGAAGTAAGAAACCAGCTTTATATCGCTCATGAAATTAAGTATATTTCTTCAGATTTATTCGAAGAACTAAATAAAGCTTTCATAAAGTTGAGTAAAGAAATCGGAGGTTTTATTCGTTACCTTGACACCTATAGAAAAATAAGAGCAAAGTAATGGTTAGTAATCTTTAATTTTTAATTCGCAATTCGTAATTCACGATTATGGTTTACGACCACAAATTTATTGAAAAGAAATGGCAAGATTTCTGGGAAAAAAAAGGTAGTTTTGTTGTTACCGAAGACAAGACCAAAGAAAAAGCTTATTTACTTATTGAGTTTCCTTATCCGTCTGGGGAGGGACTTCATGTTGGACACCCACGCTCTTACACGGCGATGGATGTTTTGGCACGAAAACGCAGAATGGATGGGCAAAATGTTCTTTTCCCTATTGGTTTTGATGCTTTTGGTTTACCGGCCGAGAATTACGCTATTAAAACCGGACAACACCCGACAATTATTACGGAAAAAAATATTGCAAATTTTCGTCGCCAATTAAAATCGCTGGGTTATTCTTTTGATTGGTCGCGCGAAGTTGTTACCACCGATCCGTCATATTACAAATGGACGCAGTGGATATTTTTAAAATTATTCGAGAAAGGCTTGGCTTATAAGTTAAAGATGCCTATTAATTGGTGTCCAAGTTGTAAAATAGGTCTGGCACACGAGGAAGTTGTTGATGGAAAATGTGAAAGATGCGGAACCAAGGTTGAACAAAAAGAAAAAGAACAATGGATGTTAAAAATAACTGCTTATGCCGAGAGGTTAATTGATGATTTGGATACAGTTGATTATTTGCCACGTATTAAAACTCAACAGGTAAATTGGATTGGGAAGTCGGAGGGGCATAACGTCAATTTTAAAATTACGGATTGCAAATTAAACATTAATATTTTTACGACGCGTCTTGATACTATTTTTGGTGCGACCTATTTGGTGTTGGCGCCCGAACATGAATTAATCCAAAAACTAAGGGATAAGATTAAAAATTTTGTCGTAGTAAAAGAATATATTGATAAAGCAAGCAAAAAAACCGAACTCGAACGTAAGGCGGAAGAGAAAGAAAAAACTGGAGTTATATTAGAAGGAGTGGAAGCAGTTAACCCGGTCAATAGCGAAACGATTCCCGTGTTCGTAGCTGATTATGTTTTGTTGGGATATGGCACTGGGGCCATTATGGCTGTGCCCGCTCACGATACTCGCGATTTTGCTTTTGCCAAAAAATTTAATCTCGGTATTAAATGCGTTATTGATCCGGTTGAAGCAGAAGAACAGAAAGATGCACATAAAGGAGATAGGGTTTACATTGATTATGGCAGACTTATTAATTCTTCTGAATTTAACGGTTTAAGCTCCGAAGAAGCAATTAAAAAAATTGCCAAAAAATTTGGGGCGGAGAAAAAAGTTCAATACAAACTTCGGGATTGGGTTTTTTCTCGCCAACGTTATTGGGGTGAACCTATTCCAATGGTGGATTGTCAAAAATGCGGTTGGGTACCGGTGCCGGAGAAAGATTTACCCATAGAATTACCGCAAGTCGAAAAATACGAGCCGACCGACACCGGCGAATCTCCACTGGCTACAATGACGGACTGGGTAAAAACTGTTTGTCCAAAATGTAATGGTGAAGCTAAGCGTGAAACCGATACAATGCCCAACTGGGCGGGAAGTTCTTGGTATTTTTTACGGTATACAGACCCCAAAAACAATAAAGCATTGGCTGACCCAAAAAAATTAAAATATTGGACACCTGTCGACTGGTATAACGGGGGAATGGAACACACTACCCTTCATCTTTTGTATTCACGTTTCTGGCATAAATTTCTTTTTGATATAGGCATTGTGCCTACATCCGAGCCTTACGCCAAACGAACCTCTCACGGAATGATTCTCGGCGAAAGTGGGGAAAAAATGTCTAAGTCTCGTGGCAATATTGTTAATCCCGACGAGGTTGTTGCCACATATGGCGCGGATACTCTTCGCACTTACGAATTATTTATTGGTCCATTTGCCGACGCCGTTCCTTGGAGTACGCAAGGTCTTGTCGGTGTCAGACGATTTTTAGATCGGGTTTGGTATTTAGTAAATGAACCGACGGGAGGAAATACTACTAACGCTACGCCGAATGAGATTAAAGAATTAAAAAATATTATCTCCAAAACAATAAAAAAAGTTGGCGAAGGCATTGAAACATTTAACTTTAATACGGCAATCGCCTCAATGATGGAATTGGTAAATTATTTGTATTCAATTCGAACAATTAGTACGCCAATAAAAAAAGAGACTTTACAATCTTTGTTGTTAGTTCTCTACCCCTTTGCTCCTCACTTGGTTAGCGAGCTTTGGGAACAAAAAATCTCAAAAACATCTATTTTATTAGAATCATGGCCTAAGTATAACGAAGCTGATTTAGTTGTTGATTCTATTGTTGTGCCAATTCAAATAAACGGAAAATTAAGAGGAACAATAAACACCAGTCCGACAACAGCAGAAGAAGAGCTTATTGAGTTGGCTAAAGCTGAACCAAACGTTGTTAAGTGGATTCAAGGTAAGCAAATAATTAAAACAGTCGTTAAAATCGGTAAGTTCGTTAATTTGGTCGTTAAAGAATAATTATGCCCTTGGTTCGTGTTTATTCTGTTCAAGAAGCAGTTCAGTATTTAAAAAAAGGGGAGCTTGTAATTTACCCTACAGAAACAAGTTATGGTTTGGGTGCGGACGCTCTTAACGTCGACGCTGTTAAAAAAGTTTATAAAGCCAAGGGTCGGAAATTAGCGAACCCTCTGTCGGTAATTGTTAGCAGTTTATTTATGGCTAAGAAATATGCGATTTTTTCAAATATAGCCAAAAATATAGCCAAAAAGTACTGGCCCGGAGCTGTAACTTTGGCTCTTCCTGCCAAAAGTATGATTTTAGCTAGAACATTAAAAAGCAAAGACAAGACTATAGCTGTTCGTGTTTCAACCAACCGAACAGCTCGTGCGTTGGCTAAAAGCTTAAACCATCCAATTATTGCGACGAGCGCCAATAAAAGCGGAGGGTCCGATTCTTATAGCGCTAGTGATATATCCAAAGCTTTTTCTAAAGTAAATTTTTCAATTTATTTTTTAAACAAAGGAACGTTGTCGCGACGACTTCCAACAACGATTATTAAGATAACTGGGAACGATTTTAGTGTTATTCGACAAGGCGGACAGAAAATTAAATTTATCAAATGAAGACACGTCAAGAAAATTTATCGCGAGCCTTAATTATTGATTTGTTACAGCGTTATCAAATTCGACCAAATAAATTAATCGGGCAGAATTTTTTAGTTGACGACAAAGCGTACGCCGATATAATTTCGTCGGCCAATTTATCTATAGACGATACTGTTTTAGAAATTGGCGCTGGTCTTGGGACTCTCACTGAAAAAATTTCTCTAAAGGTAAAAAAATTAATAACTGTAGAAGTTGACGTTAAACTAGCTCAACTGACAAAAAAACGTTTAAGCAATTTTAAAAATATTGAATTAATAAATGCGGATGTTTTAAGTAAGTCGGTTAAAGATTTTGGAATTAACCAACCGTACAAAGTAGTGGCAAATATTCCTTACAATATTACTTCGACAATATTAAAAAAGTTTTTGGCGGACGATATTAAACCGATAGCATTAACACTTTTAATTCAGCACGAAGTAGGGAAAAGAGTTATAGCTAAAAAAGGGGAGATGAGTTTGTTGTCATTGAGTGTTCAATTATATTCAAGTCCAAAAATAATTAGCATGGTGCCTAGAACAAGTTTTTTACCGTCGCCAAAAGTTGACAGTGTGATTTTACAAATTGATAATGTTCACGATTGGCCGTTCAAGGACGTTTCGGAAAAATTTTATTGGCGAATTGCCAAGATTGGTTTTTCTGCTCGACGTAAGTATTTAAAAAATAATTTAATGGCGGGCTTGCGTTTGTCGGGTGTTGATATTTTATCTTTTTTTAAGAAATCAAACATCAACACGCAAGCAAGAGCTCAAGAATTGTCGATTGACGACTGGCGCAGACTGTCGGTTATTTTGTTAAATGCCTTAAATTAATTGGTTATTAGAGTATTATTTATAAAAAAGCTTTTTAGCATTTTTTATAATTATAAATCGTTGACGAAAACCTAGTTTATCTGCTATAATAAATAATAATTCACAATTAATTTTGTTTATTAAAGCCGAAAATTCATAATCGGCATTACCAATGGCAGATTTTGAATTAAATCAGATAACACAAAAACAAAAGTATGCCAAAAACATACTATTAGTTTTTGTGATTTTTATTGGTGTAGCATCTCTTGCTTTTGGTTACTTCGGAATAAAAAGATCCATTAACGATCCTTATGATTTGCAGTTAGCCAAGGCTAACCTTTTATATACAGGGAACCTAACAAGTGAGCCAACTCAAGACACCGACGGTGACGGACTTTTTGATAGCGACGAACTTCAGGTTTATGGTACAAGCCCATATTTAGAAGATTCTGATTCTGATGGAATTGCCGATGGTGTGGAAATAGAAAATGGCACAGACCCAAATTGTCCGGAAGATACAAATTGCTCAGTAGCAATTACCGAAACAACGCCAGTTGAACCAACAACAAAGACAGAAGGCACTCTCTTGCCGACAAATCCAATTCCTGCAGTAAATAGCGATCCCAAAAAATTATCCGTAGAGGAAATTAGGAAGTTATTAAAAGATAATGGAATGGCTGAAGACACGTTGGCTAAAATTACTGACGAACAATTAGTTAAGGTTTACGAAGAAACGTTATCTAGTATGCCGAACAAACAATAGTTATGTGGCAAGACAAAAAAATGGAAAAATCAAAGTTTAAAAATTATTTTTTTGTTTCCTTATTATTATTTTCTTTTTTATTGCCATCTGTTTCTTTGGCAATTAATACCGAAGAAACATCTTCTACTCCAACCACATTAAAAACAGTTCTCGATAAATTATGGCAGGGCGCCACAACAGCATATGAAAAATCAAAAGATGTTTTAAAAAAAACCGCGTCTGCATCTTATCGTGCGGGATTACGATATTTATTGCAAACCATTGCCAGAGATACTGCCACTTGGATTAGTAGCGGAGGCAAGGGACAAAAACCTCTTTTTATAACTGAAGGGTGGGGTGCGTATCTTATGAACGCGGCCGATCAGGCCTCGGGTGCTTTTATTGATACCCTTATAGGACCGGCAGGATTTAATAATATGGGCTTGTGTCGGCCAGACCTTGATATAGTTCTTAAGCTTAATCTTCATCTTGCCGAAAAGAGGCCGCCAGTACCTAGATGTACTTTTAGTAGACTAAAGCATAATTGGGAAACATTTATTACGGAAAAATCTTTTCTGCCGGATTTTGCTGTTACTTTTGATCCCGGCGTAAGCGAGCTTGATGTGGCATGGCAGGTTAAGCAAAATTTTTTAGCTAATAAAGAAAAAGCCAAAGAAGACGCCAAAAAAGCAAGAGAAGAGTCTCCTTTTAAACCAATAACTGACGCCGTTAGTGGAGCCATAGAGTTGCCTGGTCAAGCTGTTTTTGATACTTGGAACTCTGTTTTTGATACATCTATTGGTGGAGAAATGGAAGCGACGGGGGATATTATTGCGGATTCTGTGGATACTTTTATGGGTACTCTTGCCCAGGGGTTAATTAAAAACTTAATGAGCGGGATGTTGTTGGGTGGTAAATCTTCCACTTCCAGATCAGCTACTGATTTAACGAATCCAGAAGCAGCTACGGGAGTTGAAGGAATAGCTGGAGCAATGGCGAGACTTGCGCAAACAATTAGCGGTAACTTTTCAACCCCCGGTCGATATAATGTGCTTTCTCAACTGGTCAGTTGTCCTGATTTATCTAAACGCGGTCCGAACGATTGTGTTATTACGGATAACTTTTATACAGCCATTGGGCAACGTTTAACTGTTGGTGAAGCCGTTGTCAAAGGTTTGGTTAACGGGAACGCACCATTTGGTTTTATTAGTTGGGACCCAAAACCTGTCGAGCCAAGCTACACGGACGGTATACCTTATCGAAGTATTCTTATTTTAAGAAAATATCGTATTGTCCCTGTAGGTTGGGAATTGGCCGCTCGTTATGTGCAAAATTTTGGGAAAAAACGAGTTACCCTTAAAGAAATAATTAATGCTTACGACGATACAACTAGTCCATTCTATAAACTTGTTGATCCTAATTGGGTATTGGTTTCGCCCGAAGCTTTTTGTAAGTTGCAGGGGGCGGGTCCGGAAATTGTTTCTAGCTCCGTAGTTAAGGGAGTTGATTTAAATAAAGATGGTAAATTTGATAGCGAAGACGAAGCGCCGCCAACAATTAAGGTGGCAAGAAATACCGATTACTGCGCAGATGAACAAACCTGCATTCAAAAAGACAGTAAAGGGAATTGTAAATTTTATGGATATTGTACCGAAGAAAAAAAAGCTTGGGATTTTAAGGGTAATAGTTGCGAACCGCAGTATTCAAGCTGTGCTACTTTGCAAAATAGGGAAACAGGCGCGACGGTTTCCTATTTGTTGAATACGGTTAATTTTGCCAATTGCGATGAAAGTGGTGTTGGTTGTAAAGAGTATTTCGGGAGTCCCAAAGAGTTATTGGATTCATTTATGGAAGGCAATGCTAGCTCATCGTTGGCCCTAAAAGTTTTAAAATATGCCATTGGTCTTGACATTGGAAACGTACAAGACTTTATAGACGAATTAAAACTCGCTTCTCCTAGCTTGGCGTTAAAAGTTGAAAACGGTGAGCGACTTACTGCAAGTGACGCAGCAAGAATTCTTAAAGGAGCCGTAGGTTTATATGATGATATAAATTCGGTCTATCTCAACAAAAATGTTGAGTCTTGTAAGGATAAAAACAACGGTTGCAATAACTACATTAGAACAATGTCGCAATTACCAACGACTACCGGTGTTAATCTTGTTAGGAATCCAAGTTTTGAGTCCATAGAGAGCTCTGGTAATCCTAGCGGTTGGTTGATTAACGGTCTTTTAGTTATGCCGACAAGCAAAGATGATCCGACCACTTTAGACGGAGATCATTATTTGCGTGGCGCGCTAGGTGCCCCATTAAGAGTACTTTTACCCATAAACGGAGTTAAAGTTGGGCCATTAAAGAGTCAAGAATTTACTTTAAGTTTTTTTGCTCGTCAAACTAATGAAACTGGAAATAAGACAATAGAATATCGTTTGCAAGATTTTAACAGCGAAGGTAACACGCTTCAACCATTAGATCAGCAACTTACATCTTCTTGGGAGCGTTTCACTGCCACCACGAAGTTTTCTGATGACGTAATTTCCGACACTATTTCGTTAGCGATAAATTTACCTAAAGATGCCGACATTGATGCGGTTAAGCTTGAGATTGGAAGCGTGGCTACCCAATACACGGATTATGGCGTGGGAGTAAGTAAAAATTATAGCGTACACTTAAAACGAGCTCCGGGTTATTTAGAGTGTAGACCAACTAGTGTAGCCAGCGACATCCCAAACGAAGCCGACCAATCGGACTGTCAGCCCTTTGCGCGATTTTGTAAGGCCGAAGAAGCCGGTTGTTTGCGTTATACCCCGACCAACAGCACCCCGCCGATAACTTCCGTTCGAGGTGATGTTTGTCCGGTCGAATGTGTTGGTTTTGATACTTACACTCAATCTAAAACTTTTTTTGAGTCAGCTAAGTTTAAAGATTTAGTTCCAAAAACTGCTCGCAGTTGCTCGGCTATAAATGTTGGTTGTGACGAATTTACCAACCTCGACAAGGAAGTGCGTGGCGGAGAAGCGAGAGAATATTACCAACAAATTCGTTTTTGTGAAAAACCATCTGGTAATGTTCCGCCAGTGTTTTATACGTGGGAAGGAACCAATGATACCGGTTTTCAATTAAGGTCATTTGAATTAAAGAAAACAGACGTTACCATTGCAAATAAATTTCATCCTCATGCCAATGATCCCGATACTGGTGACGACAGTGCCGCTCCGTGTACGAACATAGAGTGGGATAGTGACGGTATTAAAGCAACCTGTAAAGACGAAACTAGATCAATAGACGTACTTTGTAATTCCGATACAATTACGACCAATCCGGATTGCCGTCAATTTTATAATGAATTTGGAAAAATTTCTTATCGATTGTTATCAAGAACAATCAGTATGACCGAAGATTGTCGTCCGCTTCGTAAAACTGACTCCAACGAATTAGATTGTACAAACAGCAACGGTTGGTGGAATTCTGCTACCAATAATTGTATTTATCAAACAGTAATGGGAGAAAACAGGCAATGTTCTGCGACGGCGGCTGGTTGCCGTGAATATCGAGGAGGTACGTCGGCTAATTATAAAAATATAATTAACGATACTTTTGAAAAAGGTACCGACGGTTGGAATGGCGGTCGTTTGTCGCCGGTATCTAGTGTTGTCGGTGGCCATAGTTATGAAACAGCAGGTATTATTGAAAAACAAATAATAATTAACCCGGGCAGTAGCATAACTTCAGCTGACGGTAAGGTTGCGCCGGCAAAGTATGTTTTAAGTTTTTGGGCGCGTAATCTTAGCGGTAGTAGTATTGTAGAAGCAACCGCTTCTGGTACTAATGTTGTCAGTTCTCCGATTCAATTAATACCTGGTGAGGTCAGCGTAGCTGATCTTACTGTAAATTGGCAACAATATAAGAGCAGTCCGATAACTATAGAGTTTACGGATTCACAAAATTCTGCTGATGTTAATTTGAAAATTGAAATTAAAAACTCAGCTCCGGTTCCGAGTTCTGTTAAATTATTTATTGACAACATAATTCTTCAAAGTACGGTTAGCGTGGACTATTTAATTAAAAATTCGTGGAAAACACCATCCACGTGTTATACGCTTGCCGGAACGGCCGCGAGCCCAACTATAAAACCCTTACTGGGATGTCAAACATACGGCGTAAGCGATGGCGCTACTCGAAATATTTGGCAATTTGGCGCGTCTTGTCATAACAAGGTTGTGGGTTGCGAGGCTGTGATTGATACTAAAAACAGTACGCTTGGTTCAAAGGCTCCATTTGAACAATCATATAATGACGGTGAAGTTGTTGTGCCGGCCGACTCGCTCGATTATATTGTCAACGATCCCAAAAAGAGTTGCGACAAAGAAGAGCAAGGGTGTCAGATGTTAACTACAATGACGCAGTTTTATCCATTAGAATTTACCCAGAGTTTGTTAATTAATAATCCAGACGATTACGACAAAATTCTTTGTCGGTCGGATCAATTACAATGCTCTGCTTATACCGATAAAAATAAGAGTGTTTATTACTTCAAAGATCCAGTCGATCAAGTTTGTGAATATAGAACAGATACACCAATTGCTGGTTGGTTTAAAAAAGGTTCAACTGCGTCTGTTGCTGACTGCGACAGAGTATTGGCGGTCGGGGAGACGCCACGTGTGCGTGTTGCCGGCGGAACATTAGAGCCGGAAGCGGGTTGGGTGGGAGTTTGTCCGGTGCAAGCTAACAGTTGTCGTGAACTTTTTGATCCCCGATCCGATGACGGACGAAACATTATTTTAAATAGTTCTTTTGTTATGGAAGATCCGTTAAAACCCGATATGCCAATTTATTGGGATACAACTAATTCCGACTCAAAAGAATACAAAAAAGATGAAAATACTGTAAAAGTTATGGATATAAGTTCGGATAGTGGCCTTACTCAAAAAGTTAAACTTAGGAGTCGATCTTCGTATGTTATATCGGCGGAAGTTGCTACCGTGCCCAATAATAACAAAAGAGGAGAAGCTTATATAGGAGTAGATTGTGATACTGATACCGATGGTAATCCTGCTAATAACATAGAACTTAATGAAAAAGCGCATATTTTCTTTTTGCCAACGAGCAAAGATGTTTATGAAAGGTTTAGTACTAGTTTTTATGTGCCAACAGTTAACAGTAATCTTGCCGATTGCACTGTTAAATTTGGCTTAGCTCATAATTTGTTGCCTACTGGAGTGTTTAATCCTTTTGCCGCTAGTAAAGAGGTTATGTTTAGGAATGTTTCGTTAAAAGAGTCTAGAATTAGTTATGAAATTGCTGACACACTAGATCTTAAAAGTTGCGTGGGTATCGTTAATAATTCAAACTGTGTACTAGTTGACGATACGGCAGGAGTAATAAATGTTACCGGTTATACGTTTGATGCTGATTTAAGCCCTGCGCCCGGCAGTAATATTCCAAATAGCGCTATACGACCAGAGTATACGTGTATAGATACTACTGACGCCGATACCATACCAGACACCTGTCGTGGTACCACCAAACATTGTAGTTCAGACAGCGATTGTCAGATTCAATTAGATTCTAATTTATTGGTATCTGTTAAGCCTGATCGTCAATGTGCAGCTTGGTTGTCGTGTCGTACGGCCAGAACTGTTACGACAAACGGTGTCGCGAAAAATATTTGTCTTGAGGTGGAAGGTTGCGAAGCTATTGATAGTAAAGGTAATTGTCTTCGCCGATCTTTGGATGTGCCGGACGAAGACCTTACTTATAATCAAGCTCAAATTGAGTCTATAAAAAATCTTTCCGGATATTCTAAGGTTGGATTTGATTGGGGTAAAGCATGTTCTAATGATGCATCCATAAATTGTAACACCGACGTCGATTGTGGCACCGGCCAATGTTCACGCAATATGCTTCAGGGTCATATTTCTCCGGCTTATATGTCCCAAGTTGGACAGTCTACTGCGGTGCCCAATGGTGATTTTGAATCAATCAGTCCTTTGGGAGTTCCATCTGGTTGGGAAGGATGGGCTAATGGTGAAAACTTCCGTATTGTAAATAGTCCAACCGAAGCTCAATCGTTAGATATTGTTTATCCTCGAGAAGGTCAGGGAATTCTTCAGGTGAACGCTAATCACCCGCTACCAAGTTCAGCAAATAACCAACCGACGGCAAATTATTCTCAATTTATTCGAGTTGTTCCTGGTTCAACCTATACTATTAGTGCCGATATTAATACTCTTAAGTTTACCGGTAAAAGCGTTGGGATTAGGGTTTTTGAATATAAAAAAGATAAAAGTATGGCCAGAAATGGTAAGTATATAGCTGCCCTTGATCTTGGTTCCGGTTTTAATTGGACAACAAAGACTGATAAATTTGAAGTCGGACAGAATACTCTGTTTATTAAATTACAACTTGCTTGGTTGTCAAAAGGAGATGATGTTTGCGATCCTGCTACTTTTAAATGTTCAATAAATCAGACAATTAGTTGTGATTCTTTGGCGATAGACGAATCTTTGTGTCCAATTATAACGGGAGTCCATTCTAAGTGCGATCCGAGCACACTTAAATGCGTGAAAGACTCTAGTATAGTTTGTGGTATTAGAACCATAGAAGATACATTATGTCACGATGTTTCCGGCCTGTGGTATGTTGATGACATAAAAATTAAACCGGCTTTAGAGTATCAAAAGAATGAAAACACCAAAAAGGTTTGTCGGCTAGATGTTTCTAAAGAATGCGCAAACGATCTCGCTTGTATTGTTGGTGGTATCGATTACGGTCCTTGTGATAAATATTTGGCTCCAGATTTCCCCGCTAATAGTTACGAAACAGGATTAGAAACATTGGATTATAACTATGCTCCCCAATCTTGTCGTTTATATCCGGATGCAAACGCGTTGTCTTGTCGTTACTATGACGACGACGGGGTAAGGCATGATGGTAAACGTGGTTACTGTCTTGAGTACGATCCACAAAATAGTAATTATTGTTTGCAGTGGTGGCCGGTAGATGGTATTACCAATGATGACATTGAAAACGAAAATAGTGGTTATCGTGATCAGTTTCCTTTATATCAGTGCCTTGATACAGCAGACGGTTGGCAAGTAGTTGTTAATGCAAATGAAACAGAGCCGCAGTCAGGCGACGTTGATCCGGGTAAGTTTTCTGATATTTTTAAGATGTGGTTAATTACTGAAGACGAGAATACTGGTAAAAAAAGTGTTCAGTCTGTGGGTGCAGAAGCAGACCTAAATTATAGAGATAGTCTTGTTATAGATACTTTTAGATCAGCCAGCACGTATCTTCCTTATGCTTCAACCGGTATGATTGATAAGCCGGGAGATTGTTTTGCTCAAGCCGATCTTAATGGAGCAAATCCGGAGAAACACGAAGGGTGCGAAATAAGAATGTGGACCGAATCAAATGGTGATGCCAATGGCGATAATTTTGATATTTATGTTAGTAACGATCTTGAAAAATTGTATCTTTTGGATCATTGGTGTGAGGCGCCTGCATGTGGTGACGAACAACAGGGCTTAAGAACAGCCCAAGATCATAATGGTAGCCCGGAACTTTTTATAGATTTAGCTTGGGCTCGCGACGACCAAGCAGGAGGTGGGCAAGTTAAGGGTCCTTTTAGGTATATAGTAGTAGTGCCTGGACCACATGACGATTATATAACAGTATTTGGTATGTGGGTTAGACCGGCCTTTAGTTGTAATGCTGTTGTGCAAACTGTGAATCCATTTGGGGTTAATCGGGCTTATAGCTCTAGAATTAGTCAAGGTAGTGACTATAAAATATATACAGAGTTTCCGCAGTCCTATAACAGATTATCTAACGCGGTGCCTTTCGGTTCCGTTACCCCATTATTACCATTAGATAACCCAACAGAATGGGATTCAAGTAAACTTGCGGGAATTCAACCATTATTTGTTGTTGATAAATTGGACGATAGTACAACACCCAAAGCTGGCCAAGCGCGTGCCGGTGAACCGTATTCGTGTGTAATAATAAATACATGGAAATCAGACGTTGGTACCATAGAACCAGCAACTTTTAAAAACCTAGATTGTGCCTCGCACGATATGAAGATAAATAAAGTTGTTCAGTCTTTGGTAATAGACGAAGCATTAGAAAAAATTTCTCAATTATTTGTTCAAACATATGGTATATGGACTTGGGCTTTTGAATGTAAAGGAGGCAGTAATAACGGTAAAAGTTGTGTAGATTCTTTTGGGTGTCCTGGTGGCTCTTGTGGGTATTATAAAGAAAGTATAACTATATCAAATCTTAATTCTTTAAATAATAAGTGTAGCGATAACCTTCGAGTAATTCCTAATAAGTGCGCAGTGGCCCCAGCTATTCCGGAAATAAGAGTTAATTTACCCGGAGATAGTCGAGCAGCCCCCACCATTACAAATACTGGATCAGTTAGCTTAAGTTTTACCGCTTTGGTTGATCCTGACCAAGAACCGATTACGCAATATATTATTGATTGGGGAGATGGAAGAAAGATTATTCAAAATGGTTTGCGCTTGGGTAGTCATCCAACATTTGAGAATCCTATTACCCTTGTTCATGGTTATTCGTTTGATGATATTTCTCGTTGTAGTCGCCCAGATATTAATACATGTAATCCAGCGGTTTCCGTTAATCTTCAGACAGGTGAAACAACTTATGTAATTAATCCTCGGGTACAAATTATGGACAATTGGGGGTGGTGCAATACAGAGTACAGATCTCAACCAGCCGATGACCCCACACTTAAAAATCAAGTTGGTTTTTATGAATTGGGTAGGTCGAACGACAATAGAGATTGTGAAGACCCAGATGCGTGGATGGAAGGACCAGATATTACAATAAAACGATAGCGCCTTGATGCGTTGCCATTAATTATGGCCGAAAGTACAAACATCGGAACAAATAGCGCCGCTAAATCGGATCAAAATTCTAATTCTGGGTCGTCAAAAGACGAGTCAAACAATCAAGATAATAGCACCGCGTCAAATACTGGGGCGAGCAATGCAGGTAACGAATCAAGTGGTAGTAACGAACAAAACCAATCTTCAGACTCTGATTCGTCACGAGAAGAATTAGAAAATCAAAATGCCGGTTCGTCGTTAAATACTGGCGCCAATACAGAAGCGGGGTTGAGTAGTAGTAATCTAGGTCAACGTATAGATTCAGACCAAGAACCATACAATAGTAGATATATAGGAGATACAGGAGAAAGAATGAAGGGTCATAATGACGAGAATTCGGATTCTGATTCGTCGAACGACACAGAAACAGAAGAAGAGCCGAGCAATAACTCTGCCGGTAAATCGTCGTCGGCCAAAAATAAAAACAATTCAAAAAAACCAAGCGGGGAAAGAGTATCGCCTCAAAGTTTAAACCCGCGCGTATTAAGGTTTATTAAACGAGTTTTGGATGATAGCAATTTACCAAACGAACAAAATCAACATAATCGCCTTAACGAGGATCGTCAAAGGGCGCGAAGAAAAAAAAAAAATAAATCAAATCAAGCTGATAAAAAAAACGGTGAAGGCACAGAAAGCAACGAAAACACGAACAGAGATTCAAATTTGTCCAATCCAGAATCAGACCAACAGCCAAATTCAGGGTTAGCGGACAAATTAAACGAACAGGATCGTCTTAATAAGGAACGTCAAATGGCGCGTAGAAATAATCCGTCAAATGAAAACATAAACAATAGGTTAAATAACGCCGATAAAGTTAACAATGAACGCCAAGCTCCAGATCCGCGCTTATCAAACGAACTAAACAAACAAGGTAGTCGTGACAAAGATCGTCAGAAGGATCCTGATTCGAAAGAGGATAGAGACAATTCAGACGAACCAAAGAGTTTTCGGGAAGCCATTACTCAAGCAAAGCAAGAACTAAAAAACATAAAAGCCAAAGTGTCGCCCAAAGAAATCGTACAAGAAGCCGGCGCGTTAGCTCGACGGCGTTTTAGGTACTTTTGCTACACTTCAATTACGCAAATAGAAACAGTAGTTATGCCGATTATAGGTTTATTTTTGATTGATGGTTATTGTTTATTTGGGTATCTTTTTCGACCAAAGTGGAATGAGGAAATGAGTAAGGGGGAAAGAGCTCTTTTTTTGATAGCGAATTTATGCTTTCTTTTATTAGTAGTTGCAATGTTAACTATTTTTGTTGTTATTTATTGTACTTTTAGAGAATCTCTGGTTGGTAAAATATTATCCTCCATAGTTAAGTTTGTCGTTGCGGATTATTTTCCATCTTGTAGCCCTTAGTAATTCTTTAAATAGCTTTTATTTGCTATAATTAAGGCAAACTAAAACTACAATATAACAATGTATTTTGCTGAGTTATTAAAATTCACGAAAGGTTACAAAAAGACGATTATTGCCTTTTTCTTTGTTTTGCTTATTATGGGTTCTTTCGTAGTATTTGTTGTACCCTTAGAACGCAATAACTTATTGGTGCACTCGGTTGCAGCCGCTGGCGAGACACCTCCACCGAAAACCGAAACTTCAGTAGAGGGTACGGACACAAATACTAATACGCCGGAGGATCCGGAATCTTATTCTTTGGCATCTACGTTTGTTGGGACTATTATAGGAGGTATTGCTAAAGTTCTTGTAGCTTTTATTTCATATATAGTGGTTGTTTTAACTGATTACTTAATTAGAATAGCCCAATATAATAGTTTTATTACAGCTAAAGTAGTAGTTACTGGTTGGAACCTTGTTCGTGACATTGCCAATATGTTTTTCGTTTTGATGTTGCTTATGATTTCTTTTGGCACGATTCTCGGGTTAGAACAATACCAACTTAAAAAACTTTTACCAAAAGTGATTTTGATGGCCGTTTTGGTCAATTTTAGTAAAGCAATATCGGGTTTGCTGATAGATTTTTCTCAAGTTATTTTGTTAACGTTTGCTTCGGCATACCAAACAATGGGTTCGGGTAATCTTATGACTATTTTAGGCATGGATAAAATTACCACCATAACAACCGATGATAGTAAAAACAATATTTTAGCAGGATGGAATTTAACCGCAGCTTATCTTTTGGGTTTAGCCTATGCAATTGCTGCGTTAATAGCAATTGGTGCGTTTGTTTTAATTTTTACAGTCAGGATAGTGATGCTTTGGATTTTAATAATTTTGTCTCCAATGGCTTATGTTTTGTCCATTGTGCCAATTGGACAGAAATACGCGAGTCAATGGTGGGGTGACTTTTCTAAATATGTAATTGTTGGGCCGGTTATTGCTTTCTTTTTGTGGCTGTCTTTAGCTACTCTTGGTCCAACTATATCAAGTATTGAGTCCTTGAAAACAGACGAAACAACCAAGATACAAGTAGGAGCAACATTAGCCGGTAGTAATGAACATATTTTTGCTTTAATTATTGGTATTGCTATGTTGATGGCCTCATTAATGATGGCGCAAGAAATTGGTGGCGTGGCCGGTAAAATTGCCGGTTCGGCGATGAGTAAATTACAATCCGGTGGAATTAAAGCCGCTATGTTGCCATTTAAGGCGGCCAAAAACTTAACCTCTTGGGGCGAAAGAAAAATGTATGTGAAAACAGGGGGACGAACTGGTTTTTTAAATCCTTATCGTGTGGCTCGTGTATGGCGTGGTTATTCTGAAAGAAAAAAGCATCACGAAGAAGCCTTGGGGCAATATTTGGCAGCAACTGGTGCCGCCGAAGCGTTTAAAGGTGGTCATGGTATTAGCGGTATGTTACGACAAGCAGCGGGCGCGCAAGAAGATTTTCTTGAAAATTATGCTGGGCCAATAAAGTTTTTTAAAGAAACAGGTAAAGCTGTATTTCAAGGTAAAAGGTATTCGCAAGAATATGCTCAAAGGGCAGAAGATGCGGCGGCGAAAAAAGCAGTTTTATTAGCTCGTACGGGTTTTGGTAGTAAGAGAGACGATGAAGAAATAATTAAATATGGACGAAAAGTCGCGACCAATAAAGCCAGAAAAAAAGAAGTTGACGCCGAAGAAGCAAGATTAACTCCACTCCTTGAAAGAGCTTTGCCTGCATATAGTGCCTACGAAAGTAGAATGGCCGAGATTCAAAAAGAATACGAAGGCAGAACCACAACAAAGGCAGACTTAGACGATAAACAATTGAAAGAAAAGGCAGCTAAAACGACTTTTGATACAAACCTTAGTACTGTTGCTGGTGGAGACGCAAAAGTCGCCAGAGAATTAAAGTCGCTTTTTGAAGAAGCAGAAGAAGTTACTTCAACAACGGAAACTAGATCAGAAAATAGAACATTAGCGCAGTTAATGAGGGCATCTGGCGTACCGATTGACGCAGCTACGACCCCTGAAGCTGGTCCGCTCATTAAGGCGTTTCAAGATAAATTTATAAAGGATTACGTCAGAGGAAAAGCAGAAACGAGCGTTGATAAGAATTTACCATTACAGCAAGCTATCGAAGCTAAAGTTGCGAGATTAAGTAATGCTCAATTACTAGCTTTAGGTAAAACCGCTCTCAAGAAAGACGCTGCCGAACAAGATAGTAAAGCCAAGATGCTTCTCAATGGTGGTTACAACGAAGACGACAAAAGAACGCAAAATGGTGTTGTTGAAAATTTGTTAAGAAAATTGGTTAATATAGAAACAGCCATTGCTGAAGAAAGGGCTAAACCTATTTTTAATCCTTTTAAAATCAGGGATCTTATAAATTTACGCAATAAAACCATAACAGAACACTCTGTAGCCGAGGCAGAGAAAACCAGAATGGAAACAGGGGTTCCAGCTACCAATAAAGAAAAAGAGGCTAATATTGAAGCAAATAAAAAGAAAGCATATAAAATGCAAAAAGAAGCCGCAAAGTTGGC
>Ga0172371_10002832_pt1 | contig 27279 bp, 29 predicted proteins | sample Lak12m_FD_114543 | JGI IMG/M metagenome (GOLD analysis project Ga0172371, IMG submission 114543) | Freshwater microbial communities from Kabuno Bay, South-Kivu, Congo - kab_022012_12m | ecosystem: Environmental > Aquatic > Freshwater > Lake | place: Democratic Republic of the Congo: South-Kivu...
ATAAACATGTAGTCGGTATAGAGACTACCTCAACACATCCAACAAAAGATCATGCATGGAATGAAATATCAGGTAGATATGTAGAAATACAAGAAGATAATTATTATACTCCTAAAGAATGGAGAGCTCAAAGTGAAGATAATAAACAGGCTAGTAAGGGAATAATAGAACATCAACAATTAGCTAACTTAGGTTTTGAATTACATATGAAAGAAACCATAAAACAGTATAAAGCCTTATTATATATGGGAGTAGCAAGAGAGCAGGCACGTATAATTTTACCTTTAAATATTTACACAGAAGTTTACTGGACAGCTTCATTTCAAGCAATAATGAACTTTATAGAACTTAGAGATGATGAACATGCACAATGGGAAATTAGAGAATATGCAATAGCTATGAAAGAGATAATGTTAGAACAATTTCCAATAATTACAAAAATATGGTTACACAATTTAGGGAATAATTAAATGAGTTTTATTATAGTAGTATACGATGGAGATTATCCAGATGGTCCAGGAAGTAGCTGTTCATTATTAGGTTCATACCTGAGTCGTAATGCAGCAAGGTATATATCTGAAGCTTATAAGCGTAGAAATAAATTAGATTTCTATCCGCGTATAATGGAAGCAGATGTTCCACCAGATATGCCAGAAGCTCAGATATTAGAAGAAAACTTGCGATTACAAGAAATAAAAGAGCAAAATGAGAAGAAGAAACAACCGTACAACAAATACAAGACAAATGCTGACAAGTACAAGATTGATAACAAAACTACAAGACAACCGGAAGAAGATAGTAAATCATTTTAGTAGTTTAAATTTTGATACACAGTTTGCAGCTAGGGCTGCAGAATTGTATGAAGTTTTTAATTATCAAATTTTGAATAGACAATTACAAGGCATTGATGTTACTGGAGAAGGATCTTGGATAAAGGTATGGATTACAAAATCCGAATATAGACATTTAAGTGTACGTTCAAGACGACAATTAAATACTATATTAGATAATCATTTATATCCAGGAAGATCTTTTCGATGGGGGCATTTTAACGAATATATAGCCCTGGGCTCACGAACAGTTGGAGCCAATAAACGTTGGGGTGGACATAACAATTATAGAGTACTAAGATTTCATTAATAGACGGCGTGCAAATCGCCGTTTTTTTTAATCGATAATAAATATGAATAAATTAAAATTGATTGCGACTGGAGTACAACAGTTAGAGTATAATATAAATTTTGATAGAAGAATAATTTATCTTGAAGGAGAAATAGATACTTTTTCAGCTCCGTTCTTATTAGAACGAGTAAATGTGCTAAGAGATTATATCACAGAAATAGAATCTTTAGGCTCTACGACTGAGTCTGTGATAAATTTATTTATTACTAGTCCTGGTGGAGATGTAAATGGTTTAACTGCACTTGTAGATATTATAGAAGCTTTACCATGTAAAATAAATACATATGGTATAGGACATGTAGAATCTGCAGCAGTGTGGGTATTAGCATCTGGATCTGGTAAAAGAAAGATAGCATCTAATACTGAAATAATGGTTCATGAAATATCATCTTGGTTAAAAGGTACTACATCAGATGTTGAAAATGAAGCAAAACAATTGATTGCTACACAAAAAAATCTATATAGACTTTTAGCTAAATTTAGTAAGAAAGATGAAAAGTTTTGGGAACAAACTCTAAAGAATAGTAAAAATTTATATTTAACTCCGGAAATGTGTATCGAGTATGGTTTAGCCGATGAAATAATACAACCAAATTCATTATGACAGTAAACATAAATCTACAAGAATTTTCTAGACAATTTAGTAATATAGAACAAATTGCTATTTTAGCTAATTGTATAGAAACTGCATTTAGATATGATTACGAAGCTGTGGCAAGAACTATTGAAATGCCTGGAAGAACTATATTTGCGAGTAGAGGATCCTGGAGAACTAAAAGAATGTTGACGGATTGGTTATTATTGCCGGAGACAGAATTTAATGGTACTTATTCTAATTTAACAGATGCAGATGTTGCAACATTAAATAGAAAACGTGCTCTATTAGAACAAACTTTAAATACTGCAGGATTTGAAAGATGGATGTCCGAGTTTTTAAAAATATATAGTTTATCATGGATAGTTTCTAGATTTACATATGTACTTCAAGTAACACGTCTAGGAGTAACAATGGATACTGCAGAATACAATTTAACTTTAACATTGGAAGGTGTAAGGTAGTGACTACGAGAAAGCGAAGAACAAAGGCAGAGATGCAAGCTGTTAAAGAAGCACAAGAGACAAATGAAAAAGTAAAAGAAAAATTTGAAAATGGAGAATTAAGCGACAAAGAACTCTTGTTATCTTCACTACCTAAACAAAAAGAAAAAGAATATGTTTATGTGGACAGAGAAGTGCCAGTGATAAAGGAAGTTAGAATTTTAAAAGATAACCAGGGTACTGAATTATCTATAACCGATATAGTAAAACAAGAATTAAATTTAGTTCATTGCTGGGAATATATGAACATACCATTAAATGAATTTAGTATAAAAGATCTTACTAGATTAGGTAAAGAAGGATGGAAATTTGCCTTTGATTTAACTCCAGATGTAGTACCTTCTGTTAAAGTAACTACATTAATATTTCAGAGACCTAAAACATTATGAAACAACAGGAATTAAAAGAGAATCTAAAGGTTGCTGAAGAGATATTAAAGCAAATAAATATACCTGGTAAAAAAGATAGTATGTTGGCAGCAGCAAAGAATGATCATGTTATAAAGGTAGGTATTTTATTAAATAATATTTTATCAAAAACATGTTTAGTACAACATGATATAGATGAGATTGTGACAGACTTTAAGGAACAGTATAAAAATACTTTCCTTAAATTTATGTCAAAGGAAGGGGTATAACCCTTCTTTTTAAATTAAAAATTATTGGTATCGTTCTGAACCAGATCTAAATTTATAAATAGTTTTTTCATTAGATCTATTTAAGGAAGGATTATAATTAAAAGTGTTTATAGTTTTTCCTGTTGCACCATTTATAGTTTTTGCATCACCAGTATTTATAACTCGAGGTTTTGGATCTGATTTAATTACATCTTCTATTTTTGGTTCTTTTGTTTTGCTCGGAAGTTCTCTAAAAGCATAATCTCGCATATACTCTTCATAATCAGATTCAATTACAACTGCATAGAATACAGAAGGTTTGTCAGATTTTTGTGGAAGAGGGTTGATTCGTTTTATAGCTTCTGAAGCTTCAAGTTTTTCTAATATATTAACATCATAGCTCCATTTCTTATTAGGAACGTGAGCTAATAAAAGGCAGGAGGTGGTAGGGTCAATTTCTACAAGCTTTCCATCCATTACCTCCATATTATACTGAAATTGTCGTGATACGACACGCAAGGTTTTTATGTCTTTGAAGCAGAACATTTATTTTACAAATTTATAAAAATCCAGTACATTTTTAAATGTATTAGATTTAAAGTAATTTTTTAATATACGTTGAAATTTAGGATCTCTGGAAAATGATTTAACTTTGTCCATATCTTTTAATTCTTTTATAACGCCGCTAGAAGTAGCATCTGATTTTTCTCTTATAGCTTGCATTAATTTCTGCGTTACATTGGGTTTATTTAGATGCTGTGTACTATACGGATCTATGTTGTATAATTTTTTATCTTTAATAATCCAATTACCCACCCCATGATCAAATCGTTGTTTTTTTAATTTGTTAGCTTTTTCTACTTCAGAAATATTAGAAGTAATCTGTTTTATCTTTTCAGTATCTAATCCTTTCTTTTTATAGATTTCTTTTAAAGCACGTCCTTTAATTAATGGAGTTACTGAAAAAAGTTTACCCTTATGTTCATAAAATTTTGGCCATACAACATTAACATTTTTTGGAACATGTATATTACTTTTCAGTTGCTCTGAATGTAAAATAATTTCTTTGGGCGAAACTCCCTTATTTAAAGGAATTTGTTTGTATACATTTTTACTATCAGTGTACGCAGCACTTTCAAATCCATGTCCTAAATATTTTAGTGCAGCAGTGACTAGCATTATTTAAAACAACACCTCAGATAAAAGTAAATAAAGTGGAATTGCAACTATTAAGAAAGCACCTATAATTCCACTTAGACATCCTTTTTTATCAGGCTCTGGGTCTGGATCAGGAGTTGGATCTGGGTCAGGATCAGACTCGGCATCTACAGTTGACCAAACTTCCCATTGACATCCCCAATCCTCATAAGGAAATATAGTATAGCCATCATTTCCCCAATCAGACCCCCAAGAATTTCTAATTATAAACCCATCTGAATTATAACCTACAACAGTCATAGCATGACCACCAAGTAATTCATCACCTGAGTATTGATACCACATACGTTCTGTATAATTATAAACAGGTACAGCAATAACACATGGACCATTTTCATATAGGGCTTGTTTTAATCCATCTATAGAAGACACTTCTGCATAACCTTGAATTACATAATTTTTTGCTTCAGTATATGCATTAGAATCTGGAATATGTAAATTTCCATATGGATGTGTACTTTCTTTACAAGTTCCTTTATTTTTTAATATACTCATTAGATCGCGTATATACATGCCCTCTTCATTCAAGTCCTCTCTATTATTATAAATAAATTGTGGAGACATGTATTCACTAATACTCACATCATGTATTTCTTGCCAATCTTTTACTGCTGCACCAGACATTGCAGCACATGACCCCTGAGACCCTTGATCTCTAACTCCAAACATAGAAGTTCTCCAGTCAAGTTCAGGTGGAAAAGTAGTAGGACTATCACCTTTTAATAATTCATATTTCCAGTCACGATCGTCAAGTGGACTAGGTTTTATATTTAACTTATATTTTGTAAAGTCTTTCATTTAAAGAACTCCTTTATTTTTTGTTTTTAAATCTTTTATCAACTTAGAACCACCATACATAGCACCTCCAATAATTCCATGCTCGGCGGCAGCAAGTAAAGGCCTAGTTTTTAAATAATGTATGTATTGATCTAGTGGGCCAAATTCAGAAAAAAGTCCAGCTTTAGATTTTAGGCCTCCATATACATGAGCATATAATTCAGAGAAACCCAACATTTCTGGAGCTTTGGCGTGAAACATTTCATGTGCTATAATAGCACGTCTACCTGCACGAGGGTATTTATTAAAAATATCAGTATTTAAAACCACAAAAGTTTTCTTATCAGGTCCCTTTCTGATTGTACCAGCAACTCTCGATAAATCACGATTTGCAGTACTGACTGCTATATTATTTAACAAGTCTTTTAATGGCTTCCATTCTACTTTTTTTGCACCCTCTTCCAAAGGTACTACTATTTTACCAATATCATACAACTTTAATTGGTTAGTAGTCCATCGCATAATTTTTTTATTGGGCATCTTTAGAGCTAATTTTTCAAATACTACTTCTGCTCTATTCATATAAATAACTCCTTTATTTTGTTTGCAGTGTAGGTAAGTATATTATAATCTTTTGCAAGAGTTTTTTCTATTTGTTCATATACTTCTCTTGAAATTGTGCCTTTCATTAAAAAGGAATTTTTTCTAGCATCCCACCAATCTACAAAATCTGGAAAAGCTAGACCCTTCATATCTGCATTGGATTTGGCAACGGAATACCAGTCAGCCACAGACTCTATTTGGGTTTGTATATCTTCAGGTAAACCAAGTTTATGGTTATGATGCACTTCAGTTCCATAATGTTTAGTAAATTCTTGCTTGAAAGCTTTAAATGTTTCTGGTGAGTTTGTTCCTATTCTACCTGTTGGTCCATACAAGAAATCTTCATATACATCAAACGATTTAGGTTTAAATTTACTCCAATCATGCGCTAGTATTTTACCAGGACTTAGTCCCATCTTAACTCCAGCAACACCCAAGTTATATTTATGCTTAGCTAAATATCTGGCATAATCAACATTTTGTAGAATGGTATCATTCCAGAAATCAGTAGTAGGTTTTGAATATTGTGCTAATTTAATAAATGCTTTGTCAGCTTTATTCATTAATTGAGCCCAGGATTTAAGTAATCTTTATTTTTCTTTAATTTCTTCATTAAATTATAAGAATATTTTGAACCAAGTCTATTTGATTCATGTTTTAAAACATCTAAATTTACTCTATCTAATTTTGAAACAACAGACTTAGATCCCATATTTTTCTTTACAATATCACTAGCCATTCTTCCTATACTTTCATTTATTCTAGTAAAATCTTCAAGCCCAGTATGATTAAGTGAATTTATAGACTTAGATAATACCTTACGTAAAAATTTGGGACTAACCGCTATTTTTTCTAATATTTCTTCAGCCTTTTTAGAAAATGAAGGTTCTCTTCCAGTTACACATTGAGTGCCAGCACCATGAACTACACATGATGGTTCTGTTGCAAAAAAATTTTTTAGTTTAGGTGTGGCTGCAGTTTTTTTCATATGTTTAAACATTTCCATTTGTGATAGACGACGTTTAGCATCTTTTTCATTTGAGTACTCACCAAATCGTTTACCAGACTCAGAGTATACTATATATTTATCTCCTTCTTGCTTAATCATTTTATTCTCCTTGAATTATCTGTTATATTACAATATATTAATAATATAGCTCTAAATCAAATATCTTGGTATAAGAATCAAGATTTAATATGGAGTTTTAATGAAAAATTATTATGAGATTTTAGGCTTAAATAAAGGTGCCTCACAAGAAGAAATCCGAAAAGCTTATCTTAAAATGGCACAAACTTGGCATCCAGACAAGCATCAGGGAGAAGAAGAAAAAAAGATAGCTGAGGAAAAATTCAAGAATATTGGAGAAGCGTACGAGAATCTTAAAAACGGAATAGAGTCTGATGAAGATAAACAAAGCCATCATATAAATCAAGATGATATAAATCAAGATGATATAAATAATATGATGAGAGACTTTGCTAGACAGAGTGGATTTAATTTTGGGTTTAATCCACAGCATCAGCAAGATTTCTATGAAGAAATTTCTTGTCCAGTAACTATTCAGAATTTATACAATGAAGAAGAAGTTTTAGTATCTTTTAATATGTATGAAAGACATGAAGTAGAAACTTGTAAAGAGTGTGGTGGAACAGGACAAAAAGTACATGTACAACAACAAGGGTATATGATTATAAACCGCGCCACTATTTGTTATAAATGTCAAGGTAAAGGATTTACAACTACCGGACTAGGAACAAAGAAAGATTTTAAATTTAATTCAAATGTAAGTAATCTACATAGACTAAGACCGTTAGGGAAGGTAGGTAGTTATAATCCAATAACAAATGATTATAATAATGTAATGGTCAGACTTGATTTACAAAAATCTCTTAATTATTCTTTAGTTGAAAACGGTGCAAGTCTAATGATGGTATTACCTGTTCTGTATGAGCACTTACGTGATGGTAAAAAGCTAAAGATAAAATTATTTGGAAATAATGTAACAGTAGATGTACCAAAAAAACCTTCACTTCAAAGAATGCTTGTTGTACCTAATAAAGGAATGCCATTAGGGAATAGACAGAGGGGAAATCTCTATGTCAAGCTTGATCTAAAATATGAATAAGAGAGTAGAATATAACTACTCTCTTTTTTAAATTAAAAATTTATTGGAGTATAAAGTTTAAATAAATGTTTATTTTCATTTAAGACCTTTTGTGAAGCTTGAGCCCACACAGGATTTTGTTTTCTAGCAATACTTTTTAAAACTGGATTAAGGTCTTTTTCATTAGTTATTTTACTTAAATAAGGTTCATTTTTATTCATAAACTTATCCATAGAATCACTAATTTTTTTTATTATTTTTGGTTTCTGCTTTTGGACAGCTGTTGAATAAACATAAATAAATCTATTTAATTTGGACAAATCACTTATTTCTTTCAATTTTTCTTTGGGTAATTTTTCTTTTGATAAGGATATATATCTTTTAGCAAATTCATCTGCTTTTGATTCATATCTTAATTTTTGTTTTTCCAAAAGTTTTTTTGGATTTTCAAAAATCACATTATTTAATTTTAATGTGTCTATGTTTTTAGGAAAAGTAGAAATATGTCCATATTCATGTGGTAGTACATATGATAAAGATGTAGTTCCTTTTGGAATTATAATGGATTTCTTTTTAGAAATTACTTCAGCATGAGGCATAAAGTTCATAGATTTAAATTTTAAAAGAGGATTTGCTTCTCTAGTTATATTAACCCCCTTATTTTTTATAGATTTAACAAGTGTTTTTAAAAACGAAAGTTCACCAGATAATTTATACATTAATAAAATTCTCCTTTTTCATAGTTAGTATCTTTACCAAACTCTACACCATAGATATATGCAGGTATAGGGTCTTTACCCTTTAAATTAGCGTATTGTGCTTTAGCCGCACCAGTAGTTAACGCAGCCTTTACTCTGTTAGTAGTTACCTTAGTCATCCAATCTTCAGTGTCTGTATTAGATGTCTGAACGGACTTAAAGTAAGGTTTGTATTCTATTTTATCTAGTCCTTCTTTTTGTCTTAATCTATTCAGATAATTCAAGTAACTTATTGTTGTAGAATCTCCACGTAAGAATCCTGAATCATCGGGAGCTTTAGTAACTTCTGCATTATCAGAAATAGCTTTCACTGAAGTTTCAAATGTCTTTTTATAAAAATCTCCACCATACACGTTTGATAATTCATTAACCATATATTTTTGTGCATCAAGATGTGATTTCAGGGCTCCAAGTTCTTGTGGTTTTATTACACCATCTGATAATGGCTGACCAGGTTCAACTGTTTGCCCCATTTCAATAATAGGACGTCTGCCTGCTGGTACTATATGTAGTTTATTATCTACTAATACATTATAACCACCAGTCTGATTTTTAGTAATAGATTTAATTACACCATTTAATTCACTAAGAGTTGCTTTACCACTCAAGCGTTCTGGTACTTTAATAAGTTGTTCTATTCTTGGAATACCCGCTTGTATACCACCGCCACCTAAAGCAGAACCTCCTGTATGGAAGGTATTATGATAGAGTATTCCATTTATAAAATAAGTTTTTTCTTCTACTGGAAAATCATAAGTATAATCATCATAATGAACTGTTTTATAACTTATAATTTCTGATATGTATTTTTCAGGAAAATAACAATTAAAAGTTGTATATTTTTTATATTTAGTTTTAACTTTTATACTGGCATTTAAAATACCTTTTTGTTTTTCTGGGATAGTAATTGTAGCACTGTATTGTTGATGAATATGTTTAATATTGGTATTGTTCTGTCTAAATTTTTCTGCATTAAGTGTACATTTTATTTCAAGTATTTGACATATAATATATACTTGTTGCATTAATGCCCAACTAGTAGAGTATATCTTTATTCTACTAGTTTTAGAGCCTGACCCTTTATGCTTTGTCATTATTGTACCATCAGTATCAATTAACCCAGCTAAAAATTCTGCAAGCCATCTTTTACTATATCTATAATATTCTCCTTCAAGTTGTTTTTCCTGAGCATAAGATCTTACAATAGTCTCTACATATTCTGCTACTTCTTTTCCACGAATATCTACTCTTTTTGGATGATTATTATTAATAGATAATTTATTTAATTCTGCAGATTTTAAAAAAGAGTTTCTTGTTATTAAATTAGTTTTTTTAGGTTGTGAAATTGTTATGCCCAAATATTTATTATTATGTTTTATTAAACAACCATCTCCAGCATAAAATCCAAAAAAATACCCGCTATATTTGGGATCCGTTTTTGTACCATAAAAATTTTTTATTTCTGAGTAATCTACCATAAATCCATCTTCATTTAAATTTACATTATATAATAAATCTTTTTTATAATTATCAAAGTTCTCAGTAACTTCCCATTCACGTTTACATGTATCACATTTAACTAGGTTCTGAGAGATAAACTTTACATGTGGTGTTGGACATTCACATTCATTATACTTTTTATACAAGGCAAGAGGGTGATCTTCCTGTGTAATTAAAGCATTACCGTCTTTTAATTTAATAAATATCATAGGTACCTCTGGTAAATGCCTTTGTAATTTATTTACTTTTACCCAACCATTCTTACTCCAAAGTTTTAAATTTCCTGATACTTCTTTATTTTCAATGTTATTTAATAATATTATTTCTGAATCAATCATGTTCCACAGGTCTTCATGGGTACAACTTCCAGTTTTATTATCTAATTGGTATCTTAACAGACCATATTTACTTTCGCACTGCATCGTCAATTGTGTGGCTCTTTCTGTAATAGCTTCTGAATCTAATATTCCTACATTAGTTCCTAATGGAGGTAATTGACCATTAGGAAGTAAACCATAACATAATTGACAAACTCCTTCTACAGCTTCGCAGGTAAGTGGGCTTCTAGCCCAAAGCTTGTCTATATTCAAGGATTTTGCTTTCATTATTACGTCTGTATTTATAATATCATTTCGTTTACCAACCTTAGGCACAGTAAATAATAAAGTTCTATCCATTAAATTTTTGTCATTTATATCAAATTCAATACCCTCTTTAGTACCACAATCTGTTTCTACTACTAAAAATTTACGAGCAACATTTAGAACATCTTTTGTAAGTGCCCCAGTTTGCTGAGTATTTACTGATCTATCTACTGTTCCCTTTCTTGCAGAGTACATAGTATTAAAATAAGAACTAGTATCTAAACCTTCACCATATGAAGTTGTTACAGGAATAGGTAGAGGTTTATTTTCAATATCTGTAAGAACTCCTGGCATTGATAATATTTGTCTAACGGAGTCAGGTTTACTAAATGAACCTGCAGTTAACATTTTATAAATATTATTTTTTTGATATAACTCCTTATCTTGTTCAACCTGAACTCTCTTAGTAATATCATTCATTAAAGTTGCTCTTTCTGCTAAAGATTTTCCTTCTAATCCTGGCATGTCCCTTTTTAATATATTATTTCTATAAGTATGATCTATAGCAAAATCAGTAATTGAGATTGTATTTCCATTTATATATGAATAAGAAGCTCCAAGATCTTTCCATGAGTTAAACACATCTTCTACAAAAGTAGGATGTTTTTTACCTATTTCAGTAAGTAAATTATTAACTGTTTTCTTATTCATTTCTCGTGTATAATCTTTTAATTCTTGTGGTAACTCAGCATTAATCATATATTGACCGATGGTCATATCTTTACCATTCAGAGAAAACAGTTCTGTCCATGGAAGATCAGAGTTTTTTGCCTCCATTATAGTTGAAAATCTTCTTTTAACTTTGCCAGGAACTATTTTACTCAATTCATATAAGCCGTATAAGTAATCTTGTGAGATAGCTGGCATTAAAGAATTATCTCCGTGCTTGAATAGTATTTGGCTAGGTACCATTTGTCTTGCTTCTTCTATGGCTTCCTTTCCAATTGGAACCATGACAGACATTGTATTATGTAGTATAACTCCTGAGGCTATAGAAAATACGTGCTCTTTTTCTACTTCTAAATCAATCATTCTATCTAAGTATTCTATTTCTTCAATAGTTTTTATTCTAAATCCTTTAGTATTATGATTTATTCTATTGACTCTATCTTCATAATTATCCATAGCTAGTTTTAAAAGTTTTCCCTTTTTACCAGGAATTGGAAAAGTTGATAATTTTTTTATACTATCTTTTCCAAAAGAAATTAAATAATTATCTTTTCTTTGACGAATAGAGTGTGTAATTCCAAGTAATGTAGCAATAAAAGAAAAATGATCTCTTAATAACTTAGATTTTGACCAAGTTCTTACTAAAATACTTCCTGATTTAGTAAACTCTACTGAACCATCTGCAAGAATATAACCAGCTAACATTCCTTTTAAATAACTATCAGACTTATTAAATGTTTCATCAGAAATAAATTTTCCTCTAGAATATCGTCCAAAAGTTAATAAATATTTTTTTGCTAAAGTTATATTTGATATTTGTAAATATCCATGCTCAGTGGATTCATATACATGAACAGAATATAAAGACTCCCAAAGATTTTTAATAAAAGTACGTTCTACACTAGGTTTACAAGCTAAGGTTACTCTACGAGAATCTGCACAACCGTCTCCTAAAAAATGACCATCTAAAAAACCTAAATGGTATTCTTTATCATCTAGGGCTGTATTATCTTTTTTTATTATAATATTATCTAATTCTTGATTTATATGTAAGTCAAGTGGTTTTACTTTTTGTTTATTAGACATTAATGAATGATCTTCAGAAACAATAAAACTATAACCATTATTTAAAGTAATTTTAAATTTCTTTTTATTTAAGACTTCATGAAATGAAATAGTTTTGATAGGATTCCATCCACTATATCCATATGTTTCCATATTTTTTACAACACATATATAATTACCATCCTCTGGAGCTAATAAATCCTCTAATTGTTTACCAGTTTTGTATACAATCTCATTATTAATTTTTAATAACAGAGGTGTATCTAAGTCTACACTGTCACCATCAAAGTCTGCATTAAAACCTTTTACTACAAGTGGATTAAGACGAATAGATTTGCCAGATGTTAATACTGGTCTAAAAGCCTGTACAGAGTGCTTGTGTAAAGACGGGGCTCTATTTAGAATAACTGGTCTGTCTTTTAAAACATTTTCAAGAGCTAACAATGCAGTTGAACTCTTATCCTCATAATGTTTAAGAGCTTGTGTTGCTTTAATTCCAGACTCTTTCAGGCTTCTAAGGATGAAAGGTTTATATGCAGTATAGGCAAATTCTGTAGGTATACCAACTTCATTCAAGCCGAGGTTTGGCTCTACTGTAATAGTACTTCGACCAGAAAGGTCCTGTCTGTGCGACCAAGTTTTACCATGAATAAGACCAGTTTTCATTTTTCCCAGTTCTTGTATAAATCCTTTATACTTTTCTTTAGAATAAGTAATAGGATCAATAAAACCTTGCATTGCTTTAACAGAAGTATAAAGCGTATTCATTCCTTCAAGTTTTTCTTTGTCAGGTAAATCATTAATTGCATTCTTTAATTGAGAATTTATTAATCCAACATCTCTATAATGTTTATTTATATCACTAACCACCAAGTCTCCAGAAGGGAGTGGGTAGGCAGGTCTAAACACAGGTGGAATAATAGGAATTTTACTTAAAGTATAAGCTTTAATTGGATCCATTTCTAAATCTTGTAATGCTTCCATATAACGTATCTTAGTATTCAATTTATTTACGTTTGTTGGGGGAGCAGTTTTAAGTTGCTCTTTTAATTCTTTAACTCTTTTTTTAACATTAATTTCTTTAAGTGCTGATATAATAGCATCGTGTCCAGTCTTACCATTTAATTGTTGTTTACCACTCAAGACAGATTCATATGCATTCTCTGTAAGATCAAGAGCTTTCATTATAGCATCTTCAAACATAGGGTTAGGAATTCTATCTACTAAATTAATATGTCCCCATTGAGTACCTCGAACTCCACCTGTAACATCACCATCAAAAAGACCATCTTTTCTACTTGTTAAATTTTTACCAACAAGCATAGCTCCAGGATCTTTTATTTCTCCATTAGACATTGTGGTAATATCATCATCAGTCAATGGAAGAATTTGTAATTGATTTCCTTTTTTATTTACATTAATTCCTGCACCCTTCAAGTAAGTTGTCATTTTATCAAATATAAAATTCTTACTAGGTTTTGCAGGAGGTAATCCAAATTGTAAATCTCTCCAGTACTCCTCATTTCTACGACCTTTTATGTTTGCTATTTCATATAAATTACTCTTTGCTCCATGTGCTAAGTAAGCATAGGTATCCATAATACCTACCTTTTGAGCACCTTTACCTGCAGGTTGTTCGTCAACATCATAAACACCATAATTATGAACCCCTTGTTTTTTATTAACAATATGACGAAGTTTCATAATATACTGCTTACCAACAAATATTGGATTCTTAATTTTTTGTCCCGTTTTTCCATCTGTCAGAATTTCATTTGGTTCAATACCCAAGTCCTGCATTTCTTTGTAAACTTTGTTTGCCATATCTTCATTTGGCTTTTCAAAGTTATTTACAATATAAGGCTTACCTGTTTTTTCAGCAATTTTACCAGCAGCAGTTTCCAGTATTTGACCAATATTCATACGACTTGGAACACTGTGTGGACTAAGCATTATGTCTATTGGTTCATTATTTGGTCTGTATGGAGCATCAGATGTAGGTATAATTTTAGTAACAACATATTTATTACCATATCTACCAGATAACTTATCTCCTTCCTTGAATGGGTGAGTAGATTTTACATATATATCAATATTACGTCCAGAAATACTCACGTCAGTTACAATTCCTGGTTCTTCTTCATCCCAAGTTGTAACATTTTTTGAATACATATTAAAAATAAATTTATTTAATTTCTTTAGAGCCGCCTCTTGTTCATCAAGTTCCTTTTCTACAAGAAACGCTGCCAAAACCTCTCCTGGATCAATAGTTTGTCCCACTTTTATAATTCCACGAGAATCTAATTTTTTACTATTATCTGGAGTTATAATATCAGGATACCATGCCATAAATTTTTCTTTATCAAATTTAGACATCTTTGGATTGAAAAATATATTTTCTTTATGCAACATTGTGTGAGATAATTTTTTAGCTGCATCTTCTGTAATTACTGCACCATCTTCAAAATTATATCCTTTATAAGGCATGTAAGCAACAGTTAAATTTTTACCAATAGATAATGTATTACCTTTAGAGTAATTAGATTCTGTAAGTGCTGTAGTTGAATCCACCTTATCACCGGGTTTTACTAACACAGTAGAATTTAAAAATCCATCTTGGTTTAAAGGGAAATTGTTATAAATACCTAATCGTCGTGATTTGCCATTAGATAATTTAATATCAATATAATCTCCTTCTACTTTTTCTACAGTACCTGTTTCTCCCTCTTCAAGTTTAGGATTAAGATATCCACCAAGTAGATCTTCATAAGTAGATTTTGAATCTCTATAAGTTCTAACTAGAGGTGGTTCTCTATCATCCAAGCCCATAGCCTGTCCAATCATTCTAGCTCCAGTACCAGCTCTATTTGCTTGTGTATTTGGTAAGAATGGGACAAGATTAGATGGAAAAGAAAACATAGTTCGTGGTGAACGTAGATAGTAATCTATTTCTCCAGGTTTAAGTATTACACTTTGTCCTTTATGAATAGATTTTATTTCTGTCGAGTTTGGTTTCGGCTTCCCATTTGTAAGATCATATTGATCTGGAAATCCAATTTTAGAATTATAAAATTCAATCGGGTCCAACCAATGTAATTTATTATTTTTATCAACAACTGGAGTAACTATATCATTACCACGTTTACGTACTTCAGAAGTTAACCCGACAGTAACACCAACCTTACCTGATTCTGGAGTATTCAAAGAATCAAGAAATCCTAAATGGGTAGGTTGTACATCTCTAGTTTCCATTGTAATGGCATGATGACTTTTTATACCACCAGTTCCCATAGGGGTAGTTTTACGCCATACATTTACAATCTCTACGGGGTTAGTTTGTGCTGGAGTAGATGATAAATCTCCTACAGTAAAAAATCGTTTTATTGGTTCACCAAATGTAGCTGGACTAACAATTTCTCTGACTCTATCTTTCAAACCTAAAGAACGCTTTATCTTGTTTTGAATTATAGGAGATTGTTTTTCAAAGTAAGAATTCATCAAATCTTCAACAGAGTATATTCGTTTATATAATAAAGAATCTCTATCATCTGGTTGCTGTTCTCCTCTATTTATATCTAGTAATTTTTTAGAGGTAGCTAATAATGCTTCAGAATTAGCTCTACCAAATTCTGCACCAAGAGTCATTTTTGTGACAGCAGAATCAATCTCAGTTAAATTATTAAAATAGTTTTGAAGACCCTTTTTCATATCTTCATAATTTTTAGGTTCTTTACCATAAACTATTTCATAGATAGAATTCATCTCAGAAGCCTCTGTATTCAAGGCACCCTTTTTATTTATATCTAATAGTTTATTACCCCAAACTTTTTCTATTTCTGTATCAGTCATGCCCAGATTTGTAAGCAATGTCCAGAGTCTATATTTTCTATTAGCATAAGAAATTACAAACAATTGAGAAATAGGATCAAGTTGCATTTTAAAGTTTTTACCTTTAGCTAAGTTAAATTCAGCTTCAAGTTCTCCATTTCTTTTTATTCTAGAATAGATACCAGATTTTCTACGTAATTGATTTACAGTTTGATATTCATTACCTTCAATAATAGTTGTAAATCTATTCGTAATTTTTGGTAAGTTACCAATTTTTAACTTTGTTTGTTTTGATAAAACTTTACCTTTATCATTTAAGATTTCAAAATCAGCATAAATCGGCATTTGCCAAGACTTACGTTTGATTTTAGCATCTTTTTGTGCGGGGAAATCATAGTCATTTAAGTTATCTTCAATAGAAATATTGTTCAGAACTATCTTTTTACCTGAATTTTCTATAGGAAATAGTTGAGAAATAGAAGTTTTTAAAGCATTCTCTAACTCTTTATTTTGAAGTCTATGATCAAATAGATTATCTGTTTTTTCTGCCATAATAAAAATATATAAATTTGGTATAAGAAGACTAACCAATAAATCGGTCTTAATTATGAATTTGCCTATTTCAATATAGGCAATTTCTTGATTAATTACAAGCGTAAATTCTTTAAAATTTACGTAGATTACCCCCTTAAATCATTCAATCATAGGAATTTTCTTATGGATATATATGGTGTCCCAGTAGATAAATAGAGGCTTCGGCCTCTACTACTGGGAGGGGTGTCTTTTAATATAAAAATCAGTATCCACAATGAAACTAAATAATAAGCAAATAACAATGATAACTGATACAATTAAAGAATTAGTTGGAGCAGGAATCGATGCTTTAGCAAAAGCATTTTTACCAGTGGAAACTGACAAACCTAAAACCAGAAGAAAAAACAGACAACATCGTGTCAAAAAAGATATCCAAACAAATACTGTCTAAATTTAAAACATTGGAAACTATAGATTTATCTTGGTGTGATTCTCTGGTTATTGAAAATAATATATTTAATAAAATAACTATTTCTGGAGAAGTAAATGAGTTTAATTATCTTACACATGTAAATATACATTTTCATGCTGAGAATCCACCTGGATTTATCTATACAGGAATTGTAAAAGTAACAGACTTTAAAACAAAAGAAGAACTGGAAAATTTAATAAACAAACAAATACGACTAGCAAACGTAAGTATAGCGGATGCAATATTCCGTGCGAATCAGTATGAACTATTTGACTAATTCGCTTTAATTTTTAGCTTAAGGAAAAAGGATGATCAAAGAGCTAGAAAAAATGGTAAAAGCAAGTAACTTTCTAAATAAAACTTTTGTAGAAAGACATGCTGAAATAAAAGGTATAATGTTATCAGTATTAGCAAAAACACATATCTTATTATTAGGACCTCCTGGAACGGCTAAATCTCAATTAATAATAACATGGTCTAAATTAATTCGAGGAGCAAAATATTTTCAATGGTTGCTAAATAAATATACTACACCAGAAGAAATATTTGGACCATATTCATTGGCAGCTTTAGAAAGAGATGAATATATAAGAAAGACCGAACATAAAGCTTCAGAGGCTCATTTCATATTTTTTGATGAAATTTGGAAAGCAAACTCCGGAGTTCTAAATGCTAATTTAACTCTTATTAATGAAAGATTGTTTTACAATGGACAATCTCCTGTAAAAGTTCCATTATTAACTTTAGTTGGTGCATCAAACGAATTACCTGAAGAAGATGATAATTTAGATGCGATGCTTGATAGATTTATTCTAAAGTATCATGTTAAACCTATTGTTGAAGAACAAAATTTTATGCAAATGTTAATTGGAGATATCCCTGAAGAACTAGAACCAATACTATCATTAGAGGATATTGAAATTTTACAAAAAGCTACAAAACAAGTTAAAATGCCAAACGAAATGTTGGAATTATATGCAGGATTAAGAAGAGATTTTGCAACTAATGGATTAATATCTTCTGATAGAACTTATCGTAATACAATAGATTTATTACGAGCAGAAGCATTGTTTAATGGTAGAGATTCTGTTGAAGAAGATGATTTTGAAATACTAAGACATGCCCTTTGGACTGATCCTAAAAATGAAAGTACAATCTACACCACAATTCTTGCAGAAATAAATCCAGATAAAAATAAGGTAGTAGAGTTGTATGAAGATTCCAAAACTTTATTCGAAGATCTTATGGCAGAAAAGGATGAGACCAAGAGAATAAAAGAAGGTGTTGAAGTAGCTTTAAAATTAAAAGAAGCTAAAAAGAAGATTCATGAGTTTTATAAATCAATGCAAAAGAAAAATAAAGATGTAAAAGATATTCAAAGAATGGAAGAACATGTAGATAAATATCTAGCATCAGTTTATAATAATGCGTGTGGAATTAAATTTTAATGAGAAAGTTTAAACAAAAAGATCGTAGATTAAACAAGGATGTAAAATTTGAAAAGCTTAGTGTCGAATATCATAAATTTAACATACGAGATTTTCAAGAAGCCTTGAAAGCTTCAGGCAAAATGGAAAAAACTTACCATGAGGGAAAAGAAATTTATCCAGCCTGGGGAGAATTACATCAAGATCTTTGGGACGCTCTATATAAATACCAGCCATACATATTTGAACAAGATAAAATGGACATAAGATATCTATTAAATGCTGAAGTGATGAAAGCAGTAATGGAGTCTCCACATTTTAAAGAAATGAGGCAGTTAACAAAACTTGATCTTATGGGTACCACTATTGGTTCAGAAGCTATGAGTGAAGATGTAAAAAAGCTTGTAGAAGAATTGAAAGACCAATTTCAAGAGGCAATGAATGAATTACAAGAGGCACAAGATGCTGCTGATGCTGCAGAGGCAGATTTAGAAGCGGAAGGTGGAGAAGACTCTGATAAAGAAGGCGATGGTAAAAGTAAAGAGGAAAAAGAATGGACTTTACAAGAGGCACAAAAACGTCTAGAAGAAGCTAAGAAAAAAATGGGTAAGGTAGTAGATAAAAAAGCTAGAACTAAAATAAATCGTTTTACTAATGCAGCTACTGCTAAAACTCGAGAAACAAAGGACATGATTACCGCCTGGGGGCTTGAACAGAGTGATTCTTTCATTCAAAGTGGATATCAAGAAAAAATGCAATTGTTAGATAGACTTAGAAACAATCCTAAGTTAAAAAGAATTGCAGAACTAGCTGGTAGATATAAGAGAATGGCTTTTGCAATGCAGAAACAACAAATCAAACATGGCACAGATGCAATACATAATGTGGTACTTGGAGATGATTTAGGTAGATTACTTCCAAGTGAATCAATGAAACTTAACCATCCCTTATTGAAAAAATTATTTAAGAAAGCACTGCTTGAAAAACAAGTTCTTCAATATGAATATAAGGGTAAGGAAAAAATTGCAAAGGGTGCTATAATTGTTTGTGTTGATTCTTCTGGGTCTATGAGCGGAGTACCAGAGGTTAATGATTGACTTTTGTGAAATTAATCAGTATATTAAATTATGAATAAAACAAAAATTTGTATTTCCTGCAAGAAACGAAAATTAAGAACTGCATTTTATCCTAGGAATGAAGAAAATAATAAAGGTTGGGTTACATCAGAATGTAAGAAGTGTACTCAAGTGAATAGGAAAAAGCGGTATGAAAAAAAATTGAACAGGCTTGTAGGAACACATGCAAAAAAATATACTGAATCTGAAATTGAATTATTAAAAACTATGTATCTATCTGGGAAATCATATATACAAATATGTAAAAGATTTCCTAATAGAAGTAAACATGCACTAGAATCAAAATTGTCTGAATTAAGTATAGCCGGTACTAGAAATTATCTTCTAAAACGAAAAACTAAAATAGAAGAAATAGTAGAAACCTGGCTAAAACAATTTAACTACATATATGAAGATCAAAAAATTATAAGTAGAATGGTTGTTGATTTTTGCGTAAATAATATAGTAATAGAAGTTCAAGGATCATACTGGCATTGTGACAAAAAATTGTACCCAAACGGGCCTATATATGAATTACAAGAAAAAAATATATATAGGGATACTATGAGGAAAAACAAACTTATAGCTTTAGGGTACAACATTCTTTACGTATGGGAATATGATATTGAACATAATCCAGAAGAAACACAAAAGACATTCCAAGCCGTTCTAAATAGTAATATTTGGAATGATAACAGACCAATATCGGTAGAACTCCTGAGAGATTAGGACAATACCGAGATAACTGAATTGATTACGAAAGGTAATTCAGCATCGTAGAGCGTAGAAGGTGAATAAATATAATCCTTCCAAGAGTGGCCTGCATCCTAATAGGATGAAAATGTACGCCGAACTGTGTGGTAACACACAGAAGTCTAAGATAAAAAGCTTAGACGATAACAAAATTGTTGGTCAAAATCCGTGGCATTAGGCATGGTTGAAATTGCAAAAATACAGAAGAGGGATGTATTTGTAATACATTTTGATTCTGGTCCTAAAGAATCTTTGCACACAAATTATTTCCCTAAAGATGGGTCATGGGGCTTAGAAGAAGTGCTCGACATGGCAGAATACTTTAGTGGAGGTGGAACATACTTTGAACCACCACTAGATAGATCTCGTGATGAGATTATGAAACAAGAACGGTTCAGTAAAGCAGATATAATCTTCGTAACTGACGGCGAAAGCACAGTGACGGATTCCTGGCTAAAAGAATTCAAAGCTTGGAAGAAAGAAAAGAACGTTAGAGTTTATTCTATTTTGATAAATACATACCGTGGAACGACGGTTTCATTGGATCTATTTTCAGATAAAGCATTTTCTCTTAACGATATAAATGAAAAGAAAATGGATGATACTGCTTTTCAATTGTTCGACTTAGTGTAGGCATACCCGGTGGAGCTTTTAAGCGTATCCGTACTTATGTCTATGTTGTAGAATATAAAATGGAAGTAAAAGGGTTAGGTAGTATAATTACAACCTATATTATCTAATCCCTTCCATTATCTATAGCGATTCGCTATAGAGGTGAATTAAAGTAAGCACGATGGTGGGTGTAGAGCTAAACGACCAATGCCCTCACTCGTTCCCGTGCAAGTACAACAAAAAAAATTAACTACAGACTAATTACAGAGTAATCTGAAGAATATCGTTACGATATTCTAGAATGCTATCTTTAACAAAATAATCAAAATTGTCCAGGCACGAGCCTATGGCTCGGATATTGACAATTGCAAGTGTAGTGAAAAGAAAAACTAAAACAACTTTTAATGTTCATGGTGCAAAGAATATATATGATTTACTTGAAGTCAAAAAAGAAGATATAGAAAAAATAGTTGCTAATATTGAAAACTACTATAGAAGTTATCCTATTAAAAAGGCTTCAGGAAAATTACGTTGGATTGACGCACCACAAAAACCACTAAAAGAATATCAGAAAAAAATCTTGGAACGATTGCTATACCAATTTAGAGCACATGAAAGTGCAGTAGGATTTATTAAACACATAGGTGTAAAAGATGGGGCGGCCAGACATCTAGGAAATAAAGTAGTGTTATGTATAGATGTACAAGATTTTTTTGGCTCACTTAGTCTTTTTCAGGTATATGCAGCTTATGGATACATGTTAACAAAATTATCTAAAGATAAAAAATCCTTTAGTTATGGATCAGAAGATCTTGAATTACTTGTCAAGTTATCTACTTATAAGGGACACGTTCCTCAGGGAGCCCCTACAAGTCCTGCTCTAGCTAATATAATATGTAGACAAATGGATCGAGAATTACAAGACATTGCTGTAAAAAATGATCTAGTATATACTAGATACGCAGATGATATTGCTTTTAGTCATGCAAGAAAGAATTTTAAAATAACAAAAATTATAGAACAAACAAAAAAAGTAATGAGTTATTATGGCCTCAAGCTTAATAGTAAGAAAACAAGAGTGTTAAGACCACACAAGCGAATGGCTATAACTGGTGTAGTGATTAATGAAAAACTTAGTGTAGCTAAACCAGTATGGAGAAACGTAAGAGCTCAATTACATAATTTATCAATCAATAAAGATACACTGTCAGTAGAAGAATACCAAAAATTAAGAGGTAAAATAGAATGGATAGGAATGTTTCGACCCCAGTTAAAAACAACTTATTTGGAACAACTTGGAAAAGTGACATTACAAACTTAATAGACTTTAAGGAAAAATTTCTTAGAGTCAAAAATATAGAACTATATCTACCATATGTGGCGTATCGTTCATATCCAGACTCTAAACTTGACTTTATGTATATTGATGAGAAATCTCACAAAAATTTAATAAAGCACACAAAACCACATTCAATATTTTATATGACTCTCTTTTTAAGAGAAGGTTATAATAAACAAACCTTTGGCATAGAATTAAAAGCCGGGGCGGTGGTAATTCCACAAAGATACACTAGGAAAAAGTGGTATTATTATGAGTGGAATAAACATGAACTAACAATCCGAAGAATACTTGGGACGTATGATGTAAATAAGATAGAACGAATGATAGAGGAACTGATGCAAGAATATAAAAGGTTTTACTATATGTACTGTAATACAAATTAAATTGGAGGTTAACTGAATAATGTCTATACTAGTTAAACAATTAGGTAGAATAGCTGCTGATATTGCCATTAAGGTTGCAATCACTGTTGCTACAGCCTATCTAACTGATGTGGTGACAAAAACAACTAGTAAAAAAAAGACAAATTCGACACGGATAAAAAATGAAACACTTTAAAATATTATTAGAGATAGACAATGGAAGTACATGCAGAAAAGTATACGTAAAGAAAGAAAACATAATTGACGCAATGGATATAGCTAAAAAGATAAGATCATCTAGATTATTATCTATAGTTCCGATTTCGTATGATCAATATATGGAAGGAGTATCTTTAAAGTATTCCAATTAAAGCATAATCAAATATAGTTGATGGAAGCTTTTACCCAGAATAGTAAAACTATTCTATCTATTGATTTCGATCGATTCAAAACATGTCCACAAATTTGTAGTTACTGTAAATAACATTGCAGCACATACTAGTGATATTATGTGAAAAATTCGGTGAACTGCAGGAAACCTAAGTAGAAATATATGGCAATCTGCAGCCAAGCTAAGTTTAAGATAAGGGAATTTAGAAGGTTCAACGACTAAGAGGTGAGCTTAACAATAATCCTCTACTAGCGCCGAATGTCTTGACTATGTACATTAATTATGTATATTAAAAGTATGTAGAATTTTTTAATAAAAAATTGTATAAATATTCTCCTTACAGATTAAAGCGAAAAGAACAAAAATTTCAAGATAATGAAATAGTCTATTCCCGACTGAAAGGTCGGAAAAGAAGTATGTAGGCAACATGGAACGAATCTACCCTGCTTACAAGCAGAAGATCGAAAGAAATGTAAACTGGGCAAAAGACAACCCTGACAACTTTGCTAAACAATTAAACTATGAATACAGAAAACTAAGAAAATCAAAATCGAAAGTTTATCGTAGACTGGATAAATTACCAGTCCGTGTATATGGATCTGGTGATTATCATCCCATACATTATGAATGGATGAAACAGGTAGATTTCAAGTTTTTTATAATCTCCAAAACACTAACTTTACCACACATGCATGATGAACTACATAAATTACTAAAACTTAAGAACCTTACCAAAATATGTTTAAGTTTTGACGAAAATAATCTGAAGAATTATGAGGCCAAGAAAAAATTCTTCAAGCACGATAAAATTAACTTTGCTTACACAGGGATGGCAGATGAATTTAATTCAGTTAAATCTCTTGGATATGACTTTCATATATTTTTTAATATTAGTGATAAAAAAGTTGAACAAGCTAAATCGCGACTTATTAAAGAACAGTGTCCCTGTGATTCAAAAGCAATAGCGCATGCAGAGTCTTGTTCAGTATGTAATAAATGCTGGAGGTCCTCTGTTACAAAAAAGACTAATTGGAATAACATATAACTTGTTTTATAGTCATCAGAAATGAGAAGTCTTATAAAATAATTAGTATTTTATGGTATAAGACAAGTGTTCGTTACGAGCACTTTATTTAAATATTATAACAGAAATTCACCAAAAACAGATTTGTAGGTGGGCGATCGTCGTGTAAATTTTCCTCCGAAGCGGGCTCAAATTAATAAAATGATTTATCGCCCACTCCGTACGAAAAATTTACACTCCGTTCTTCACCCCACAAACTCTTTTTGGAGCAAGTATAGAACAAGAGTTTCCAACTTCAGGTAAGGAAAAATAAAAGAACATAAATAAATACAAATAAATTTCTGGCAGAAATGCTAGGAAATGTTTCGCAGACCTTTATATCTCAAGTTCGTTGCGAACTTGAAGCAGTTTTACGTAAAACTGAATCTCCTTCGGCGCCACATAAAAATGGGGTGGTATGAACTAGAATACTAAAAGTGACTGTGGTTACGCCTCAGGAGGATCACAGTTTTACGTAATCGACACACGCTCGTGAAGTCCGGTAGGGCCTGGGAATGTGGCGGCGCCGCCAGATCTGCAGCTCAGCCTGCCCCCCAAAAACCCAAAGTTAACCTGATGACCTGAGGACCAAGAGTGGGGAGCTCTTCATGCATGCCAGTGAAGCAGCGGGATCAGGTGGATACTTCAGCATGAAAGGCATTAGTCTTGATTCCCGATCGACAACCCGGTCTTCGAATTAATACACGGCAGCCTGTAACCGATATATAACGTCGCCAGTACTGACAGAAGATCCTAGGATCTAGGGACCATAGAACCAGAAGAACACCCGTCTAGATGATATCCAGGATGACTGAAGCCACGAGACAAAGGGCGAGGCCCGTAACGCGTAGGTGTCAACTTAAGTATGAACTGCCAACAGTATCGAAATGATACATTCTCCGATTTTTTAGTGCGAAACTAAATTTTACTTTATAGAAAAATACGTGTGCAGATGATACGTCTGCCGTTAAATGTAATTAACTAATATAGTACATGTTACGTTCCTTGTGTGTGCAATACGCTTTTCACGGACCATCGCTCTTCCCCTCAAAAACGTTTTCTGGCTGAGGCCAACGTTGTTCTCGGGGAAGAAGCTCCGGACGAAGAAAAGCTAACACCCACGCGTCACTACACATGTGCAGAAATGTATAAAGTTTAAAAAGAGATCGATTTTGGTCTCTTTTTTTTAGATTAAATTTGTAAACCTCAAAAATTATAGGTATATTAAAGTATGTACATAATCAATTTTTATTCATGAATAAACCAAAAATATTGATTTGGTCAGACTTTGTAGCACCTACCGGATTTGCCAATGTTGCTAAAAATCTTTTCGATGAACTCCACAAGGACTTTCAAGTATCTATAGTAGGTATAAATTACCATGGTGATAGAAAATATGATACTGATAAGTACTTTGTATATTCTGTATCTCGTGATGATATGCTTGGAATCAAAAGAATGCCTAGTATTATAAAACGAGAAAATCCAGATATATTATTATTGTTTCAAGATATATTTTATTTATCTGATAATATAAAGAAATTTAAAGAATCATTAAAAAAAGATGCTAAGACAGTAGTATATTTTCCAGTAGATGGTTCTCCCTATTCAGTCGCTTGGAAAGAAATATTTAAAGAAGTTAATTCCGTAATTACTTATAGTGATTGGGCAATTAGGACAATTAAAGATAGAGTAGAACCTAATAAAAAAATCTATAAGTTATATCATGGAGTAGATACAAATATATTTAAGCCTCTTCCTAAAGAAAAAATTGAAGAAATTAGAAAATCGTTAAGATGGAAAGATAAGTTTGTAGCAATAAATATCAATAGATTTCAACCAAGAAAGTCTATACCATTATCTGCAAGAGCTTTTAGTATGTTTGCAAAAGGATATAAGACTTGTAAGTGTGGTCAACATATGCCACTAGATAGAAATAGTTGTGATCTCAACATGTGCCCTCCAGAAGATATAATAGAAACAGTAGTTTATAATCGTAGAGACGTATTTTATTACTTACATATGATGCCACTAGAAGCGTCTATGGGTCCTGGAAGAGCTAATCTATTACAGAACCATTTAATTAATGCTGGATTTAATGACGATGATGCTAATACAATACTTGGAATGAACACTTCTAATATATACAATCAAGAAGTATCAGAAGAACAACTTAACCAGATTTATAATGCTGCTAATATAAATATAACCTCTACTCTAGGAGAAGGATTTGGTTTAAGTTTAATTGAATCAGCGGCAGCAGGGACTCCAACAATTGCTCCAAGAAATTCCGCAATACCAGAAGTACTTAATGGAACTGGTAGAATGGTATCTAATAGAGGATTAATGAATCAAGCATTAGATAATGGTCACTTGAGACCTATTGTAGATACATGGGAAATGTCTAGAGTGTGGGAAGAAGAATACCTGAAATGGAAAGCAAAGGGAGAAGAAAAAACTATAGATCAAGCTTGTCTGGATAACGTAAATAATAATTTTCTATGGCAAGATAAAAGAGACCTATTACTTAAAATTTTAAAAGATACAATGAATAATGGATAATGAGTTAGAAAAAAATATATTAAATAAATGTTCACAAAATTATACTACACCAGAACTTCCAAAGTTTTGGGAGAACAATGGGATTGTAGATTCATTTCTACAAAAACATAAACAAGAAGAGTTAGATAAACTTTCAGAGTATTTAAAGAAATTACAGACACCGCAGTATACACAAACTACTACATATGCTATACATGAATTGCAAGAAGTAAATGAGAGATTAAGATTAATTGAGGTTTCATTAGAAACCTTAATGAATATGTTAAAATTAATTTTAACTACTCAGATTGAAAAAGAAATGAGGGATAAAGAAAAGACTTAATAAAATATGAATTCTGGAATATATAAAATAGCTAATAAAATTACCGCAGACAGTTATATAGGGTCTGCGGTTAATTTAAGTAATAGATTTAAAACACATAAATATGCATTACGACATAATAATCATTCTAATTCTCATTTACAAAACGTATTTAATAAATATGGACTAAAGAATTTATCTTTTGAAGTTATAGAAATAGTAAATGATAAAAATAAACTTATTGAAAGAGAACAATTTTATATTGATACTTTAAATCCTAGA
>Ga0172371_10002836_pt1 | contig 27248 bp, 23 predicted proteins | sample Lak12m_FD_114543 | JGI IMG/M metagenome (GOLD analysis project Ga0172371, IMG submission 114543) | Freshwater microbial communities from Kabuno Bay, South-Kivu, Congo - kab_022012_12m | ecosystem: Environmental > Aquatic > Freshwater > Lake | place: Democratic Republic of the Congo: South-Kivu...
ATGAGGATTACTCCCATCGGAAAGAGCACGTAAATTGTCGGCCCTATGACCTTTGCCCAGTATTTCCAGAGATGTCCGATCTCCTCATTTAAAATCAGGATTGCCAGAACCACAAACAGCCCTAATCCAAGGGCAACCGTATGCTCCTTCAGAAACTTCATGATTTTTTCCATATCTCCTCCTACCAATTCCCGATATTTTTTAGGTCGATGTTAGTCGGGTATGCAGCCGGTTCTACGCTGCTTCCCTCGCCAAGAACCTCCTGATCCTGTGTATGCTGATTCTCAAAGCCTTTAAATGTCGTGGAGTAGAACTGTTTCTGGAAATCGTTAATCACCCTGACAATACCGTCTTTCATCAGATAGTAAACGTTTGATTTGAGGTATACAGTCTCATGCCTTAAGAGCGATTTGACCGTGTAGATATACGCATGCAGGTCTTCCATGAACGCTATCTGGTTCTTCAGAGACGTTGCTTTTCCCGGCGCGAAATAGGTGCGATACTGCATGTCAAGGTTAGTAAGAGTCATTGACATGTTGGTTAACTGCGGGTCATTCCCTTTCAGCGCCTGAAGAGTAGCCATGATATTTGCCGAACCCTTCAGAGTGTTCTTAACGAATTGGACATCTGACGGCGCAAGTCCTTTTGCATTGGCGCTGCCTCCGCCAAATTTGTCCATCTCTCTTTCAAGCGTGGTCATATTTTTTGTAATCCTGCTTAACGCGGAGTCAATCTCAGCCACCTTTATAGCCTCTGCCCGCAGGTGTTCAGCGCGCTTCTTAAAATATAGATTTTTAAGCTCTTCCTTTTTAGCCGCTTCAGATGTGCTCATGAGTTTTGTGACAACTTCCTTTATCTCCTCGTTCAGTTTTTCGGCCTTTGCGTCCTGCTCCTTATTCACCTGTTCCATTTTGTTGAAATCCGCCTTTATCTTCTTCTGCAGGTCTATTACAAGAGTCGTCTCCGCGCCTCTTGCAACTGAATTGAAAAGAAGGGCTAATATCACGATTACAACTGCAAAGATTGTTTTTGATGTCTCCATTTTTATTCCTCCTTTTTCGTTGTTATTGCAAAATTATTTGAGCTATCTCCGCGGCTCTCGCAAGAGCCGTAAAGAGAAGCGCGATCATTGTTAAAACACCAACAAAAAATGTTTTGATTAAAACGTCCATTTTTTATCCCTCCTTTGTTGCTATTGCAGGTTAATAATTATCAGACGCGCTGTATTCCCCTCTCTGGGAAAAACCCTTAATCTGTTTCCTGAAAAAGCCCCTTCAGGGGACGGGGAGAATCCTGTCACTTCCTTAAGTTTCTTTTTGAAAACCCTGTAAGCAAAAATAGGATAGTCTGAAGTTGATTTCACATCAGACGCAAGATTACTGACAAGTTTCTGGTTCTTAGGCGATATGCCATATGCCATCAGATTTATCTCTGCGCTTATAATCTGCAGCGCATGTTCCTTATACTCCGCAGGGGCGCAGTCTCTTTTGAAACACTGCAAAAGCCCCTGAATTCCGCTGTCCTGCCGCGCCCACATCCGTGAAATCATGTAATCTGCCTCGCCAGCCATGGCGATGCCTTCAACACAGAGAATCGCTGCTATGGCCATAAAGATAATCTTTTTCATTTTGTCCTCCTTATTTTTGCTTTATCTAATATCTTTGTTTAAGATATTTCCCGCATCGATTAAGACTTGCTGCGCCTCTTCAAGCGTCCCCCAATTTACCTTGCCCTTATCGTCAGCGGGTTTTTCCATGTTTTTGCTTTTTAAGGGCTTAAGATCAAGTTCAATTTCCTGATTTTTTGCTATGTTCTCAACCGGCTTTGACGGTTCAGGCTTGGGCTTTAGAGTCTCAATCTTTGTCTTTGCTTCCTCAGATATTGCCGCCACTGCATCCTTTGCCTTATCTACAGTCTTCTCCACAGCGGTATCAATCTTTGAGCCCTCATCCGGGACGCCCTTAGCGTCTTCCAAGAGCTTGCTGTTATCAAAGCCAACGTCCGGCCTTTCTTTCAGAGCATCTCTTTTTCCCATTGTTGCGTAGCCGATAAGCAATAGCACACACAAGGCGCTGACAATAATCAGAATCCTCATAGCTCCCCCTCCTTAAAAACATCGTTTAAGCCGTTTTCTATTTTTGATTCAATGCGCAAGTCATCCTGAGAAGTGTTGCTCTTCCCGAGCGTATTGTTTAGTTTGAGAACCATTTGAGTTTCGCGCGGCAGGTACGAAAGATTTTTGCTTGCAGCTTTCAGTTTTTGCGCGCAATCTTTGAACTTAGCCCTGTCTCCAGTCTCAAGATTGCAGAGGCAGATATTTGTAAGAAGCGCGGCTTCAAAGGCTCCGTCTTTTGAACTGTATTCGCTCAGGAGATCTCTGTAGATTTTTTCTGCTGATGCATACTCTCCTGACTTAAACAGGCTATTGCCTTGCCTTATCCTCTGCTGAATCTGTATGGAATCAGCATTTATATCTTCCTGCTTTGATTCCATGGCATTGAGAGCCGTTGATTTGCCTGTTGCGCATCCTGCGAAAGAAACAGCTACGAAAAATGCGATTACGCATAATTGAAAAAATTTACCTGACATTGTTTTCTCCTTTCTTTTTAAGGTTGTTATAAACCCAGATTACATTTTTTATATACGCCTTTGTTTCTGACGGCATATTCCCGTTTTCAACGCATCCCGGCCCGCAGTTGTAAGCCCATAGGGCTTTTTTGTGGTCTCCGAACCGGTCGAGCATGAGCCGGTAATAATACGAGCCGCCGATTATGTTTTGATAGGGGTCAAAGGGCTTTGTTACTCCTATTTCCCTTGCCGTTGCCGGCATCAACTGCATGAGTCCCATTGCGCCTTTTGGAGAAACCGCGTTAGCGTTATAGTTAGATTCAATCTTGATGATGGATTCAATGAGCAGAGGATGCAATTTATAGCGTTCGGCAGCTTCGTTGATAATCGGGTTAATGCCGGATGAATAGACGACCTTATTGACAACAGGCGGGCTTTTAGTAGTAGTTACGACAACTCTGTCAGGCTCTATGCTGACAAGCCGGATAATGTCATTAATCTCACCAAGAAGGTTATCAGCGTATGCGCTCCCGCCTAAGCCCATGATCCAAATAACGGCTGTAAAAACAATACCTGTAAATCTCATTTTCACCTCCATTGCGTCATAATATGGAAATCTTCAGACTGTGCAAAACTAATCCCCAAAAAATCCTGGCAATTACAGCTCCACGCAATCTCAAGTTTATTTGCAACCGGCCTGTAGTACGGCTCGCCACATGCGTTACATCTGCCTGCCACCAAATAAATCATATTTCCCCCTTTTGAAGATTTAATTTTAAATTCCAATGGCTATAAGTTCGCCGCTTTTCTGTCTTAGAACCACTACCGCATTGTTCCCGCCTGCAAACATATCGCCAAGCCTTACCTTGCAATTTACGCCTTTGACATTTACTGCTTCAGACAACAGTGCGCTAACAAAGTTACTTTTTTCTTCCTTGCTCATAAGACCTCCTTTGCTATTCAAATAAAAAGGGTCAGGAACATCCTGACCCTCATAACCTCTAACGCGCAGCAATACGTATGGGGCGGGAAGAAACGCTTCCCGCCCCTTTACAACTTATTTCTTGTCCTGTTTTGCCTTGTCCCAGCCCGCCTTATATGCTTCGCTGTTCTTTGTCGGCGGATTGTAGCTGGAATGGAAAAGTTCCGTAATCGGATTGCTGTTAACCTTCCCTCCGCTTTTCTGACAGTCTTTGTAGCCGTTCCAGAAAGATCCTTTCGCCTTGTCGCTCATCCTTTTTCGCCTCCTTCTTTTTTTTATTTTTTCTACACATTAAGCCCTACTTTTAAATCAGCGCTTTCTGATCACCTCCTTTTTACCGCCTTGTACAATCTCACCGTACCGGACAGCCTGTGTCGCAATTCTACGTGATTAAGGCAACTATTTTTCCAATTGCGGAACTGCTTGATATTTAAGTATTATCGGATAAAAGATCGGTTCCCAAAAAACAAGAATGCTACTTTGAGTTGCGGATCTACTTCAGAGGTTCCGAAGAGAGGAGGTTTTCATTGAAGCCCTACTGCGGATCTGACACTATTTCAGCGTCAATGACTTTCTGGCTTTGTTTAGAATATTTTTGAGATTTTTATATCTGTCATGTTCATTGGCGGAATCAGAAAGCTCTATTTCCTTACCTGCTTGTTTTTTTACGAATACTCTGAATGCCTTAGCCTCATCAAGTCGTGTAAATTTGCCGTCTCTATGCTGCGCCTCCGCACTGAACTCAAAAAATTTTTTTGCCAACTCGATTAATTCATCCTTACTCATGCCGGTTTTATGCCCGTACCGCTCAAATACATATTTTGAAGGCATATATCCAGTCCCCTGCACTTTAAAATAAAGGGAATTAAGCATGCGCGACGCGTGTTCTTTAGAAATATTATTTTTTTGCAGGTAGTTGACCATGTCCGTTTGATTTAGATTCACAGGATCTTTGCCCTTCGGATTAGAAAAATAATCGAATTGTTTTTCCGCAATAAAAGAAGCCATCTCATAAAATAATCTATACCTTGCAAACAGAGTATCTCTGATTAATTTTTTATCAGCTTTCTTATCCGTCTCATATAGGGGCACTTGTAAAAATCTCACCTGATAGCCGAATCCATTATTGGGCTCTTCTACTGCCGTAACTTCTGCCACATATCTACCTTTTTTAATCTCACCGATACACTCTACATCAAATGGGTTGGAAGTTTTTGTTTCATCATAATCTATATCTTCGTCTTCTTCTCCAATATCATCTTGTGCAAGGGTATCTTCTGCATTTTCAATATCGAGTTCCTCGGCTTCCTCATCATTTTCTAATATTTCTTCTATATCTTCTTCCTGAATATTTTTTTCATTTAAGGTCTCTCTCAAGTTACCAGTGGTACGTATAATATGAAGCCCCTTTAGTTTTGCTTCCGCCAATTGGCGTGTCTCGGCTACCTCGCCAAGTCCGATCTTAGTCTTACTCAATTTGTCTCCCTACCAATATAATTTTTCAAAAGCACTTCTTAATGAATATGCTTTGTCCTGTGCGGCACTCTCACTTAATACGGTAAGTACTTTTTCAAACGATGCCCTGTGCAAAGCGCTTCCCGATTCAATGGCACCTTTAGTCCCAACAAATTTATTCTTGACCATCAGAGACTTAAGAAGTACCTCATAATGCTTTATATCTACTTTCTTTTCATAATATCCATACAGCATATTAGCCAAATTATATAAATCCCTAATCTCATTTATTCTCTCTGACCATTTTTCTTTTGTATCAGGGTCAACAGAATTATCAAATATTGTCTTAACTTTCGCAAAAAGACTAACCGTCCCTGTGGCAGCTCCAGCATGATAGGTCCTCATTGCATCCTGAGTTGCCCTTTCTCCGATAACTTCTGCTGCCATAATTCCGGCGGCAAAACCATTTTTAGGCCTATCCCGGCTGGAGAGGTCCCATCCGTAACACCTACTGCAAATACCCTCGGACGATTCACAGGTCAGTGGTGAACGAACTTTAATATTCTTTATCCCCATTCCTTTTAATGAATCCAGCACCCCTTCATTAATGATAGTATCTTTTTCTAATAAAACTTTACCTTGCCGAACAATTTTTCCGGCTGATGTTCTTCCAAACGCATTATCTATATCCATATCTATGCCTTTTATACTTCCGCAATCATCTTCAGAAATGGTCATTTCTGAAGTAGCATACACAAGTTTTCTTGTAAGATAACCACACTCAGGGGTTACCAATTTCTTGTCGCCGAGGCCTTTTCTCGCCCCATAACAGGCGAGATAATACTCTGTCGGAGAAAGTCCATCAAAATAGCAAGAGTCTATACATACAGATGTCTTTTTCCCGCCCATTCTTTCAATAATCCCTTTTATCCCAGCCATCTGTCTTATCTGCTTAGTATCGCCTCTTGCGCCTGATGTCGTCATAATACTTATAGGATTAGTGCCAAGTTTGTCTAATTTATTTTTAATCTTTTTTTCGATGGAGTCATTATTGTATTTAAGCTCCTTTCTTTCCTGCGGTGGAATCCACGTTTCTCTAAGATCAAAAATACTAAAGGTTAATCCGGACAAAGTAGCCCATTTTAGCCCAAATTTTGCAACTTCTTCAGATAATCTCAATGCCGCTTTTCTATTATCAGTCTGCTTGAAATACTTATATACAATATTATTGAGGGTCTTCTTATTAACACGTCCATCTGATGAATTATAAATATCACTACCCTTTATAATCCCTGCCAATTCTTCTTTCCCCTCTTCCTTGTCTGTAGCGTAGTAAACACCAGCCGCTATATCCTGAGAAAGACTAAGATTGAGGTTGCCGTTAGCAGGAAGTATTATCTGTTCCGATACCGTCATATTATCTGGGATTTTACTCTCTATCTTATAGAGCGCCATCGTATCGCCGTCAAAGTCGGCATTGAACCCTCCGCAGACTATGGGATTGATCGATATAGCATTGCTTTTAGATGCTTTCACATTAAAAGCCTGAATGTTATGAATATGTAGAGAAGGCTGCCTGTTTAGAAGCACTCTGTCGCCTTCCTTCAGGTCAAGCCTGGACATAATCCTCTCAGGAACCTCGACGGTATCTGCACTTATTTCAGGATTTGGTATAATGACTGCCCTGCCGCTGAAATCAACTCTTTTGCCGAGTATAGCTTTTCTTATAAGGCCTTCCTTGCCGGTTATATAACCGGACAGCTCTTTCTCTAATTTTTTGACATAACCGATCAAATATGACGCCAGCTTAGAATATTCTTTATCGTCATCTTTGCCCCTAAGTTGTTCCATTTGAAGGTTTAATAGAAGCATCTTTTTGTATATCTTATTAATTTTATTATCAGGATAGGGTCTGCATCTTAGCGGGATTACAGGCAATATATTAATAATCCTGCCGCAAAGTTCTATCGGCTCCTGCAGGTCTATATATCCCATCTCATCTTTATATTCAGGTTCAAGTTCATTCAGATTTCGGATATTCCTTGCGCCGCTAATTATTTCAGTCTCTTTTTCCTTCCGTTCAAACCAGTCCTTCCACTTTTCGTTTATCATTTTTTTAAGTGCATTCTTATGTTTTCCCCACGATACCATTTTTGAATCATCTGCCCAATATATTCTGTATTTTTTGAGTTCGGACCTGTCTGTTTTATCGAAATCTTCTGCCTCAATTGCGTTATCATTTTTATCGAGAAACTCCAGACATATGCCGAGCCCTCTAAGATAGAAGATAAGCGTTTTAAGGGATTCGGATATGGAAATAGTCCCATTCTCTAATAAATAAGCATTTGCCTTCTTCCCCAATAGCTCCCCAACAATTTCCCATGCTCCATGAGCAATCAGCGCCCAAGCCTCCATTTCTCCAATCCTCTGGCCTCCGCCCCTTTTCCTTCCGCCAAGAGGCATATCTGTAACAAATGAGGTGGGTCCTTCGCTCCCCCTTGCAGAAAGCTTCTTTTCCGCAAGATGATTTAGTTTGACTATATATTGATACCCAACAACAACAGGATTTTCAGTAGAGACGTTGGCATCAAGATGCAGGTTTATCTTGCCCTTATTATCAAGTCCGCTTTCCTGAAGCCAATTTGAAAGCATGTTTAAATCAACTTTATTAAAGGGCTTTCCTGAAATCTCTGCCTGTTTTCTGATATTCTCATCAGGATGCTCTTTTACTACCCAGCCAAGATGAGTTTCATATAATTGTCCAATATTCATCCTTGAGATAATGCCGTGGGGATTAAGAATAATATCAACAAATTTTCTTTCCTTCTTACCGTCTTTCTCTATATCAAAATAGGGCATTTTATTTACAGGCAGTATCGTTGCAACAATTCCCTTATTGCCGTGTCTGCCCATGATCTTATCGCCAACCTCAAGCGGCCTTTCTTTTTTAATCCACGCCCTTATCCTCTCAGGCTCAATGATAATTTTTCTGACAATTCCGCCTTCCATATCCTCAGAAGCACATTTGGTTACCTCTTTGGTTTTCCGCTTCAATACTGCAATAGGCGTTCCTTGGTTAAGCTTGAGGGCCTCCGGAGCGAGCCATTGGGGCAAATCGCCATCCTCAATTTTAAACTCAAACTCTTCTATATGAAGTGAGGTTAGTTTCTTAGATACTCTCTCGCTAACAACTATTCCGTCATCCATGTTAAACCCATAATAAGGCATATAAGCGACAAGAAAGTTAATTCCAAGCGCAAGATTGCCATCTTTAATCCCGGCGCCTTCTGCTATTATCTGCCCCCTCTTAACTTTTTCCCCTTCCTTAACCACCGGCGATTGAAATACCGCAATCTTAGATGAAACGGAAGGCGAACCTTTTAGCATCTCATATTTAATCTTATTGCGGTTCGCTTCAATAACAATTTCTTCCTCTGAAGCTTTCTGGACAATTCCTGATGTAGCACACCTTATAAGCCTCCCCGAAAGCTCTGCTATAGCTGTCTCGTATCCCGTTCGAATAATCGGAATTTCCGGCACTTTAAGCGGCACAGCCTGTTTTAGATTTTTTGCGCCCATTAATGCCCTCGTAGGGTCATTGTGGTGTATAAATGGAATCTGAAGGGCAGCGTAACCGAATAACTGGTCCGGATATGCATCGGCGTATTGAATATCAACAGCTTTAGCATATTTGGCGTCATCTCCGCCCCGCACGAGAACTTTTCCCTTAAGGCTTTCATAGCTATCCGCTATAATTCCATCTGCCTCAGGTGAAACCTTTATTATTTTTCCTGTCTTAACGCTCTTTAATGGGGTAAGAATTTTGCCTGTTTTACCATCAATCTCTGCCTTATGGGCAAGGTGCAGTCTCATGCCTATTTTTTCAGACTCAGGAGTTTCAACTACGCACAAACGGCCATAGTGTGAGGGATGAATGTCACGGCCTTCTTTTGTCCTTGAACCTCTTACGAATGATATCTTCCTTAAGTGCTCAACCTCCGAAAGAGGGTTTGTGGAGTCAAGAAAAGGAAATTTTTCAGTCCCGAATTTGCTGTTGAATATCCTTAGGAAACAATCCAATCCTCCCACAAAATATTCAGGATGCTCGATAAATTTATCAATGTCGCCATGTTCTATCGTGTTCCTGATTCTTTTGGATAGGTAAGCTATAAAATATTTATAAAAATCCGACTCGCGGAGAATATAATCTTTTAAATCCCTCGACTTCTCAGCAGGTGATAGCTGAGCTTTATTTTCTTCAGCAATATCGGTGGGCTGAAGTATTTTCTGGCTTGTTCTCTCTTTTCCCTCGATAATAAAAGTTTCTCTTGGGGTGAGGAGCGGGATATTGCAGAGGTATAATTGTTTCTTAATACCTTGCAGCGTTACTGCGAGATAGAGAGGCGCAGTATAACTCAACCCGTCAGATAGGGCATTCTTCCATGAGAACCGAGAATCTCCGAGAGAGAGCCCCTTATATTTTATAGGCCCAGAGGATGAAAATAATTTCCTAATTTCAGCAGTGAGTTGCTTGATGAATATTTTTGGGCAATTTTCAAATCGCATACAATTCAATTTTCTTCCATCATAAGCTTCATTTTTTATGCATATGCCCCAAACTATATATAGGCTCTCATTTCAGATAAAAACCTAATCAAGAGACTCTTCGGAAGTCCTACCACATTAGAATAACTGCCCTCTATCTTTTCGACAAATAGCTCTCCTCGTCCTTGAATTCCATATGCTCCGGCTTTATCAAGCGGCTCGCCGGTAGTTATATAATCATCTATTTCTTTATTTGATAGCTCTCTGAATTTAATCTTTGTCTCTTCGTACCCAAACATTTCTCTGTTTGTTTTTGCATCAATCACAGCAAGCCCGGAGAAAACACTATGATACTTTCCACTAAGTTTTTGAAGCATGGTCTTAGCCCTTTCAGAATTATTAGGCTTTCCAAGAATCTCAGCGTTTAGGGCAATAACAGTGTCACACCCAATATATATTCCTGAGAGTGTAAGAGCCTCCTTGTGCTTGATTTCTTCCAATTGATCCTTTCTTGTTTTGAGTAATGTTCGCGCCTTTCCCAGAGCATTGTAAACGACAAGTTCTCGAGGTTCCATCCCTTCCATTTTTTCCTCGAAATTAACGGGGAAAGATTCAAACTGTAAGCCTAAGTCGCTTAATATTTGCTCTCTGCGCGGAGAACTGGAAGCAAGCATTAGTTCAACCATTATTTCTCAAACTTTCAATTAATTCTATTGCTTGTAAAGGAAGCCCGGCAAAAGTCATAATATAATTTTCCCCGCCCCGCAAATTTCCAAACAGTATATCTCCATGACCAAGAATATCAATGCCTCCAGCTTTATTTATACCATGCCGTGCATATTTACCGATATGCGACGAATCAATTTTTAATATAAAGTCGTCACTTTCAATCACTTCTTCTTTTATTTTTATCCCATCGTTCCAGCACGAATAAGCAGTTAGGGCTTTAAAATTTTCATATTGATTTAAAGAGGTTACCACAGCTTTTTCATTTGAAGGAATACCAATTCTTTCATATTTAGTGTTCTTTTTACCAAGGATATAGGTTTTAACTCCTATAAAAATAGAATGTTCCAGCGGATTGATTTCTTCACTTCCGTTGTCTATAGGTTTCTTAGCTTGTTTATAACAAACTTCAGCGCGTCTACGTGCCTCTTTAAGCGCTACTTCTTTAATATCTCCCTTTACAGCTTCTCCCCCGACACTTGTTTCTTCCGGTGTCATAAACATAAATGGTATCCTATTCTCTCGCAGAATAAGTGCCCTTGATTCAGAAAAGGGACAGCATAATATTACATATTTGTTCGCGGGCACAAGTTCTAATTCTCTATGATGGCAATTCTGCACGCACAAACCACATCCCGTGCATGCGGTCACATCAATTAAGGGATATTCTCCATTTTCTATCCCCCTGTTTAGATACGCATCACAATAAAAACTGTTATAGCACTTTCCGCATCTAATACATTCATTTTTCAAAAAGTGTATGATGCGAGGCTTAAGTTTTGTTTTTTTGCTAATATTCAAAAAGATTGGCTCATCATTTCCGAATTTATCCTTCAACTGTCTAATGTCTTTTAACACTAATGTTCCTAATTGTATTGATTTAACCAATGGTTGCTTTCTCAGAAATTTTACATCGTCATTGGTAATTGCAGCCCCACCGCTTACTGAAATGGGGAGGTTAAATTTAATGTGCTTCAATTTACACAAAAGATAATTCCTGAGCCATGCAAGAAGTTCTCCTGACATTTGAAGGATTTTAATGGAATCCCCGTTCCCCGATAATTGTTCCTTAAGTGCATATGGGTAGGGCGATTTGGCTGCGTTAATAAGTGTTATACCTTTTATGCCGTATTTACTTTTTTTATTTACTTGCTTTTTAACAACATCAAGAAAAGGGGTTATATCCGAGCGGAATGGAAATTTTAGTATAAGTTTCTTTTTATAAAGTTCCCCAATTTTATTTAAGGCTTCCAGTACTGTCTTGAACTTTTTCAACACCCTTTTATAATTTGCAATCCTATTACCATCGAGCGGAGCAAGATATTCATCCCCGAGAAGCTCATGCCCCAATATAGGGCGTAAAAAATGTCTAACATTTATTTCAACCAGGGGATAGAAATCATCATTTCTATCCCCATCGAAGACCATGTTGAAAATAGCCTCCCACTCTCTTTCCCACCTTGTTTTATTTGCAGTTTGAATTAAACCTTTTTGTTTTTTTTCTGTATCTATCTTTAACCCCAGACTGACAATAATCTTATTTTTCCAACAATCCCTTTTTCCCTGCCGCACCTTTTTAAGGAACTCACAAAGCATCCGAGGCGGAAATGCCTCGAGTTTTGTTTTACCAGTATTCCAAAGTTGATTTTTATTAGAGCCAGGTGAAAAGACGCGTGTACGATGGTGCCTTTGAATGTGATCATTTGGCCATTCGATTCCGTCAGATTCGAGATAGGTGGTTTTTAGCACTGCCGCCCCAATGCCAATTCTGAAAAAAGCATCCAGCTTATTTATTAATAAATTGAAAACTTGTTCTTTGTCGCCAACACAAGAAGCCATTGTAAGAGGAGTGGCGGCAAGCCAGATATCTGAATCAAATTTAACCCCCGCAAATACAGTCTTTTCCTTTTTAAGTTCTGGCACCAGCGTCTTCTTATATATCTCGCTGCGATTCCTTCTCAAATCATCGATATATTTATCAGTAAATCTGCTGCTTTTCGTCTCACTCTCGCCATCAATTAGTTCCTTATATAATCCCTTCCCAATAGGTCCTTTAATCTTTTTTGTCTCATTCGTATTATTTGTTGTTGCACGATAATGCAGCCAGTCAAGAGAGCAGGTGTTAAATTTATTAGTATCCGGCTTATATGGCAAAAGGTATATCGGCGTTCCATCTACAAGGGACGGATATAAAGTAGTTGTCCCATCAGTAGCGTTTTTTTTGAGAGCAACATAACCTTGCAAATTATATTTCTTGCGATTAGATAGGAAGACGAGACGTTCCAAAATGTATTGTAGATATTTCTCATCCGTTTTTGTGGTATAGCTTGATAGGGTTCGTCTATTATTAGCCAAAATCCTCTGGATTTTTCTATGCCCGCCGCTTTCCTTTTTCAAATAAAAGTTCTTTTCATCTTCCGTTAAATCCTGCTCTACTCCCCCATTACCTTTTTTTAACCGGTGAGAAGTCCAAAGATAAACTGACTGAAAATTTTTTCGATATTTATATGAAGATTCTGTTAATTGGCGCACAAACCGAAAAAGTTCCAGTCCTTGTTTCTCCGAAAAAATGTCAGACATCATAAATTCAGGAACCTTATCTGCTTCATCTTCAAGAGGCTTGGCTCTGTCCTGTGTCTTTTGTGCTGAGAAGTCATAATCAATGAGAACTAAATCATAGCTCCCCTTCACCCACTGATCAAAACCCTTATTTATATCTGCGGCATAATCTATTAATACATCGCATTTTTCGCCATTCTGAGCAATAGCGGCTTTTATACATGCCTCAAAACAGTTTTTATTCGCTACATACTTTTCGTTCTTGTCGTTGATTTTATCGTCAACAACAAGTATGCAATAAACATTTGGTAGCCGATAGTTATGTATTAATGTTTCATTATTCATTATTACAGATGAGAAATTTTATTCATTAAATTGCTGTAGACATCTGTAGCTATGTCCTTAAACTTTGTTGCTTGTGTGATATCTAATATATGACTCAGATCCATCCTTATTGGCTCTATCCAGTAGGAATCATGGTACTTGACCATCTCGACTATCTCTGCGCCATTACAAACGATAAGAATATTTACATTTTTGTCCTTAACATCCTTTTTATTTTCCGTGGGGATATCTTCATCTATGTGCAATTGATTATCAAACAAGGTACAAACATTTCTAATCGCTTTTGCAATCACCTTATAACCATCGGTGTATGGCAAATAAACAATATTTTTCTTATCCTGCAAGTCGAACTCTATTATGTAATCCTTCTCATCGTTCATCTGATTGCCTCAAAAATTTTTTTAATTCTCTCTTCATCTAAGGCATTTTTCCAATAACCACCTTTTTTGAAATAGCTTCCGACAATAAATGCATCGGCATTATTCTTATAGATATGGTAGTTTTCGGCCGTAATTCCCGAACCGATGATAACAGGTAGTTTAGTATTCTCCTCGGCCTCTTTTACATCTTTGATGCTGGGCGCTTCGCCGGTGAATCCTCCTGTAACAATAACTCCATCGGCATTCATAAACTCGCATGTATGGGCTGTGTTGCCTATGGAAATGTCGGCAGTGATTGCGTGGGATGAATGTTTCTTTTTAATGTCTGCAAATATTTTAATATGATTCGCACGTAATTCAGAGCGTTTCCGCAGAAGTTTTGCAGCGCAGGATTGAATTATTCCCTCATCAGCCACATGAGCAAAGGAGAACCCCTCCATTCTCAAAAATTGAAAGTCGCAGGCAACCGCCACAGCAAGAGACTCAATTGCAGCTCCGGCCAGTATTTGAATTCCGAGTGGTAATTTTGTGACACTTCTGATTTCACTACAGACAACTGACATCGCAGATATAGTTTCCGGCGCTGCAAATCCTCTGTTATACGGTACGTCGTGCATATTTTCAACTATGATCCCAGCAAGTGGAAATTTGCTATATATTTTTGCTTCATCAATGGCTTTTTTAATAATACGATTCATGTTTCCTTCATAACGCGGTGAACCCGGCAAAGGCAAAACATGGATGCATCCAATAATACCTTTAGGAAAAACAGTCATTGCACCATTTTTAAGTTTTTTATTCATAGCATCTCATAGAACCCTATTACTTCTTGTTTGCTATCCCCTCCAGCCTCTTCTTTGCGCTGTGGACTTTGCTGCCGCATTGAAAGACCGCCTTTTCAAAAACTTTTGATTGTTTCATGAGCCTGACAATCTCTTCATCGGATAACTGAAAGATATAATTGCCGATGTTCCTCTGGCATAAAGAACTGGTCTTTATGTCCTCTCCAGTCATCGCAAACCATGTCTGGGGATAGTTCGGTTCGCCGTTTCTTTTGTCCTTATTGCTTTCAAGCGCATTCAGGATATATCCAACAATGTTTCTGTTAGATTCATGGATTATACTCGGGAGTTTATTTTCTTCAAATCCCTCATTTTTTTTTGAAATATCTTCTGCAACGGGCCATGGCAAAACACTTGGCTTCAATGGAGTCTCGTTATTAATATCAGATTGATGCGTTAACCGCTCATTTTCTTTATCATCTAATCGATTAAAAGCGCGTTTCAATTCCTTAGTATTATAGGGGCGCCTTGACGATTCTAATAATAAATTGGAAACTATCGAAGTAAGATTCCCTGCGGTTATGTCAATCAATTTGCTTTTAAGCCAAATAATAGCGTCTTCGGTAAAAACCGATTTTGCTGATTCCGCCATTGACGAATCAATCACCGATAGAGCCATTGGAACTACATCATCAGAACGTTCTTTTAAAGGAGGAACATAAATTTTTATCATTTTGTTTAATCTGCGTTTTAAGTCAGGTAATTTTTCGCTATGCTGCGGCTGCATAGTCATGAGAGCCCATATATTATAAGGCCTATCTATAGGAATATAACCGCTGTGCAAATGAGGAGATATTTCCCTTCTATCTAAAAAACGTAACAGCTTTGTTTGCATTTCAGAAGGTGAGTTGCCAAGTTCGTCGATTAATAATGTCCCATTGTCAGCGTTTGTAACCATGCCTACTGTAGCCAATCTCAAATCCCCGCCGTGATTTATTTGTCCTGTTCTGGAATTTAATCTGGTGGGATTACCTGTAAAACCTGTATATACAAGCGACCCGAAGAGCTTAGGCTCTGCATTGCTGGGGTCAGAAATATCAGAGAAACTCATTATTTCAAAAGGCCCCTGTCGCCTATCTGATATACTTTGAAGGTAATCTGCCAAATAATTTTTACCGTCTCCAGAGTGCCCAATAAAAAGTACTGACCTTGGGATATCCTTCCCTTTTATTTTTTCTATCATCTCCGGGTCCAATACAACTTTCCTTATTGATTGGGCTACTTTTCTCATCTTGTAAGAATAAGCATGGATATTGGGGTCTGACAAGAGTGCATATTCGAGAAAACTCGCTTCAAACCTATCTGAGAAAGGCTCTTCTGCGGGATAATACTTTCCGAGAAAATCCTGAAGTGACCCGCCTTCAGATTTAAGTTCTTCTAAAAGGGTTCTATCTTCTTTACCTGCAGTAATGATAAGAATAGGTATCTCAGATAATTCTTTATCATCAGACAAAATTTTTAAAAAACGTTTACCAGAACCTCTTATAGTATCTGTCTCTGGACCATACATAAGGTCAAGTAGAATGACACAAGGATTTTCACATTCGTTTTTTGTTCGATTGAGTTCTGCCATAAACCATTCATTATCCCATTCTTTCCCTTTTTCCGGCGGTTTAAAATAGTGGAATGCTATATTGTATTTTTTCTCGAGAGCTTTTCTATTCATCGAGGGGATACCAAAAGTACTGTCTGAATGCCACTGATCATCTATCACAATTACTTGCGTCCGGCCATATGCTCTGAGCCAATGATCATCCGAATATTTATCCCACAGAGATATTTTAATCGGCATTTCTAAAGTAACCCCTCTCTGAAAAACTACAGATTAATTCATCAACAGCAACCCGCAGATCTTTAATTGTTGATTTATTATTCCTTATATTATTCAATTCTAAATCAATCTTTTTCATAGCTTTGTCAATATCAGATTTCCACTCCTCAAGTTTATACTTAATAACTGTCTCATTTTGCACAACTTCGTTCAGAAATATAATATCACTCTGTGATAAAAAAGATGAAATAAATGCTAATCCTGAAGTGTAAGGGTTAAATTCTATAGACACCTTTTTCATATGGTCGAGTATTTGCATCCTTACATCAGACCATGCATCAATCCTTTTTTTAACCTCCTCAAAATCATCTCTTTCATCCGGTTCGGTGTAGGCTTTATTTCCACCGATCGCCGCTTTCGCATATTCTGCGCGGTCAGGCGTCAGAGCCCATCGGAAATAATTGCTCAATACAGTGTGATTTAAATAACTGCGCTGTTGAGACCACAAATCGTTGGCTATGTTAAAGAAACCTCCCAGCTTCCAATTTGCACCACGCATCATAAGCTTTCACAACTAAAGGTAGCAATTCCCCTTTTTGTAGATTCTCGTTCTTTTTTAAGTAGGCGACTAAATTACTTAAATTCGTTTTTGCGTCACCTTTATCTATTGCTTTTATTTCTCCGTCGATATCGTCAGATTTAGTGATTATTCCCCACCACGATTTTTTTTCTGTTTCAGATGCCTTATTCCTCAAATCAACTGCAACATTCTCCCACCCCTCCAATCCTGCTCCTCCATGCGCGGCGAGATAGCCCTGGCAGAGGATGGAAAGGGCGATGAGGTATGGATTATCTCTTTTTTTTAGGGATTCTTCTATCAGTCTTCTTAAACATTCAGTATTATTAACCTTGTTATTCTTGTTAATCTTGTTATTTTTGGTACATTCAAGGAATGTCTTGTAAGATTTGAAATTTTTATTATCGGAAGGCTCATGGCTAAATTTAATTTCAAGGGTATCATTTGTTTTTACTGCCTTAACAATTGCATCTATATTTGCTTTACAATATTCTTTTTCAATATCGCTGTTATGTAAATAAAGTATTACTGTTTTCGAAAAACATAATTTTTTAAGTTTGCAAACAACGTCTATAACGCCAATATTAATATCAGGATTTATTAAAACGAATTTTACATTCTCAGTGATGCGTATATTTTTCGTTACGGAGTTTTCGCTTATACAGATAATTTCATATTCATTACAATTATTGATTGCGCATGAAAGACTCTTTTCCACTCCGTAGGGAGAAGAAATTGCTATTATCCTATAATCATCAATATTTAATCCCATTTTTCCTCCTCAATTAGCGGCCTGCGTGCAGAAAAAAGCGTCTGCACAAGCCCATGCTTATCAAAATTCTCAAGCAGTTTTTGTAAGGCCGATATCTGAACAAACCTTGCTTTGGAATACCGGGTAAGCTTTTCTTTCTCCGGCACACCGCGGCCCGAGTCTATTACCTGCCACCTGCAATTAATGGATTCCATAAGTTTTTTATCATAATTTTTATTCCCATTATCCTTATCGTTAAGCTTATCCAGCACGCCTTGATGGATGACGAAAAAGTCGGCAAGATTTAGCTTTTCTCCATTTTTCTTCGCCTTATTATATTCTTTAAGTTTCAACCAGTCCGTGAGTTTACTTCTTAAAGAATCCCAACTAATATTTTCCTTATCTATATCAATAACATATATCTTCATTCCTTTTAGTATGTCCTTATTATATAGCACATAATAGTCGTTATTTTTTTTCAGGGCATTAAACTTTTTCCCGTCACCGTTGGCTGCTTTAAACCTGGTAAATTCCTTTTTAGCCCAATCACTTATTCTTTCATCAACGATCAAAATTTTTACAAAGACCGCCTCAGCAAGTTCCAAGAAAACCTGTCTATAAATATAATCGTCCTCAATATTATCTATTGTTGTTAGTTTCGCCTTCGTTGAATACCCTCCGGAAACCGGCTGTATATATTTTCCGTGTAGCAAGCTTTCGACTCCTTGTCTCACATTTTTCGGATCACTCAAATGACCCAAGAATTTCCCGTTTTCTGCATTATCATTGTAGTCAAAATATCTCTTAAGTTTGTCGGCATTCCACTCCGCATAATATGGTAGAGGGAGGTTATTATTCCCAAGCTCGAATGTTTCTTTTATAAATTCTTCGTATAGTTCAAGATATTTCTCATTATTGTCTTTCCCATTCTTGCTATTTGTGAAAGGCTTAATCCTGCATGGCAATGCCGGCTTGTTCGAGAGTTTGTTTTTTTCGGCGTCTTCTTTTTTGACCAGCACCATGTTGTATGAAGATATATCTTTGATGTGTTCACGGTAATTATTGAATCGTTTAATCGCGAAGTTAGAGTTCTTAGCTAAACCATTATCACCAAAAGTAAAGCATGTTTTTTCATTATTATTTATCACGACGGCCAGATCTTTTGGCTTACGCAGGTAGAACCTTATCCCAAACTTGCCCTTATACTCTCCTTCATACTTATTGCGAGCGCACTTTTTCCCCTTGCAATTAGCATGGTTATCACACAAAGCCTCAAGCAGAGGAGGCTCGGTTATATATTCAGGATTATTGATGTATTTGTAGAGGTCTTCAGGTGTCTTTTTCCTAAGGAAGTTGGCAGAGGTCAGCATCTCCTTTATGCCCCAGCCGCCGGGCTTCAGGCTCCCATCAGCATTGGAAAACGCGGATTCCTCCCCTCCTCCAGGCAAAAATTTCTTGTATGCCTCTATGGTTTTTTTCTCGCAAGAATTCTCTCTCCAGTCCCAAATAGTAACGGCCAAATAGTCCTCTTTCCAATTGGAATTGTCAGGTTCTTTGACTTCAATTCTTATCATTCGTTTACCGTTTTGTATAACTCCTTTACAATGTTTCGCTGCATTCCTAATGAAGTTTTCCAGAATCGAGTAAACGGCATGCACACCTACCAGCCCATTGGGTATTGATGCCATGGTATTTGTCAGGTCGCCAGTTATAAGTTCTATCTTGCCATGCATATTGATATGCTCGGATTTGGCAATATACCCGAGCATAGCCGAAATACATTTTTCGAGATTGCTGTCCATGCTAACAGTCTCACCATATTTCTCCTCAATGGGCGCTATAAAAGGATTAAAAATATCATTTCCCAAATCAAGCGACATCTCGGAAGAGGGGATGCTTGTCGCAAGCTCAGCAACAAAATCCTGCCTGTGCTGGATATATTGAAAAAGCTCCTTTGAGGTTTTTATCATAGCTTCCCCTTCAGAATAGCCTACAATCTGTTTCTCTTTAAAATAACGTTTATCTGGCGTTGATTCTGCGGATTTCAGCCTTTCCTGAAGCTCAGTATTCCAATAAGAAATGACATGGGAGCCTATGTTGTGGGATATGTTGCGTGCCATAATGGCAGTCATAGCTGCTTTTGTGCCGTGCTTCTGTGTTTCCGTCTTAATCCTCAGCTGAAGAGCTATCTGCCGCAGAATATCTATCTGCTGTCTTTCATAATAAAGTCCGAGTTTATGATTGTCCTTTTCGTTATCTGGAAAGACAGTGTAGCATGGATATTCAAATATCAAATGAGTGTTCTTATATTTTTTCTCATCTTCGGGATATAATTCCGGGATGAGTTTTCTGGAAAAGATATTTTCAAGGACAGTTTTTCTTTTAGCGTTCTTGTTTCCATAATTCCCTTCAGAAATTGGCAAGTGTTTCTCTTTTAGCTGCTTAATCCATTCTTTCAGTTTATCAAGATTGGGCTTGCAACCATTACATTTACCACTATTCTCCGGCTCGCATCTGACCCATTTGCTGTCTTCATCTCGTGTATAACAGTAATGCAGACGAGGGGCAGTATTATTTTCTTTGTTGTCATATTCCCATGCCATAATTCTTTCCCAATCCTGAACAAGGGTGACGTATTTTATAAAGTGCTCAAGGAGGTCTTTTTCAATCGTCTGCTGCAATAGCTCAAAAATTGCTGCTTCCTTAATCTCGCTGGTTATGAGATGTGAATTAGATATCAGTTTCTTATGCCTCTCTGAATTTATAAAAGTTTTTCGACTATCTTCTGTTTTGAAAGGAATCTGTAAGGTACCGCACAAATTTCCATAATAGTTCCCTTCAATATACGCATCATAAAGCGGGATTATCACTAAATGCTGGAATTTGGAAAAATCCGCAGATTCTAATTTTAAAAAATTATCAAACTTAAACCTCTTATTTCCTGTAAATAATGGGAGAAAATAATTATGATAAAAACTATCATTTATTTTATTGGCAGGGGTCAATGGAAATTTCTTCTTATCCGCATATTCCTTTGGTCTACTTTTGCTATAATGATGTTCGCTTTTTAGGGGGGGGATGCTCTTTGTCTTCATATCGGAAACTTTAGGATACCAAGGGTGATTATTTTCCTGACAAGAGTATCTGGTTTTTTTGCTTGAACTACAGAAGAAAAAATCAACTTTCGCCCATGGATATAGCTTGAAAGTCTTTTTATCATCTATCAGTAGTTCCGCTACCGCATAATCAATTTTGTGAGTAGAAGAAGATTTATTTTTTCTTTCCTTTGCCTGTCTTGCTAAATTTCTATAGATGATTCCGTCAATATACTTATTTGATTTAACGGGATAGAATTGAAGCGCCATCAGCAGTGCATGGTGATATTCGCCGGGGTCATCAGAACTTTCTAAATCTTTAAAAGTGTCTTCAATGGTTTTTAGGGATGGATATTTTTCTTTAAAATCATCCCACGGTTTTTTCTTCTTGGAGGATAAATTGTTTTGTTTCGTTTCCGTTATAAATTTTTTTATTTTCTTTAAATCTTTCCCAGTAAGTTCCCATCGTTCTTTAGCTACCATTAGCCAGTGAAAATTCCTTGCATGTGGGTTAAATATGCTTGGCGCAACAAATATGTCAGTTTTAGATTTGCCCTCAATAGCTCTGGATTCAGACAACATCAGCAACAGTTCAGGAATTTTTTCATTGATGCGATATATTAGTTGAGGGTATAATTGTTGTGGTTTATTCATGCCGCTCATAGTGCTATCTCCCAATGAGTTCCATTTCTTTCTTGCCGCTCCACGATACAAAGAGATTGATTGACATGACTATAATAAATAGTGCTACGGCTGGTGTAAATGCCAGCCACCATGCCGAGTATATATAATCAAGTCCGTCGAATATCATCTTCCCGAGCCCCGGATAAGGAGGCTGAATCCCTAATCCGAGAAATGACAACCCGGCCTCAAGTCCGATAATTTCAGGCAGATAGCTTATCGAAAATGTAAAGGCGCTTTTTACTGTGACAGGCATTACAATCGTCAGTAGTATCTTTTTCTCCGGGAAACCCATTGCCCTTGAAGCAAGAACATATTGGAGGTTTTTTGTCTTTATTACCTCTGCCCTTGCTATCCTTGCCGGTCCCACCCACATGATGCATGAAAGTATTATATAGGCATTTACTATATCAGGCTTCGTAATACTTAAAACTGCCGCCATAACCAGCAGAAAAGGCAGTGAGAATAAAAGGCTTACTATCCAGTTAAAGACGCCGTCTATCCAAGTCCTGTAAAAATATCCCGCAATTCCGCCGCTAAGAATGCCAATCACAAGCGATGATACCATTGCAATTATTGAAACCTGCATGGTAGTAGAAAAGCCATGTGCAACCCTGCTTAATACATCCCGACCCAGATCATCTGTTCCTAATAGATTTTGCAAGTTTGGAGCAGAAAACCTCATGTCCATGTCAATCTTTATAGGGTCATGCAAAGGAAGATATTCTATTATTACAGTCATAAAAAGCAATACAATTAGAAATGCCGCACAGTTTAAAATGTAGCCGTTAATGCGCATCGGCACTCCTTATCCTCGGATCAATAACAGGATATAAAAACTCAAACATGAGGTTGATGCCTATGAATTGCAGGCCATTGAGAATAACTACAGCCTCAAGCATGGGGAAATCTTTATGAAGAATTGATTTTATCAATAAAGAGCCGACGCCAGGTATGGAGAAAATTATTTCAATTATAAATGCCCCTGTAAAAAGCATAGGTAATTGATTGGAAAGCGCCGCAATAAACGGGACAAGGGCATTTCTTATTGAGTGCCGGAGCCGTATCTGAGTCTCCGAAAAACCAAAAGCTCTCGCAGCAGTTATGAAGGTGCTCTTATTTATCTTTTCAATTTCCTGCTTCAGTATTCTTGCAAGTATTGCCATCGGATAGAGAGCCAAGATAAAAGCAGGCGGCAATAAATATAGAATATCGGCAATAGAGTGAATAGCTCCGGAAAAGGATGTGAAGGGATAAAACAGAAAAACAAATATGGCGATAATTACTCCACTAAAGAATGTAGGCGTTGAAATAAACAGAAAGTTTATTTTGTCGACAATAGGATAGAAACGGACTCCTATAAGGACTATTGCTATTGAGTAAAGAAAAATGAAAAAAGTAGCAAGCAAAACTAGAAAAAGGGAAACTTTAAATTTACTTAGAACCTCCTCATAAATAGTACGTCCATCAATGTAAGAGCGCCCGAAATCAAAGGTTATAGTTTTATAAAGAAAATTCCTGAATTGCAAATGCAAGGGGTTATCCAAACCTAATTCCTTTCTGACGATTTTCACCTGACTTTCATCGGCATTAGGTCCAAGCATGATGCGCGCAGGGTCCGCAGGAATAACATGAAAAAGAATAAACGTAAATAGGATTATACCTAATAATAAGGATGTATAATAGATCAGTCGCATTCTTCTGTTAGAGCTTTTCCAGTTGTTCCAGCATATACTGGTTATGAGGGTTAATCTTTAAGTTCCTGAATTTATTAGAGTACACTACAACATTCTTCTGCCTGTATAGGAAGTTAGCCGGCACATCCTCCATTATCTCCTTTTCTATCTCAGCAGCGGTTTTTACAGAAACTGCCTTTTCAGCAATATTTCTTAAGCCATCCATTTTCTTATCTACACTAAGATTAGAGTAGCCCCAAAAATTTGGAGCCGGGATTTTTGTGGATGAAAACAGATTTAGAAGAAGGGGCTCTGGCGAAGAAAATACTACCTCTGCAAACATGCTGAACAACTCCGCATCTCCTTTTATCATCCTTCCAATGGCGCTATTGAAATCCACCTTTGCGAGTTTAATTTTTATCCCAATATCGCTCATCTGTTTTTGGAATATCTGCCCTATCTGCTCGCTGTTTGAAAGTTCGTGCACCAATAACTCTATTGCTTTGCCTTTATAAGTTGATTTTTTCAATTCCTGTTTTGCTAATTCAGGATTATAAGGGTTTACGACAAGAGGGGCATAACCGTTCATTCCCGGAGGCACTGCGCCAGCTATAATATCACCATAACCATATAGTATCTTTTGAACCATTTCTTCACGATTGCTTCCATAAAAAATTGCCCTTCTTAGGTGCAGATCAGGCAGTTTCTTCATATTAATGCCTATTAAGTGGGTGTTGAATGTGCCTATTACATTAAAGTTAAATTTCTCCTTGATTTTGTCCTTGACTTTTCCGTCTTGCTCAAATACTGATGAGAACAGCTGATTTGGCAGTACCATTAAATCTATTTTCCCGTTATTGAGTTCTGCAAATCTTATTTGATCGTTTTTGATTACACGGTAAACTAACCTTTCTATCTTAGGCGTCCTGTTTTTGTCCCAATAGTTTTCGTTCTTCACAAGTATAACTTCGTTGTCTGTTTTAGAAACAAGTTTATAAGGGCCTGTTCCAACAGCAATAATGAGCCCCCATTTATCTTTAACGTTTTCTATTTCGCTTTCCTTTGGGAAAATTGAAATCCATGGGCTTGTAATCCTATTAATAAAAAATGGTTCAGGCTTGTTGAGCTCGATCTGAAACGTATATTCATCAAGCGCCTTTAGTCCTTCAACAGTTTTTGCCTTACCTGCATTGTAGTCACCGCAGCCCTTAATAGAATCAGCTATAACAAAAGAAGGATATGACTCCGGAGAACAAAAACGTGTATAACTATATATCACATCCTCAGCAGTAATAGTGCGGGTTTTTTTAGAAGAATCAAAAATATCTGAATTATGAAATTGCACGCCTTTTCTAATCTTGAAAGTCCATACTTTGTTGTCTCCTGTATCCCAACTCTCTGCCAGTCCCGGTACGATTTTACCGTCCTCGTTAAGTCTTATCAGTCCTTCGTATATCTGCCAGGCTATCGGATATGTTTGAGGGTCCTTGATTGTAATGGGATTAAGTCTCTCAGTTTCACTTGAAACACCGATCACAAATTGGTTAACAACTGAAAAATCCTTTTTTGAACATGAAAAAACAAAGAACAGTCCAAAGCATATGATGAGACTTTTTGTTACTCGTATTTTTTTCAAGGCTTCCTCCTTAGAAAAAATGCTTTATTCAAATGCAATGACCTTTACCTTTGAGCGTAACCTGCTCAAATAAGAACTCCTTTATGAAGAATTCAAGCTTGTTCTGTCTCAATTTCCTGAAAATATTTTGTGAATCTTCAGTTATCAAACTACCGATGATGTCCTCAGCAGGAATAAGCCCCTTTCTGACGGAATTAGGCAGAATCGCATCTCCATTGCAATTTACAATAAACTCAGAAATTCCATTTAAGGACAACGGATGATAATTAACATAAAGCTCATTATCGTTACAGGAATAAGCATATGATAAGTGGTCATATTCTGCTCTAAATTGACACCACAATTCATGATTTAAATCAGCCACATCGCTTATATAGTCTATGCCAAAAATGTTTAGCTCAACCCATGTGTCACGGAGATTTTCCAATGACAGATGCAATTCATGAATAAAATTCACAAAATCTCTGCCGGATAATTTTAATGTTTCTGACGGGCCAGTATCCTTAAATGTACTTACAGGTGCAATAAAAAAATTTCTAAATCCTTTCACATTCATAAACCTGATCATATCAATTATAGAATTCCTATTTATAGTCGTCAGGCAGCTAAGGATATTGATTTTAGGCGCTATTTTGTTTTCTTTGAGGTAAATAGCAATATCCAACGTCTGTGCAAAAGCACCTTTCCTATTTCTCAGAAGATCATGTTCATATTCCAGCCCATCAATTGAAATATCAACCCAATCAGGTTTTATATCCATTAAGTCATTTAGATATGGGATGATAGATACCCCATTGTCAATGATGCCTATTTTAAAATCAGGCATTTCTTTTTTTATCCATTTCATAAGATCTATGCTTGCCTTGTCTAACGAGCGCCCGCCATGCACTATGGTTCTTATGTTAAGCTCTTGATAAATGTCAGCAATTATTTTTTTCCAGCGCTCTATAGATAATTTCTGGTTAAATGCGCTGTAATCAGCGTGATAAAAGCAATGTCGGCATCTAAAGGTGCAGGAGCCCGAAAATATTATCTCCGCACAAAGAGGCATATGGGCTTCATAAATATGTCTGAATGCGTTATTTATTTGAGAAGGAGCATCTTCTGCGTATATTAATCTTCTCCAAATCTCAATAGGCTGAGATTTCTCAAAAAATAGACCGCCGTTGTTGTTTTCACTTAGCAATGCCGATTTGGTCCTTTCCATCTATGTTTTTTTGTCACCTCAAATCCCCATCATACAGAAGGCATGCAACCAAATGGCTGCTGTTATCAAAGCCGCATAATTGGGGATCAATATATGCACATTTATCAAAAGCTTTAGGGCATCGAGACCTAAACCTACAGCCCGAAGGAACTGATACATGACTCGGAATATCGCCTTGAATTTTTGCGATTTTTCCCTTCTGATGAGGGTCTGGTATTGGTACTGATTGCAGCAATCCTTGAGTATATGGATGCAACGGCGAATCATATAGGTCTTTAGCATCGGCATACTCAACAACCCTACCCAAATACATAACAGCTATCCGGTCACACATCCGCGCAATAACACCGAGATCATGAGACACAAGCAATATAGCCATCCCAAATTGTTCGCGAATCTCCATTAGCAAATCCATTATTTGCGCCTGAATAGTAACATCAAGTGATGCTGTCGGTTCATCTGCAATCAGCAATTTTGGATGACATGAGATTGCAATTGCTATCATAATCCTCTGGCACATGCCTCCGCTTAACTGGTGAGGATAGCTGTTCATCACTCTTTCAGGATCTGGGATGCTTACCAGGTTAAGAAGCCGTATAGCTTCCCTTTTCGCATCTTTTGAGGACATTTCGTGATGAAGCTTTAGTACAGAGATAAGCTGTGAACCTATTGAATAGACAGGATTTAATGATGATTCGGGACTCTGGAAGATTATGGCTATTTCTTTGCCTCTGAGCTTTAATAGATCTTTTTGCTTAAACTGAAGGATGTTTTCACCTTTCCAGAAGATCTGCCCTTTTTTAATGTATCCTGGCGAATTTATTAATCTCAGAAGTGACAGTGAGAATACAGTCTTTCCGCATCCCGACTCTCCGACAAGACCAAGAATTTCACCATAATTGATATCAATATCAACCCCATCAACGGCAGAAAGCACTCTTTCGCCCTTAAGGTCGAATGCTACACTTAAGTCTTTAATGCTTAGAATCGGCGCGTTCGGCACTCTTGCAAGATTAGCAAGGGAAACCTGATGTTAGTTTTTTCTAACAGCAGGAGGCAACTTGTCTGATTTGCCCTTACCTAGTGAACCTCTGTTTCCCCAAGCCATTTTCTACCTCCTTCTGTTTTAATTTTTGCTAAATATTTTGATGCAATCTTCATGCCATTTATTACTCTCTTGATATTATGAGAATTTTCAATCTCGCTAAATAAGCCAATAACGAAGATTAGCATGTAAAGTTACAAATTTGCAACATAAAATATCAAGTCTGTTTTTCACGGCCGTATCCCTTAGCATCCCCATACGTATCGCCGTTTGGAGTTCCCCCAGTTTTGTAGACATTCATAGATTACCACAAGCTGCCCTCTCAAAGTCATAAGGACTGACCTGTCCAAGATAGCTGTGGCGCCTCATCCTGTTGTAGAACATCTCGATATAATCGAAGATGTCCG
>Ga0172371_10002837_pt1 | contig 27220 bp, 19 predicted proteins | sample Lak12m_FD_114543 | JGI IMG/M metagenome (GOLD analysis project Ga0172371, IMG submission 114543) | Freshwater microbial communities from Kabuno Bay, South-Kivu, Congo - kab_022012_12m | ecosystem: Environmental > Aquatic > Freshwater > Lake | place: Democratic Republic of the Congo: South-Kivu...
GCGAGAGGTAGGGATCCGCGCCGGCCGCGCGGACCTCCATCAGACCGTCGAAGATCTCGTGGGCAAAAGCCAGTCGGCGGTCGGTCTCCACCGGGTCGTGGCGGACCTGCGGGATACGGACCTTCTCCAGGTCGGCATCGGTCTCGAACTGGTTGAGGAACAGGTGGCCCACCACCGAGTTGGTGGGGTCGCTCACCGCGACCTCCTCGCGCACGCCGACGCCGAAGCCGGTATTGTGGATCGCCTTGGCCACCGGGATGAAGGGCTCAACGACCATGTCGACGCGGAAGTGATCCCACTGGTAGAGGATGCGCCGCAGGTGGCCCTCGTAGCCGCGGCATTCCGGCGTCTCGCAGTGCAGGGCCATCTCGGGGCCCATCTCGTTCCAGCACACCTGGTCGATCATGACCATGGGCCGGTCGGGCCGGCGAGCATTGAGCCGACGCCAAAGCCTCCGTTTCTCCTCCTGCACGGGCAACGCCGCGATCCCGGCGGCGCGGGCGGCCAGCCCTCGCAGGATCTCCCTGTCCCTCGGGTTCACCATGGCAGGACTCCTCGATGCGGATCCAGGGCGCCCCTACCGACGTCCTGCCGGTGGGCAGCGCGCCACGCCCCGCGTCAGGGCGTGACCATGACCCCACAGGCCGGCCCCGTCAAGCTGCCGCCGCCGGCCCGGGGTCAGGCCGGCGCGGCGGGCGAGGCACCAGGGACAGCACCCGCAGCCGCCCTGGCAATGGCCTCCTCGACCTGCCAGCGCGGGCGCTGCGGCCCAGGGTCATAGCGGCAGGTGACGACGAAGAGGTCCAGGTCCCGGCAGCGCTCCGGCGGAACGGCGACCTGGACGAAGGTCATGCCGCGGGCGCGCCAGAGGGTGTAGCCATCGCCTTCGCCGGCAGCGACCGGGTGTCCGTTGAGCAGCAGCTCGGTAATCTGGGCCTCGGGGTAGAAGAGCCGCAACCGAAGGCACAGGCCGCAGCCGATGGGACGGCTCTGCGACAGGGCCGCGGCGGGCCACTCGATGGCCAGGACCGGCTCGGGCGCATTCTGACCCGCAGGCCAGCCTTCGAAGAAGGAGCGCAGCGGCTCGCTGGCGACCGCGGGGTGACCCGCCAGTCGGTTCAGCCAGCCCGCCAGGTGGGGTGCCTGCAGCCACTGCCGGGCCGCTGCGGGCTGAGTCGAGCACAGCACCACGGCGCGCCCCTCGACATTGGGGTCCACCATGCCCAGGCTCAACTGGCCCCGGCGGGCCCACAGCTCGGACCGGCTGCGGCGCCGCTCGCCGGCGGTGGTTCCGTAAGCGGTGACCATGTGGTAGCTGTTGGAGGCGATGACGCGCGTCGGGTAGCCAGGGTAGAGCTCTCCCGGCCAGACCGCGTTGCCAAGCTCGAGGAGAGCCCGCTGGCGGGCCACGCCGCTGTCTTCCCAGCCCACCTCGGAAGCCAGGATCAGACTGTGGAAGTGGTGGTAGGCATAGATCGCCGCGTAGTAGCGTGGCCGGCCACGCCAGAGGCGGTCGGCGATCCCGTTCAGGTCAGGCCCCCAGAGAAGCACTTCGTCGTCGGCGACGGGTTGGTCGGAGCAGTACCCCGCACGCAGCGCGGCCGCGTCCATGATCGCGCAGATCTGCGGGTGGTAGGGCTGGAGGGCCGGGTTGGAGTAGGACGAACCGGAGCTCTCCAGCATGTGATAGGCGGCGAAGTCCAGGCTCATTCCATGCAGGTCGGCGTGGACCTCGGGCTGCAGCTCGTCCATGAGGTGCTGGATCACGAGGGCCTCGGGCATGCGCGTGGGCCGCGTCGGCCCGGAGGGGGTCCACTCGGCGTACCCGGGGCCATGTCGACCACGCTGGTAGTTGTCAGGGTCTGGGACCGGCACGCAAACCAGGCGCTGGCGCTCCAGGATGGCGCGGGCCTGCGCGTCGTCGCTGAGCAACCACTCGACCAGGGCACAGATGGCCGTGGTGCCGCTGCGCTCGACCCCGGAGTGCAGACCGGTAATGAGCACGTGCTCCTTGGCGTCGTCCGGCAGGGAACGGTCCGTCAGGGTCAGGGCGCAGATGGGACGCCCCTCGATGGAGGTGCCTTCCTGGCGCAGCTCGACGTGCCCGGGATGCGCCGCCGCCCAGGCGCGGAACAGCGCCTCCAGCCGATCCAGCGCGGGCCAGACCGGTCCTCCGAAGGCGTGCGTGCTCTCGCGCCGACCCATGGCCCCACACCTCTGCCAGGATGCGGATACGCCGAAACGCGGCGGACCGGCCCGGCCCGCCGCCGACCGTCCACCGAGGGCCGGACATCACCGCAGCCAGTGCGGTGGCCCGGCCATGTCCAGACCCTCAGGTATTCTCGGCCAGCCAGCGCAGGACCGCTTCACCCTCGGCCTGCGTGCTGGCACTGCAGCAGTAGAACACCAGGTTCGGCTTCAGCTCGCGATGGAACACGCGGATGGATTGCGGATCGCAGGGGACCCACAGGCTCACCCCCTTGCCTTGGATGGCCTTCAGCAGGTCCAGCCATTCGACGAAGGGCCGGTTCCGGGCCCCCGTGGTCCACTGAATGCAGTCCAGGCCGGGGACCGAGCAGATGTCGTTGAGATGGACCAGGCATTCCGGGCCGTCGTAGTGGTAGACGGTGTGCTTCAGGTAGGCGGCCTCCTCCTCAAGCGCCGGCAGGACAAAGCGACGGAAGTGCTCGGGGCCAATGAGGGCCGCGAAGTCACACTGGATGGTGTTCGTCTTCTCGGGGTGGTAGGCCGGTACCCACCCCAGCGTCCCATGGCGCGCCATCCGGCCGGCGCGGTAGAGGCCATCGTAGACCACGGGGTAGAGCGCCCGCGCGTCGCGCATGGCCCGGTCGATCGTCGCCGGCACGTCCATCATATCCAGGCAGAGCCGCTCGGGGCTGCGGATGGCGGAGAGTGCGTCCATGTTGCTGTGCAGGTCAAGGTGCGCCACCAGCATGCGGTCGTCGAAACCCTGGGCCAGGGCCTCGCAGAAGGCCAGCATGCGGCGCCACCACGGGTTGGCCGGATCCAGACGCAGCGGCAGCGAACGGTCCCAGTCCTCCACGCAGGGCACCACCCAGTTGGTGCCGTAGTTGCTGGCGTCGAACTGCAGGTCGCCGCCAAGCCAGGCACCGAACATGTCAGGGCCGAAGCTGGGCGTGTAGGACGGTATGGCCTCGCCACCCCACCAGGTAGCCGCGGCGTGATCGAGGAGTTGCTGCACGATGGGCCCGAAATCGCCCCGGGAGCCCGCCATGTAGGGGGGATGCGGCGGCATGGGCTTCGAGGGATCCTTGGGCGCGCTGATCACGCAGCACGGCCGGTCGATCAACTCCTGGTCCCAGAATGCCAGCCAGCGTTCCTTGGCCTGATCGAAGTCCGGTTTGAACTCGTGGATGTCGCCCATGCACGTCCTCCGCAACCGCCTGGAAAGCACGCCCCGAAAACCGCCCCAACGCCCATACCATCGCCCAGAATGGCGCAAAGCGCAACAGCGGCGCGCAGGAACCGGACACTGGTACGGGGGTGCCAGGCCCGTGAGCGCCGTGGGCGAGGCAGGGCCGCGTGCTTCTGCCGGTGCGCCTGCCTGCCGCGACCTACACGGCGCAGGCAGGACCACGCAGACAGGGCCAGGCGATGCCGGCGGCCCCGCGGTCGCGCATGGGCGTCAACCTAAGACAGAGCGGCGGCGTGCCGCCGTTACTCCAACGCTTGGCCTTCGGCCTGCGCAGTGTGTGCTTACCGAGTCCCGCGTCGGGCGGGACTCTTTGGACTGTCGGTGACGTGTCACCGCTTTCGACCAGGCCCGTCATGCCCGGGGATGCTTAGCTTGACGCGAACGCGCGGTCGCGGGACGCCCGTACCTCGGGTCCAGCGCCACGCGCCAGGTGCGCCCCCCAGTCCAGTGCGAAGCGGTGAGGAAATCGCCGCCACCACCGAAACCCCGTCACTCCCGTGCAGGGCGTCGCTCGACCCTTGACCCCCGACCCGCGTTCCTTCACACCTGCTGACCGCGTACGGGGGCGTCCAGGGGCCCCTTTGCGTGCATGTGGGGCGCGGGCTACGGTCTCTGAAAGGGGTCAGGTCTGACGCCCCCGGCCAGACAGTGCCCAGCGGCCAGGGACCTTGGCCGCCGTCGGCCTGGGCGACTCTGAGACCCCGGTGCGCTTCACGCGAGGCTTGGCGATGTCGGTCAGACCCCATGGAGCGCCGCCACTCCCGACGGACGGCGGGTCAGGACTGCCGCCGGTAGATCTCCCGGTTGCCGCCAAGGGGATCGATCAGGGTAGTGCTCTCATCGGTGAAGGCGGCGGTCACGGGGGCCATGCCGCGTTCGGTCAGGTAGCCGTAGTTGAGCTCGGCCACCGCGGTGGCGGCCTCGATGATCTGGGTGACCGCGCGCTGGCTGGCGGCATCGGGGTAGGAGGGACCGAGGTCCCCCGGCGACTCGCCCAGGAACTTCACCCGGCCGATGGCCAGCAACCCGGCCGCCAGGGAGGCCTTGCCATAGCCATACAGCTCCGTGTGCGGGCCCATGTGGCCAATCCGCCCCCCGAAGGCCGGGTTCCGCGTCCGGGTACCGTCGCCGGTGATGGTTTCGCGAAACCCACGGTCCTGCTGGTCGACGAAACCGCGCCCCAGAACGCCGTAGACCTCGATCTCCTGGTTGACGGCGCCCTCGAACTCGGCCGGGTTGATCCAGGCATTGTTGAAGTCGCCCCGCATGCCGTTGTCGTAGGTGACGTTGACGTTCATGGCATCCCAGGCGTGGATGGCCTCGTGCCGGCTGAACTGCTCGAGGCCCTTGCGCTGCCGGCCGGCGATCTCGCGGACGTACCGGTCCCAGTTCTCCAGCAGCATACGCTCGCCGGTGGCATAGAGGGCGCGCGGCTTCACGCCCAGGTAGTGCCCGATGACGTCGAGCCAGTGACAGCCAACGTACGCGAACGGGTTGGACTTTTCGACCCACTGGAAAACCTCGGTGGCCACCTGGAGGGGCTCTTCCAGGACAGCCCGCACCCGGTGGATGCGCCCGTAGTGCGGCAGGCTGTGGGTCATCATGTGCCGCACAAACGGGTCATAGCGCTTGTGCATGTCCACCGCCACCACCAGCCCGCGGCGCGCGGCCGTCGCGATGATGCGGTCTGCCTCGGCCGTCTTCAGGCAGAGCGGTTTCTCGGCGATGACGTGCAGGCCCGCCTCGAGCGCCTCGAGGATGGGCTGTGCGTGCAGGGGGTCCGGACTGGCCACCAGCAGCACGTCAAGGAGCCCGCTGCCGATCATCTCACGCCAGACGGTCTCCCCGTACAGCGCCTTGAGCCCGGACTGGGGGAACTCCTGCAGGAAGCCATCCCGAATGCGCCGGGCGGTGCCCCGCGCGGCCGAGCGCGTGCCGATGGCGGCAAACTCCACCCGGATACCGGCTACCCGCGGCGCGTAATGGCTCAGACCCAGGCTGCCCAACGCCCCCGCAAAGCCGCCGCGCTCGAAGTCGCGCAGGGCCGGCCCGATGATGTCATCGAAGAACATGCCGCCGCCGATGACGCCGACGCGCAGTGTACGGTCCATGGGAAGGGCTCCGGGTCACCGCAGCAGGCCGGCAAGGTGCAGCGGGCAGCCTGCCCGACGCCCTGCGGACACGACCGGGCCTAACATAGTGCCGGTGGGCTGCTGGTCGTCCGGAGTGACGCCTGGCACCACCGCCTGGCTTGACCGGGATGGTCAGTTCCGGTCCCACATGCCGTCGGCGCCGGTGCCGCCGACCCAGGTGCCGCCTTCGTATACCGTGCGGGGATAGAAGGCCCCGTAGCTGTAGGCCTGCACATGGCCGTCCTGGAAGGAGACGCCAGCGAACCGGTTGTGGCGGAAGTCAGGACGGGTGATGTAGGCATAGGTCATGTAGTTGGGGTTGTTGCAGTGCGCTGAACGGTAGGGGTACCCCCCCGTGGCGTCCTGGCGCCCCACGTCGCAGAACATCACCGTGTCGGAGGGACACTTGAAGACCGCCAGCGGGGCGAAAGCGCAGTAGTAGTAGTTGTACCCATAGCCCCCGTAGTAGTGGTAGGGGTCAGCCGGACCGGACAGCGTCATGGCATCGTCCGAGGGGCACCGGGTGGACACGACGCTCCTGAGGTAGGGGAAGAGGTGCGGCTCCCAGCGGTAGTAGACGTTCCCCGTCGCGTCCCAACTGAAGTAGTTGATGCAGGTCTCGTGGTTGTCATCGGCATACATCTGCGCGCCGAGAGCAATCTGCTTGAGGTTGTTGGTGCAGGTGATGGTACGGGCCTTCTCGCGCGCCTTGGCCAACGCCGGCAGCAGTAAGGCCGCCAGGATGGCGATGATCGCGATCACCACCAGCAGCTCGATCAGCGTGAAGCACCGCCGGCAGGTTTTCCATGGGAGTCTCATAGCGCTCCTCCATCCGTCCCACCAGCAAACACTTACAATCTATCACTCAGGGGCGCAGAGTGCAATCCACCCGGTCCGATGGAGCCGGGCCGATGGCCGCGGGGACCTGTCGGCAGTAGGGTAGCCTCGGCAACGCGGCGGAGAAGTGACGGCAACGCCCTGCACAGGGCCTGCAGATGCTAGTGGCTGGCGGTTGTGCTCGGGCGCTGACCGGCCCGTCAGCAGGAGGGTGCCATGGCCAACCCGGCAGCGAGGCCGACAGGGGCGACCACGACCCCACTCGGAGAGCCCGGGAGCTTCGGCGACGCCACCGTGCCGGCGTTCCTGGAACGCCGCGGTATGGCAAGCAGCGTCAGCCTCGAAGGGGGCCCCGGCGCACCCACAACCGCCATCGCGGCAGGGGAACGCCGGTACGCGGTCGGCAAGGTGGTGGCGGCGGGCGGCATGGGAGCCATTCGCCAGGTCACCGACCGGAATATCCGCCGGACGGTGGCCATGAAGGTCATGCGAGACCCGGACGCCATGACTCGAGACCAGGTGCTGCGCTTCATCGAGGAGGCGCAGATCACCGGCCAACTGCAGCACCCGGGCATCGTGCCGGTCCATGACCTCGGCGTGGATGCATACGACCAGGTCTACTACACGATGAAGTTCGTCCAGGGAGAGACCCTCGCCGCCATCCTCCAGGGCCTGCGGGCACGGCAGTCGGACGTGCTGCGGCGGTACCCTTTGAGCGCGCTGTTGCGTCTCTTCCTGAGGATCTGCGATGCCGTGGCCTATGCGCACTCTCGTGGGGTGATCCACCGGGACCTGAAGCCTGAGAACGTGATGGTCGGGGACTTCGGCGAGACGCTGGTGATGGACTGGGCTGGCGAGGGTCCTCGAGGGAGACCGGGAGGGGACCGGGCCGGCCGGCGTGGTGCCAGGGCAGCGCCGTGGGCCGGCCGGCACCCCCAAGCGCCCCGGGGCTGGCGACGTGCAGTCCGTCCGCCAGGATGGCGGGGCCGACAGTGCCTTGACCATGGACGGACAGATCCTGGGAACACCGCGGTTCATGGCCCCTGAACAGGCCGCCGGGCGCATCGACGAACTGGACGAACGCACCGATATCTACGCTCTGGGAGCCATCCTCTACACGCTCCTGGTGCTGCAACCGCCCGTCACGGGCGCTTCCACCGGCGACGTGCTGCGGAATGTGGCCCGCGGGGCCATCACGCCGCCCGGGCAGGTCGCGCCACCGCCGCGCGCCAGCCTGCCAGGGCAGGACGCGCCGCCCGCTTCGGTAGGATCGCTGGCCGAGATGCAGCGGCGGGCGGAGCGGGCGGCGCGCCTGGCTGCCCGAGAGGGGGATGAGCCGTTCCTGACGGGATTCCCCCATTGCCCTGGCGGTCGCGTGCCGGCTGCCCTGGCGGCGGTCGCCATGCGCGCGCTGGCGCGGTGCCCGGCGGAGCGCTACCGCTCGGTCCAGGACCTGCAGAGCGAAGTGGAGGCCTACCTGGCCGGGTTCGCGACCCAGGCGGAGGATGCCGGCCTGCTCCGTCAGCTTGGGCTGTTGGTACGACGCCACCGCCGGGAGTTCCTGCTCCTGGCCGGGGCCGTTGCCGTCGTGGTGGCCAGCACGGCGGTGGCCTTCGTCCGGGTGAAGCTCAGCGAGTCGGCGGCGCTGACCGCAACTCGCCAGTTGGGGCTGGTCAGCAGACAGGCGGCACCGGAGTTTCTCGGCAGCGCCAGACGACTCATGGCCGCACGCGACTGGCCGCAGGCCCTGGCGGCCGCCGACCTGGCCGTCCGCCTTGACCCCACCATGGCCGAGGCGTGGTCTGAGAAGGGCCGCCTGCACCTGGGGGCCATGTCCTTCGACGAGGCGGCGGCCGCATTCGATAGGGCCGCTGCCCTCGCCAACGCCGGCGAACGGGACCGCCCCCGGCGCTGGCACGACCTGACCGAGCGCTACGCCGCCCGGGGCCACGGCCAGAGCCAGGCCTTGACCGCCGACCAGGTGCTGCGCCTGGCCGAGGAGGTCCGCGGCCTCGGGGACCCTCTCGTGGCCGCTGTCCTCGCCGAGGCGGGTTCCGGCAGCGCGGAGGCAGTCCGGACGCTCTGCCAGACCGCTGCGGCAGCCCTCGAACAGGCGAATCCTGGCCTGAAGCTCCCGGCCCGCGCCTTCGTCATCAACGCCTCGGGGACCGCCCTCGAACTGCCGCCGGACCCACCCGTGAGAGCCCTGGTGGTCATCGGCCCTCTGCGCGGCCTGCCGCTGACCCGTATCATCCTCTCCGGCACGGGGGTCGAGGACCTCTCGCCGCTGCGCGGGATGCCCCTGGTGGCGCTGTCTGCTGACCAGACTGCCGTGACCAGTCTTGCGCCGCTGTCGGAGTCGCCGTTGTCCGACCTCTCCCTGGTCGGCACCCGCGTCGCCGATCTGGGCCCCCTGCACAGCCTGCCGCTAGAGCGGTTGCAGGTGTCGTCAACGGCGGTGACGGACCTCACGCCCCTGGCCGGCGCGCCGCTGGAAGACCTGACGGCGGGTCACACCGACGTCCGCAGCCTGCAGCCCTTGCGCGGCATGCCCCTGCGGCGGCTGAACCTGGAAGGGTGCGCCCGGGTCACGGACCTCGCGCCTCTGGCGGGCATGTCGCTGACCTTCCTCAGCCTCGCCGGCACGGACGTCAACGATCTCGGCCCGCTGCGGGGAATGCCCCTGCAGACGCTGACCCTGTTCGGGAACCGGGTCTCGGACCTCAGTTCCCTGGCCGGCATGCCTACCCACCTGCTCTACCTTGATGCGACGCTCGTGACGGACCTCTCGCCCCTGGCAGGAGCGCTGTTGAAGGAACTGAGCCTGTACGGCTGCAACGGGGTGAGTAACCTGGCCCCCTTGGCCGCCTGCAAGGCCCTGGAAGTGCTGATCGTCCCCGCCCAGGTGCCCGGGCTGGACCGTCTGCGCGAACTGCCCGCCCTGCGGGTCCTCGATACGGACCGTCCGGCCCGCCGGACCCCGGCGCAGTTCTGGGCCGAGAGGATGTCGCGCGACAAGCCGCCGACACCCCCTTGACCCGCGTCTCCGCCAGGCCCCAGGGCTGCCTGACGATACCCTCGGTGGCGACACCGTACCGACCGCCATCCCAGAGCAGCCCTGAGAACCCCCGCCATGCCACCGGGAAGCCAGCCGGCCGCAGGCTATAGTGCGGTCTGCGCTCTGGCGGCGGTCTGAACTGGGGGGAGGAGCACCCCCAGCACGCAGGGGAGCCATGGCCATGGATCAGCACGGCGGCAAACGAGAAACATGGGGAAGCTCCATCGGTTTCGTCCTGGCAGCAGCCGGGTCGGCAGTGGGGTTGGGGAACATCTGGAAGTTCCCCTACATCACCGGCGAGAACGGAGGGGGCGCTTTCGTGCTCATCTACCTCCTCTGCATCGCCACCATCGGCGTGCCGGTGATGCTGTGCGAGTTCGTCATGGGCCGGCGCAGCCAACGCAACCCCGTGGGTGCCTTCCGCCTGCTGGCCCCTGGGGCGAGCGCCCTGGCTCACCTCCTGGGGATGGCATTGCTCCTCATGGGCGCCACCGCCATCGCCATGCGCCTCGTCGGGCTGACCAGGGCCGACGCCTCCGCAACCCCTGTCGCGGATGCTCTCTCGGGCTGGGGCTGGGGCGTGTCCTTTGTCGGACTGGGCCTCTGCGTGTTCCGGTGGAGTTGGCGTGTGGTCGGAGTCATGGGTGTGCTGGCGGGCTTCGTGATCCTGTGCTTCTACAGCGTGGTGTCCGGGTGGACCTTCGGCTACATGCTGAGCAGCGCCTGCGGTCGCCAGGACCTCAGCCTGGAGGCCCAGCCGACGCCAGTCCTGGCCGCGCTCCTGCTCGACCGGATCAGAGCGCCGCCAGCCGCGCTCGAGGACGACCTCCGGCGGCGCGGGACGCCGCCCGAGGCGACCCGCCGCGAACTGGAGGCCGCGTCGCGACGGCAACTCGCCGAGGCCATGCTCTCACTGCCGGCAGGGGGCCGGACCCCTGCAGCCGGGGACAACGCCACGCTGACGGTCGCATTCCTGCAGGCGGCCACCGCCTGCCCGCAGCCGGACCTCGTTGCCCGCGTGCGCCAGGCCTACGGCTGGGAAGGCAGGGAAACCGGCTCCGCGCTGGCGGGCCGGACCGGTTGCCCCAGCGCCTTGCTCACGGCCGTTGCCGGGCAGCGTTTCGGGCGCTTCATCGGCAACCCCAGCCTGGCGATCGGCTGTCACCTGCTCTCCATGCTCGCCACCATCGTCATCGTGGCCATGGGGGTCCGGCGAGGCATCGAGTGGGCGAACCAGATCATGATGCCGCTGCTGGTGCTGATCCTGCTGGTGCTCATCGTCAGGGCGCTGACCCTGCCAGGGGCGGCCGAGGGCGTGCGCTTCTACCTGAGCCCGGACTTCGGCAAGCTCAACACCGAAAGCGTGCTCAAGGCCCTTGGTCACGCCTTCTTCTCCCTGAGCCTCGGCATGGGAGCGATGATCACCTATGGCAGCTACGCCGACCGGCAACAGAACCTCTTCACCACCGCCCTGGCCATCACCGCCGCCGACACCCTCGTCGCCCTCATGGCCGGGTTGGCGATCTTCCCCGCCGTGTTCGCCGAGGGCTTCACCCCCAGCATGGGCCCTGGTCTGGTCTTCAACGTGCTGCCGGCGGTCTTCCACAAAATGGCGCTCGGCCCCCTCTGGTCCTCCCTCTTCTTCCTGCTGCTGTTCATCGCCGCCCTGACCAGCGCCATCAGCCTCCTGGAAGTGGTCACCGCCTACTTCGTCGACGAGCGCGGCTGGCGACGCGTCACGACCACGGTCGTCTTCGGTACGGCCATCTTCCTTCTCGGCAGCCTGTGCGCCGTCAGCGTGGGCGACTGGAACCGCCTCCAGTGGCTGGGAGATGCCATCCGCTGGGGTTTCAGCGGCAGCCGCGCCTCGCTCTTCGACCTGATGGACAACCTGGCCTCGAACTGGATGCTGCCCCTGGGAGGCCTCTTCATCTGCCTTTTCGTGGGCTGGGTCTGGGGCACCAAGCAGGCCGTGGACGAGATCCGCTGCGGTTCGTCCAACTTCGCCGATGTCCACCTCATCAGCCTCCTGGCCGGCCTCAAGGACGACCCGTCGCACAACGCCCCCGTCCACGTGGTCACCCTCGCCGCCCTGTGGGGGATCTTCATCCGCTTCATCAGCCCGGTCGCGGTGCTGGTGGCTTTCCTCTACACCATTGGCTGGATCGACCTCAGCAAGCCGGCGCCACCTGCGCCGGCGCCCACCGCGGCGACTCAGCCCGCAAAGCCCCCCCCATGAAGCCATTCCTCGGGTCCTTCGTGCCGCTCTTCGTCGCCGTCGATGCCATGGGTGTTCTGCCGTTGTTCGTGGCGCTGACGGAGGGCGTGAACCCGGACCGCCGCCGCCGCATCATCCAGCAGTCCGTGGTGACGGCCGGGACCGTCGCCGTGGTGTTCACCCTGGCGGGGCCGCCGGTCCTACGGGCCTTGGGTATCACGGTCAGCGACTTCATGATGGCGGGCGGATTGCTGCTGTTCGCCCTCTCGCTCAGGGACCTGTTGACGGTGTCGAAAGCCCGGGAGCGGGTCGACCTCGACACCCTCGGGGCAGTGCCTATCGGCGTGCCGCTGATCACCGGTCCGGCCGTGTTGACGACCTGTATGCTGCTGGTGGACCAGCATGGCCGCTTGCCGACCCTGGCCGCGGCCGTGGCCAATGTGGCCATCGCCGGGGTCGTCTTCTCGTTCGCTCAACCCCTCAGCCGCCGGCTCGGTAGCGCCGGCAGCAAGACGCTCTCGAAGATGGCCGCCCTGCTGCTGGCGGCGATCGCGGTCATGATGGTACGCCGGGGCGTGCTGGCCGCCATCGCCCAGGCCACCGGGTAGACCCACGGTGGCCTGGCCAGCGGCGCCAGGCGCCAGAGGCCATGGGAGAACGCCGTGGACCCCAAGTGGCATATCGCCTTCTGTAACCTCACCGTCACCCGGTACGCGGAAGTCCCCTACCGGCAGTATTACTCCAGCCCCGAGACCATGCTCGAGGCCCAGTTGCGGGCCGCGGCGGCCATCGAGCGCCGTTTCGGGGTGGGCGCCTTTCTCAGGCCTTACCTGGACTGCCCGACAGGTACCCTGGCGACCCTGCTGGGCATGCCCCATGTCTACCCCGAGGTGGACGAACTCCCTTCGGTCGACCCGACCCGGCCGCCCATCAGCGATGTCGCCGACGCGGATCGCCTGCGCCTCGGCGACCCTACGAAGGATGGACACATGGCCTGGCGCTGGCAGGTCCGGGAATGCCTGGTGTCGCGCGGCTACAGCACCGGGGTCGGCGGCAACGACGGCTCCCTCGTGACCACCGCCTGCGAGGTCAGCGGCAACAGCCTCCTCGCTGGCCTCCACGAGAACCCGGCGGCGGCCCGCCGCGTGCTCGACCTCGTGCTGGAGGCAAATCAGCGGCTGGGGAAGCTCAACGACGACCTGCGCGGCGGGCCCTCTCCCGGCGCCTACATCGGCGATGACTACGCCGGACTGCTGTCACCGGCCCAGTTCCGGGAGTTCGTCATCCCGGTCTATGCCCGCGTCTACGAAGGCAAGACGGCCCGCTTCCTGCACAGCGAGCTGCTGCGCCACGAGCACCTCCGGATCGCTCGGGATATGCTGGGCATCACCGAGTTCCATGGGGCAGGCGCGGAGCTCCTCACCCCGGCCGAGATGCACGAGGTCATGGGCCCCGCGTTCTGGACCCAGGTGACCCCCTACGAGCTGCGCTTTCTGACGCCGGTCCAGTTGGCGGACCTGATCGCGCAGTATGCCCAGTCCGGTGCCGGCTGGGTGCAACTCTACCCTGACCGGACCACACCCGACGCCAACCTGGAAGCGGCCATCGCGGCCTGCGAGCGCGAGTGTCGAGGGGGGCCCACGACCCCGGTCAGCCGCTCCGGCGGGTAGGAGGCCCCCCTCGGCAGGGGGACCCCAGGCAACCGCGGTCGGTCGCCCTGCTCCCCCCGTACGGCCACCGACCCCGGCGGTCGCCGCCACTCACTTCTTCGGAATGCTCCCGAACACCTGCTTGAGCAGGGCCGTGGTACGGGCCGCGGGGTCGGCCCGGATCTGGGCCTCCATCTCCCCGAGCTTCCCGAACAGACCGGTCAGCGCCTTGTCCGTGACGTAGTTCTCCAGCGTGAAGTCCGGCTTCGAGGTGAAGGGAATGGCGTTGTACTTATCCATCAGCGAGTTGTAGGCCTTGGCCGTCCCCAGTTCGTCCATCTTGGCGCGGATGATCGGGGCGTACATGCCCCGCAGTGGCGCCGAGGTCTTCGCCTTGAAGTAGTCTGTGGCCGCCGTGTTGCCGCCCTGCAGGATCCCCTTGGCGTCCTCGAAGGTCATCTCCTGCACCGCCTTGGCGAACACGGGCACCGCCTTGGCCGCTGCCTGTTCGGCAGCCTGGTTCATCTTGGCCTCAAACTGGTCGACGTAGGAGCCCATCCCCACCTTGCGCAGCGTGCTGGCCACCTTGTCGAGTTGCTCGGGGATCAGGAGCTTCAGCGCCGGATTCGAGCTGTAACCACCTGTCTTGGATAGATTTCCGGCCGCTCTCTCCGTGCCTACCGCAAGGGCCTCCTTCAAACCGGCGACGATGGTCTCGGTACTGAGCTCCTTGCTCCCGATCAGCCCGCCCAGTTGCGACCAGGTCTCCGGGGAGACGTTCTGGCAGCCCACCAGCACCAGGCCTGCGACCACGACCGCTCCACCCAGGGCACAACGCATCTTGGCTCTCCGAGTTCCTGGGCCACCCGCGGCCCCCGACAACACTGCCCGCGGCCTCCGCGGCCGGCGCGGCGAATACCCTCGATTCGACAGCCCTTCGGCCGGACTCGTTCCCGCGCCGCAACGCGAGGCAAGTTCCCGGCTCAGCCGGGACGGCCTGGAGGGCGGGTCCTCCGTAACCCGCCGCCGGGATGCGGAGATCCCGGCCTCCAGACCGCTGGGAGCTCTTGGCGGTTTGAGGGGGAGCTCCGCTAGTCCTGGTGATCGGCGAACTCCCGCAGTGCGGCCGCCCAGGCCTTCCGGCCGGCAGGGCTGAGCAGGGGCGACGTCTCGGCGCTGACCAGGAGCCCCGTCTTGCGGAAGGCGTAGATCATGGCCGGATCAACACCCTCCCGCTCCAAGGCATGGGCGATCGCCTCCGTCACCGCCGCCTCGCCCATGCCCTCCAGCTCGGGGTACAGGTCATCGCCCGGGCGCAAGGGCCGCCTGCGGGTCCGGCGGGCATCAGCCCGCATCTTGCCCAGCCCCCGGGCCAGGCGGACACGCTCCCCCGGCGCGATGGCGCGCTCCGGTGGCGAGGTCGGAGGAGGCCCACCGCCCCGCGGGCCCACGGCAGCACCCCGCGCTCCCGCGACAGACCGTGGCAGAGGCCGGACAGACGGGCGGCGAGATGGCGTCATGGCAGGTCCCTCCGAGGTCGGATCTGGGGAGTCCGAGTTCAGGGTTCAGGGCTCAGGGTCCCGCCTTCACCCTTGAGCCTTGAGCGTTGAGCCTTCACCCTTGAGCCTTCGTCCTTTGTCCTTCGTCCCTGGTCCCTGGTCCCTGGTCCCTGGCCATCCGTCACGGGCCATTCCCCGCCACTGGCCGGACGCCGCCCGGGAACCAGACGTACCGACGCAGGTCGAGTTCCCGGCCGGGCACTGCCCAGGGGGCTCCCAGTTCGGCGGGCAGGCGGCCTTCGGTGTAGGCTCGGACCAGGAGCGCGTCCAGGCCCTTGACCACCGTGACGCGGCTGCCGGCCTCTCCCTGCAGCTCGATCTGCTCTGGCGGGAACTGGGCGATGCAGGGAGCGGAGTCCTGCATGCCGTTCATGCACAGGGTCTGAGCCGAAGCCGCCTCGGCGTCGCAGGCCAGCGGCCCGCCAGTACGGACCGCGCCGACGGCGTCCCAGAGTTTCCGGGGAGTGTCGGCGTCGGGGCTGCCGTAGACGCGCTGACTGCCGTCGGCGAAGGTCGCCGTGATCTGCTTCGACTGGGCCTCGTAGCGCGCCGTACCGTGCCCGAACTCGTAGACGAACTCAGGCCCACGCAGGAGGCCGGTGGCGTGGGTGCTGTAGAAGAGGACCTCGACCCCGGCGTCGGTCCGGGCCCGCATCACGCCCGTGTCGTAGTTCGTGATCGGGTTGGCGCGGTACAGCTCGGCCGTCAGCCGCACGGGCGTGGCGCTCTGCCCGGGGGCGGCCCCGAGGACGTAGAGCATGTTGTGAAGGTAATGCGCCGTGGCATTGTTCACCGGGCTATCCAGGACCCAGTCGCCGGCGGCGGACTTCAAGGCCCCGGCCCAGGCGTTGCGTCGGTAGTAGGCTTCGTTGCGCGGCCACAGCACCAGCGTGCGCAGGCGCCGGGGCGCCCCGAAACGACCCGCCAGCACGTCCGCCTTGAGGGCCTGCACCGCCTGGCTGAAGGACCACTGGTAGCCAATGGCCACGAAGCGGCCGGCCCGGGCCCCGGCGGCCTGCATGCGGCGGACGTCCTGGAAAGTGGCCGCCGCGGGCTTCTCGCAGAGCACATGCGAGCCATGCGCCAGCGCCAGGCACGTCTGCGGGCAGTGCAGGTGGATGGGCGAAGAGATCACCGCCAACTCGGCCTGGTGCTGACCGTAGAACGACTCCATGTCCGCATAGACCGGAATGCCACGCTGCCGGATCTCGGCGAGGCGCTTGCAGCCCTCGGCATAGGGATCGACCACGCCCACGACAACGGCCCGGGCAGGAGCGCCCTGGTCAAGCAGGGCGTTCACATACGTGTGACCGTAGCCACCCGCACCCACCAGAACCACGGACACGGGCTTCGCGTCACTCACGGCAGGCATCTCCTCGAGCCAACCGGCGCCTCACTGACTGTGGCCCCGCACGGCAGAGTCAGGAACCAAGCTCCAAGCGCCAAGAGCCAGGAGCAGAACCCGAAATCCGGAATCCGAAAACCGAGAACCGAGACCCAATCCAGAGCGGTGCCGGGTCACCGTCACTTCAAAGAGTCCCGGCCGCGCCAGGACTCGGTATCGCGGTACTGCGCTGGCCGCAGGCCGAGCTTTGGACTGCCGGCGGCCTGACGCCGCTTTCGGCCCCTTGACACCCTCCGACGTCCAGCCTCACAGCGCTACGCGCAGGCCCGAGTCAGCCGCGTCGCGCGTCTTGAGAGCAATCTCGGTGACCCGGACCGCCTCGGCGGCCGTGATGGCGCACCGGTGCGCCGGGTCCTGGACCGCACGGGCGAAGTCGGCAAAGGGTCCATGCAACGGCGTGTCGAGGGGCACCGTCTGCACGCCTTGGGCCGTGATCAGCTCCAGGCTCTGCTCCCCATGGACCTCGAGGGCACCCCGATCGCCCAGCAGGCGCAGCCGGTCATCGCCGTGGGTCGGGGCCCCGGCGGGCCGGAGGAAATCGAAGCTCATCACCACGCTGCCGCCATTGTCCAGCTCGTAGAGACAGGTGGCCGCGTCTTCCATGCCGGGGTAGTCGGGCTGGTGCAGCTTGACGTGCCGCGCCATGACGCTGCGGTACTCCCGGCCGCTGACCCAGCGCAGGAAATCGATGGCATGGATGCCGACCCAGGGCGTGATCCCGCCGAAGGTCGACCGCTGCCGGTAAGCGTCGGGCCGGACGCCACGCTTGTAGGACTTCTGAGCATAGCCCACGGTGGGCTCGCCGATGGCGCCCTCGCCCACCAGCCGCCGGGCGGTCACGAAGGCTGGGATGTAGCGGTAGTTCAGCATGATGCCCAACGGCCGACGCGTCTCGGCAAGAGTGGCCCTGACCTGGTCCAGCGACGCCAGCGTCAGCGCCAGTGGCTTCTCGCAGTAGACGGCCGCCCCGGCGCGCAGAGCGGCGCAGGTGACCTCGGCATGCCGATGGAAGGGCGGCGACACGGCGGCGATATCCGGGTGCTCGGCCGCGAGCAGCTCACGGTAGTCGGCATAGAACCGGGCGGTGGTGCCAGCCAGACGCCGGAGCCGCTCGGGGTCCTCCTCGGGACACCCCGGCGCCAGCGCGCAGAGGACCGCATCGGGGAGAGCCCTGAGCCCGTCGGTCACGTAATTGATATGTCCGGCACTGCCGATGAGGGCGACGCGCAGGGCCATGGTGGGTCTCCGAGCCGGAACCACGTTCCATGTCCACGATACACCGGGATCGGCCGCGGTGCCTACTCCAGCGGCGTGGCCTCGTCGAGATAGCGGCCCAGGGCGACCTGGAGGGCCCGGAGGGCCAGGGCCGTGGCACGGTCCCGTGGGTCCTCAGGGAAAGCGCCGGCCCAGCCGCCGTCGCCCTGCTGCGCGCCGAGGATGGCCTCCGCCTGCCGGTCGGGCCAGCCGGTCCTGGTGGTGCCGGCCAGGCTGAGTGCTTCGGCCGCGGCGAAGGCGGCCGCGGGGCTGATCGGCGGCGAGCGGGCGAGCCGGTCGAGGACGCTCGACAGGGGCTGCAGCTCAGGACTGGCGCCCAGCGCGAGCAGGGCCCGGGCCAGGACTGCCGCCACGCCGGCCGGCCCGGAGGCGAAGGGCAACGCAGAGCTGGGGTCGGGCTGGGCCGACGCCGAGCCGTCGGCGCTGGCGCGCAGGAGGTCCGCCAGGGCGGCGCGCAGATAGGCGGTGGTGCCGGCGCGATCCTGTGGCCCCCAGACTGGGGCGAGGCCATCCGTGAGCAGTACCGCGTCCACGGCCGCGCACGTGGCAGAGACGTCCGGGGCGCCCCCCAGGTGTGGCGCGAAGGCCACCCCCTGGGCCCCATCGGCCAGAGCCACCGGCTGGGACCGTGACAGGAGCGCCGCCCGGCCCTGCGCGAGCCAGTGCGGCGGCGCGGCCGGATCGCGGCGCACCAGGGCGGTGATCGCGGCCGCCAGGCCCTCTGCCGGCCAGGATCCCGCCGCCTCGCCTGGCCCGCGGCAGGCTTCCTCCAGGCCCCGCTGGAGGAAGACGGCAGCCCGGTCGATGGCCGCTGCCGCCTGGGGGTCGCCCGCGAGCGCCGGGGCATTGGCGAAACCGATGAGGACCTGGGCCGTGCTCAGCGGGTCGCCGGCCCAGGACCCGTCGGCACGCTGGCGCGTGAGCAACAGCCGGGACCCACGCGCCGAGGCCGCCCGCGCCTCGAGCAGCACCGACAGCCCCGGACGCTCCGCCGCACCCATCGCGCCAGCGCCAAGAAGACAGGCAAGCACCGCCAGCCGCCACCAGGACTCAGTCCAGCGCACACTCCACCTCCCTGTCATTCGCGGCTCAGGAGGGAGCGCAGGTCGTACCGCACATAGGCTCCCTCATGCGCGCTGCTGGGCCGCCCATGCGCCACCCAGAGGGCGCCTTCTTCCGGCCGAATGGCGACCGAGTGGAGGGTGATGCTGCTGCCGGCGGAGCGGATCGTCCCGTAGGGTAGCCGCCTGGGCTGGCGCAGCGCCTCTTTGAGCCGCTCCGGGTCGGTGCCGACGCTGCTGTGGGAGATGAAGCCGGCCTCGGCGGGGGTCACGCGCACCGTCGTCGCGTCATACTCGATCCGGGCGGCCTGCGGCGCCAGGCCACGGGCCGGGTCGCCGGTCCAGCCGATGACCAGCGCCTGCCCGCGCATGCGGGGAGTGCTGCGGACCAGCGCGATGGCCTCGTCCAGGGAGCCGGCCTTCTGCGCCAGGATACGGGTCAGGATGAGGGTCGGCATACCCAAGGGGTTCTTCTCGAAGAAACCGCCCAGATTGTTGGCCACGAAGAGGCCCTTCTCGTTGAACAGGGTCCACCCACCGAGGATGCCTGACCACCCGACGGCGAGGAAGGCATGGCCATCCTCAGGCCGGGGCACGACCGCCAGCACGACGGCGCAGGTCTTGGTGGACTCCAGCCCCCAGTAGTCGAAGCTGCGGCCCATCTCGACGGCCCCATCCGGCGTGGCCGGGCCGAAGGCGGTGTAGGCGGTGCACCCGCCCAGGCTGCGGACGTCGCCCTCGCACTGGGCGTAGAGGAGCACGTCCTCCTCGATGCCCGCGGCCTGGGCGCACGCCGAGAGCTCCTGGAGGTACCAATCGGGGAGCGCGGGCTTCAACCGGCGAACGCGCTCCAGCACCCCCGGGCCAGGCCAGTTGCCCTCGAGGTCATCGCGCACGTACTCGTCCACCATGATGCGGATCGGCTGGGCCAGGAGCCTGCCGTGCTGCCGGCCGATCTCCTGGGGAGAGCCCTGCAGGCGTACCACCCCCCGCGGCAAGCGCGGCGGCGCCGCGGCCCAACTGCCAAGCCCCCACAGGCCGGCAACGAGCGCCAAGCCCAGACAGGTAGACAGAGGCCGAGTCCTGGTCGTGACAGCATGCATGAGATGCGAGCGCCCCAGACTGAACGGACACCCCGGCCTGGGCCTAACTTAGCACGGCAACCACGGCCGGTTGCCGTACGGCCGCGGAGGAGTCCTTCCGCCGACCCCGGCGGACTCGGGCAACCGCGGGGTCACGGTGCGAACGCTTCGGCCCCGGTCTGCATCATGAACTGCAGCAGCGGCAGGAAGAGCTCGCCCCGGCGCTGGAGCAAGGTGGCGTCCTCGACGAGCGGGATGGCCGGCATCTCGCTGCGGTTCTCGCGCAGCACCTGGGTCGTATCGAGCGGGTGCAGGGCCTGGCGCAGGGGCCCCTCTGGGATGTCGACCCGTTGCCACTTGAGGGTGGCGTGGAACTGCTGTGTGTGAAGGTCGTACTCCCAGGTGTTCAGCACCAGCCGGTCCGGGTAGAGGCAGACCACCTTGAAGCCGGGTCGGACGCCGACGACCATACCCGGACAGGCAAGGTGCGCCTGGCCGTCGCGCCGGAAGTCGAGGTCCAGGTGGAAATGCCCCGTGAGGATGGCGAGGACCTGCGGTCGCGCTCTGAGGACGGCTCTGAGTGCGGGTGCATCGAGGAAGGTGGGCGGTACGAGGTTCTCGTGCATGAACACGAGGGTCGGCTTGGCCCGGTTCGCCTGCAGGTCGCGGGTCAGCCACTCCCAGGTCGCCGGGGCGAACACCGCGCACCCTTCGGCGCCCTTGGCCTTCCGGTCCGGCGAGAGCACGATCAGGTGCAGCCCGGCCGCATCGACGCTGAAGCAGCCGGGGCCGAAGACCTTCTCCGAATCCCAGGGCCAGTTGTCGCCGGGGATGACGATGGCCGGCAGGCCGAGCTCGGCGTCCAGGAAGTCCTTGAAGGCCAGGTGCCGGCGGTGTGAGAGCGGCAGGGCCGCCCGGGCCCCGGAGACCGGCGGGTCGTAGGCGCAGTTGTCCCCGGTGAACACCGCGAAGCTCGGCCGGATGGTATCCCGGACGGTCCGGCAAGCCTGGCGGATCACCGGGGTCCGGTCATCGCCGTTGAGATGGAAGTCGCTCAGCCAGGCGAAGCACAGCAGGGGTGGCGTAGCCGAGCGGGTCCAGGCGGGCTCCTCGGGGAGGGGCTTCAGCTCGAAGGAACGGGCCAGCGCGTAGACGTCCTGCATGCTCGGGGCGGGCGTCGGTGCCGAAGCGCCCTGCGCCGAGGTTACCCCGCCGAGCCACAGCAGCAGGGCACTGACGGCCAGCACGGTGCGGCCCTGGACAGACCCTCCTGACCCTGGTGGCAGCGCCCGCGAGCGGCCCAGGATCCCACTGCCGGGCGCCCCGCGTCGGCTTGGCACGCCGCCGGTGGGTGAACACCCCCTTCCGCCCGCCGGTATGAGCCACGCTCGATGGCGTGACGTGGGCACATCGGTGAGTCGTTCCCGGCCCCGCCGCGAACGCCTGGTGGGCGGGGTCTCCGCAACCCGCCGCCGGGATGCGGCGATCCCGGCCTCCAGACCGCTGGGAACTCTTGGCGGCTTGAGGCGGAGCTTCGTTCGCGGCATGCGCGCATCAGTCCTTATACTTGGCCAGTTGCTCGGTGGTGCATTCCTCGTCGGTGCAGAAGAGCATGGCTGGCGCCCAGATGCCGCCGAGGCCCGAGGTGTGGGTTACGCGCACGGCCACCCGTTGCGGCCCGGTGCCGACGAGAAAGCGCTTGATGTCGGCGCTGAACGGTGCGCCGACCAGGTCGCCGGCAGACTTGCCGGTGGAGGCATAGGTCCGTTCGCAGACCGGCTCGCCATTGACGTAGACCCATGCCTCCTCGTTGGCGCCCATGAAGTAGAGGTACACGTGCGCGCGACTGGCCAGGTCCGCGGGGATGGTGACGCTCTGGAAGTACCAACCGTAGCCCGGGAAGCCGGGGAAGCCCTGCTGTTCCCAGCCGACGCCGCGGTTGATGTGGAGGCGGGCGAACTGCCCGGTAGAGAGGCCTGAGGGGGCCGCGGCGGGGTCGGGGCGTTGGTCCGGGCGGCCCCCGGCGGCGGCAAAGAGGCGCGGGTCGCGGGGCCAGCCTTCGGCGAGGCCCTTGTCCTGCGGGTCCGTGGCGAAGAGCCACTCTGCCGGCAGGTCGACCTTGGGCGGCGGCGTACCATCCAGACCGGCACAGGCCCGCCACTTGGCGGTGATCTTCGCAAGGGTGATCGGGATGCCGAAGGTGACCAGTTGTTCCCGCTGGGCGATGGCCTCGAACTCCGCCAGGAGCTGGCGCAGGTCCTCCTTGGCGGCACGGGTCTCGCGGATGCGGCGGCCATAGGCGAAGTCGCCGAACTCGGTGTAGTAGCCCAGGGCCTGCGCCAGCTCCAGGTAGAGCAGCGAGATCTTGGCCTTCTGCACCCGGCGGCGGACCTCGTCGCTGCCCGCGGCCGCCTCGGCCTTGGCGAACGAGGCGCGCAGCGCGGCCATGAACCCGGCGTCGAACATGGGGCCGTCCGGGGCGTAGGAGCAGTTGAGGGTGTTCAGCAAGGGGTTGTCCGAGGGCTCGCCGCAGCGGTGTGGGCGCCGGTGCCAGCGTTCCCAGTAGTCCCACATGCGCATCTGCTGGTCCCACAGGGGTTCAGCGGCCTCCTTGTAGTAGCCGAAGACGAAGTCCCGGATGAGGGCCTTGGTGTCGAGTCCGGGGTCCCAGAGCTGCTTCGCCCAGACCCAGGCCCGCATCTCGTCGTTGTCGTTGGCTTCGGACTCGTACATGATGCCGCGGACCCCATGCTGCAGGTAGAAGCGGGTGTTGGCGGCGACCACCGCCCAGTTGGCCATGGGCACGAGGTGGTGCACGTAGTCGGTGGTGTAATCCCAGATGAAGACGGTGGCCTTGCGGGCCTCCCAGGCTCTGAGGATCCCCTGGAACTCCTCGGACTCCGAGACCTGGCAGAACTGGTAGCGCCAGGCATGCGAGTCGGTACAGAGCTGGATGATGATGGCGTCATCGACCTCCAGGTTCGTCGGCGGCCGGGCATAGTCCAGATAGGCCAGGGAGATGATGCGGTGGGCAGGGAACTCCCGCTTGACCCCCGCGGCGATCTGGTTGAGGAAGTGGTAGTAGCTCCCGGACCGGCCCCCATTCCGGTCGTCCAGCCGTTTGCAGTCGGGGCAGTCGCAGAACCCCCGCCCGTCGTTCGGGCCGATGGCGGTGATGGTGACATCGGGGTTATCGCGGAAGATCTCGCAGGTCTTCTCGATGCTGAGCCGGACGACGTCCTGGTTCGTGTGGCACAGTTGGGTCGGCTGGCGTTTGCCGTTCACCAGCGCGTAGTACTCGGGGTGCTGGGGGAAGTACTGCTCGGTGGGGAAGTAGCGGGCGTAAGTGTGACCCATGTGGTGGTAGCGGATGCTCCCCCCCCAGGCCAGCGGCACGCGGGCGTGGGGCGTGTTGGTCCGGTTCCGCAGCGACCAGGTGGGGTCGTGCAGGCGCAGGATGTAGGGATCGCGGAGCTCGAGCGCCGGCACGACCTTGCGTGGGACCACCTTGGCGGCGAGCCGGGGCAGGCGGGGCGTGTCCACGGAGTCCAGGCCGTACCAGCGGCAGCCGAGGTCCTCCTCGAGGAGAGCGTAGACCGCGTGGATCAGCCCACGGCCGCTGCCGCCATAGAGGAAGAGGGTCCGGTCTACCACCTCGATGGCATACCCCTCGGCCGCCAGGTCGGCATCCTTCCAGGCCGCCGCCGAGTCACGCAGGCGCTGGGTGCGTCCGAGGCTGATGCAGGGCCCCTGCCCCTGGCTCCCGGTTCCCTCCCGGACCACGGCGAACTCGGCACCGCAGATCAGGCCCAGGACGTGGGCCAGGTCCTGCGCCGCCTTCTCCTCGATCCGCGCGGCGGCGCCGGGGATCACCAGCGGGTAGCCGGCACGGCCATCGTCAGCCAGCAGCAGGGCGGGCGCCGTCCGGCCGGCGGGCTTGAGCGCGTTGCGCCACGACCGGGGCATGTCCGTGCGGTGGACGGACAGGTCCTGGCCGATGACGACGCTGCCCATCGGGTCGAAACCGTCATAGTTGACGTCCTTGTCCTCGATGTACTGGAGCACGGTACAGGTGCCCTGCAGGACCCCCGGCTTGAGCTTGAGCCGGTAGGCGACGGTGACCTCATCGGCAGTCCGGGTCACCTGGGTATGCTCGCAGTCCATGGACCCCTGGTCGTTCTCGATGACCTTGCCCGCCTCGCCGGGGGTCCCGGTGGCCTCGGTAGCGTTCCAGAACCCGTGCTTGACGATCGCGAGCTGGTTCGTCGGCAGATGGTAGCCGACATAGAAACCGGTGAGCGGGTTCCCCCCGCGGCACAGCACCAGGTACGTGTTGGTCAGCATACTGACCTTCCCCGGGTGCTGGTAACGGGCGGTCACGGTGTGCCAGGTGTCGGCGGCCAGGGGCGCGACAACCTCCGCACCGTCGCCGTTGAAGGTGACGCCGAGGTTCTTCGGCGCCTGGGCCAGGACTCCGGGAAGGGCCGCCCCCGTCAGCAGGCCCACAAGTGCTGCAAGCCCCACATGCGACGTCATCATGCCAGTTCCCCGTCTGTGCTAGAGCAGCGGCCCGCATCTGCCCTGCGGTCTACTCCGGCTCCGGGCCCGCACTGGAGCGCCCACGGCCTCGTGGGCATGGCCGCGGGGCGCACAGACGCCCTGGGGCCGCGGCCGCTCCAGCAAGGCTCTGCGGTTGGTGTGCAGGCGTACGGGCACTCCTGCGGGCTCCTGCTCACGCTCATGTCCGTACTCGTGTTCAGCTTCCCAAGGCGCGCCACGCACGCCTGGACGCAAGATTCCCCGCAACCCGCCGTGCGGTTACGGCCTGTCTCGCCATAGCCCGCGGGGCGACGGCGGAAGAGCCGCGCCGCCAGACCCCTGGGACCGCGTCAGAACGCCTCCGTCGAGCGGTCGTCGCTGATCGGGATGGCGATGGTCTCGCCCGCCGTGGCCAGCCTGGGCGGCGGCAGGCCGGCCAGGTAGAGGCCGGCGAAATGCTGGCGCAGGTACTTCTCCAGCGTCACCACGGTCGGCCCATAGCCCTTGCCGTAGATGGTGTACTCCAGGTCATAGGCCAACTGGTCTGTGGCCCCATAGCGCCGCAACGGGTCCCGCTGCAGGGCCCGCTCGAGGATGGCGCGGACCGGCGCACTGACGGTGGTGGGGAGCAACGCCCAGTCGACGCGCCCCTCCTTGGCCGCCTCCACGAGCTGATCGCTCCAGGGGGTCCGGGCCGGGCGCAGGGCGAGCAGCTCGAAGAGCACGAGCCCCACCGAGTAGATGTCCGAACGGAAGTCCACCTGCCCCGAGCCCGCCTGCTCGGGAGACATGTAGTACTTCTTGCCGCCGCGAGCCCGCACCGCCTGCGTGGCCGCCTTGGCAATCCCGAAGTCGCCCAGCTTGGGCAACCCCTCGGTCGTGACCAGGATGTTGCTCGGGCACACGTCCCGGTGCACGATGCCCATGGGCGCCCCGGCACGGTCCACCCGCGAATGGGCATAGCCCAGCCCCCGGACGATCCGGCTGACGATGAACACCGCGAGCTCTTCGGGAATGGTCGTGCCGGTGGCGGCATGCATCCGCACAAACTCCGCCAGGGGCAGCCCGTTGATGTACTCCATCACGATGTAGTAGCCGTCCTTGGACAGCCCGAACTGGTAGATCTGCACGATGTTCTCGTGAACCAGGTCCGCGACCAGCTTGGCCTCCTGGATGAAGAGCTCGACGAAGCGCCGATCGTCGCTGAACTCGGGCAGGATGGTCTTGATGGCCACGCGCTTTTCGAAGCCGGCGGCACCGAGTTGCCGGGCCTCGTAGACCGAGCCCATGCCCCCGGCCGCGATGGTCCGCACGATGCGGAAGGTGATCGTGTCGTCAAGTTTCTTCAGCGGTGCCATGGACAATCCTCCAGCACTGGCCGTCGCGGGCCCCGCGTGCGCTGCCCTTGGCAGCCTGTTCGAGGGCCCGCAGGTCGTCGTCGCTGTAGCGTGGGTTGTGGTGCGTCACGACGATCCGTGAGACGCCGTTGCGGGCGGCCACTTCCTGCGCCTGTTCCCAGGTGCTATGGCCCCAGTTCTCGTGGAAGTCGCGGCCCTCCGCAGCGAAGAATCCGTCCATGGCGGCAAGGGCCGCCGGGTAGGGTTCCCGCAGCAGTTCTTCGAACGCCTCGTTCTGGGCGCGCAGGCGCAACTCGACGTCCGTCGCGAAGACAAAGGCGTTCTGGCCGTCGTCGAAGCGCAGCGTGGTCACGCCCTGGGGGTGGGCCGCCGGCCGCCAGCGGACGCTGAGACCGCGATCCTCGAACCGCATCTCGCCGGTCTCAGGAAGCTCCTCGAGCCGGGCCCGGGCGCCAAACCCATCGTAGCGGACCGGAAACAGCGGCGGACTCAGCACGTGCCGGAGGGCCTCCAGCGTGCCGGCGTGCTCGGAGTAGATGCTGGTGCTGCAGTCCTCGCGAAAGAACGGCGAGAAGGCGCACGAGCCACACAGGTGGTCCAGGTGCAGGTGCGTCAGGAGGATGGTGAACTGCCGCACCCCACGCGCCAGGGCCGCGTCCGCGGCCGGCGCGATCCCCGTGCCCAGGTCGACGAACACAGGATCACCCCGCGGGCCGATGACCTCCACGGCGGTCGTGTGACAGCCGAACTCGGGGCTGGCCTGGAACGGCGCCGACGAGCCCCGCGTGCCCCAGAAGTGCACCTGCAGCATGGTTTACCCATTCGTTGAAGGGAGCGCCCTCGGGGCCTGCCACCCAGCGGGCCACGCGGCCCCATCACACCACCCGCACCCGCGACCCGTCCCGCCGCGCACTGCGGATCTCAGCCCGGACGACGCGGATGGTGTCCCGGGCACTCTCCGGCGTCACGATCCGCGGCCGGCGACCAGTACGGATGCAATCGAAGAAGTAGACCTGTTCGAGGAAGTAACCGCTGGCCGAGGTGATGTTCAGGCCGCTCTGCACCTGACCCAGCGGCTGCGGCAGCTCGGGCGTCTCCGGATCGCCGCTGGCATAGAGCTTCAAGGTCGGCGTCTGGCGGCTGCTGTACTCGATGGCGGCGGAGTCGAAGACGGCCCGGTAGCCCATGGTGAAGGGGAACTTGGCCGGCAGGTCGGCACTGCCCTCGGCGGAGATGGCCAGCCCCGGGAACAGGTAGCGGGTGAAGGAGTGGATGATGCCGCCCTCGGTGCGCGGGTCCTTCTCGACGCCGAAGGCCTGGACGGCCTCGGGGACGCCGAGGAGCCAGACGACCAGGTCCGTGTCATGGATATGCCGGTCGAAGATCTGCATGCCGCCGCGTTTCTCATCGAGGAACCAGCGTTCGAACCCGACGGAGACGCCGCCGATGCGGGTCATGCTCAGGCTCTGCAGCCGGCCGAAGCGTCCCGAGTCGATGGCCTGCTTGAGGTAGACGTACTCGGGCCAGAAGCGGAGCACCTGGCCGATAGCCAACACCTTGCCGCTACGGTCCGCGGCGGCGATCATCGCC
>Ga0172371_10002839_pt1 | contig 27207 bp, 22 predicted proteins | sample Lak12m_FD_114543 | JGI IMG/M metagenome (GOLD analysis project Ga0172371, IMG submission 114543) | Freshwater microbial communities from Kabuno Bay, South-Kivu, Congo - kab_022012_12m | ecosystem: Environmental > Aquatic > Freshwater > Lake | place: Democratic Republic of the Congo: South-Kivu...
ACGCCTCTTCGGTCTCTCCCCGCTGCTTCAGGATGTCCGCAATCTTGCCCATGGTCACCGCACGCGACCGCACGTCACCCAGACGCTCGTACACCGGGAGTTCCTCCTCGCGGCGGATGCGCAACGCCTCCTCCGTCTCTCCCCGCTGCTGCAGGATGTCCGCAATCTTGCCCATAGTCATTGCACGCGCGTGCACGTCACCCAGACGCTCGTACACCGGGAGTTCCTCCTCGCGGCGGATGCGCAGCGCCTCGTCCGTCTCCCCGCGCCGCTGCAGGATGTCCGCAATCTTGCCCATAGTCATTGCACGCGCGTGCACGTCACCCAGACGCTCGTACACGAGGAGTTCCTCCTCGCGGCAGATACGCAACGCCTCGTCGGTCTCCCCACGCTGCTGAAGGATGTCCGCAATCTTGCCCATAGTCATTGCACGCGCGTGCACGTCACCCAGACGCTCGTACACGGGGAGTTCTTCCTCCCGCCGGATGCGCAACGCCTCGTCGGTCTCCCCACGCTGCTGAAGGATGTCCGCAATGTAGCTCATGGAGATTGCAGCCATGACCTCCTCGTGAGCGTGTGCGAACACCTTATTGGCCCTGTTTGCCGCGACCAAAGCAGCGTCGTATTCGCCACGGAGTTCCCACGCGGCGCTGGCGCGCAGCAGGAGACGGCCGAGGGTGCTTTGCTCCCCAGGCCGCCGACTGCCCTCGAGGGCTGCCGCGAGTTCCTCATAGTACGTGGGCGGTTGAAGCTCATGGTCCATCGGCAGGCCGGAACGCCATCGGTCAGGCTCCGGCGAGGGCAGCCTATCCCGACTTGCCGGTGGAGATGGGAAAGTGAAGACAGCCGTCCTCACGGCCCAGAAGTCCGGCGCTTCATCATGGGCCAGCCACGGGAGCCAGGAAGGCCCGGCCAAGATAATGGCGTTGGGGCAATCGCGGATAGTGATATTGCGGCGCTCGTTCAGTCGGCGGAGGGCCATGGCCCACTCGGCCTTCACGTCCTCTTCCCATCCCGAAGCAGCGGCAAACACGATCTTGCGGCCCACCGGAGCCGCGCCTATCGCGGCCAACCCTTCGGCCATCGTCCGGAGGGCGGCCGGTCCTTCAAGCGAGAGGATCTCAAAGACATGTCCCACGGGCGGCACCGCGGCCAGCCGGCGCTTGACCTCCGCGAGCACTGACCAGCTGTCGAAGCCGCAAAAATACAGCTCAAACCCTTGTCCGTGTTCGATGGAGGCACGCAGTCGTTCGAACTGCCCCTCACCGTCCGGGCCAAGGTCCAGCGGCCGATCACCCGCGACGTTTGGGTTTGTCTCCATGGGCTTTTTTCAACGCGGCCTGGACTTTCGGGCTCCGACGCACCAAAGGGTGAAGGTCGTACCACTCCTGGCCGTTGCGGTAGCCCAGCACGAAATGGTATTCGAACAGCTCCGCAATCCGGGGGACCAGGGAGCGCTCTTTTCTGGGCACATCGTGAGTTTGAGCAACCTCGACTAGCAGTGGCAGGTCTTCATCGTAGATGGGCTTGGAGTAGACCTCGATTTGGCCGCGAATGACCTCACCAATAATCCGGGAAAGATCAGCCGATGGGATTGGCGCACAGACTCCCTCCATGATGGTCGAAAGCAGAATTTCGCGCATCATACGCAGGAAATCGCGTGGGTATCCGCCTGACGCCTCGATTATTTGCTCCAACGGCTTCGTGTCGGCGAAAACCTTGTCCAAATCCATGCGCTTTTCGATGATCCGGCGCATGGCCGCGAATCCTTCCGGCACGGACTTACCGGAATCCTGGTCCATCAGCCGGCACATCGGCAATATGCAGACGCGACCGAACTCCGCTGCTGCACCGAACTCGTAGAAGGTCAGCCACGGCGGCACGGTGTAGATAACGTGAAAAGGCAAGCAGAGCCATTTCCAGTCCCGGATGAAGAGAGTCTCGACTGCCTGACGCACTTCCTCGGCGTGAAGGAGATCTCCGCGAACTTTCTCGAAGCTGTCTACGATAATAACAATGCCTCGGCTGTCGGCACAGGCCTGCGACTCCACGGCCACTGCCTCATCCAAGAAGCTGCGGCATTCTTGAGACAAGTCCGAGAGCCGGCCGCTTTGCTCCAAGTGGTTGAAGATCTTGGTCCTGAAAGTGACGTCCTGTTTCAATTTCAGCTTTAGTTCCCCAGCCTCCGGGACCTTAAGGCTGAAACCTTCTATTTCCACCTCCGAGCCGAGGAAGTTGCGGAAACGCTCCCAATACGACTTGAAAAGCGCCGGGATCTTGCCCTGGCAGGTTTCACGGATTAGCTTGTCGACGCTGGTCGCCACCACCGCCAGCAAATCGTTGACCTGCGGCGGCACGTTGAGATTCAAATATTCTTCGGAGTCAGCCAAAACAGCAGTATAGCCTTCACGTTTGAGATTCGCCGCCAACCGTTTGAGTTCGGTGCTCTTGCCACTGCCTATGAAGCCGGAAAACAATTGCTGTGTCGGGTTGTCAGCGGTTTGGATCACTGTCTGAAAGCGTTTGATTGGGTCAGGATCCGTCCCCCGGACTCCGGCGGCATACAGGTCCACACGTCGGGGGTCATCATCTTCAAGTCCCGTTTGAAAAAAGCAGGCGTTTATGGCTTCGCGCAGAATGTCGGTCATGCCCTGATCCTCTCAGAATCCCGTTAGCGGCAGATCACGTAGGGGCCGATTGTGCCAATATCGGCATATCATGGCGGTGTGGTACTTTTGAGTCAACTTGTTTTGTCCTCAAGAAGCGTAATGGCAATATGGAATATTTCGCTCTGAATTCTTGAAAAGACGGTGAATACACCGTGAATCACCTGGGCTCAATAGAGAAAAGACAGAACACCCGGCTAAATCACCGATCCCCGCGGCAAAATATTGCCGTCATACTTACCGAGTCTCCCCCACTTGCACGAAATACCGCAGAATCATCTCCTGCTCTCTGTAGTGATCGGTCCGGAGCAGAACGTTCCCAGCGTAGATCGTTCGCCCCTTGTCGTCGGACAGGCTCATCTCGATCGTGAACGGGACTTCGCCCGCGGGTGGGACCACGATCGATGAAGGCGACAGCGTAGCAGCTACCCCCGCGCCCTTCACGTCAACACTCTGCAGCGTTACCGGGCGGTCCGAAGTGTTGGAGATCTTCATCGGGAATGAAATGGTTTCGGTGAATGCAGGCAACTTCTTCGCCAGGAAGGCCGGAGTTACGTCCACCTGCCGTTGCACGTGCGCGATCAACGACAGCTTCACGATAGGGCGGCTCGAGTCGTTGGTCTGGACGATTATGTTCGACCGCTTGGCGCCCTGGCTCAGGCCCACAGTATCAAGTTCGGCCACGATCGTACCCATACCACCGGGTGAGATCTCTCGCTGCAGCGCTTCGACCTTCGTGCAACTGCAGTCAGGCCGGATCTTGTCCACCACGAGTATTTCATCGCCGGTATTGGTGAATTGAAATTTCTCCACAACCTTCTCACCGTACAGCACTGTCCCGTAGTTGTGGGTCTCCCGGTCGACTCGCATCTTCGGCCCTGCAGCATCCACAGCCGAAATCGATCCTATGACGCACAGCGCCCCTACCAATACCCTGCCGGCAATCATGACCGTCGTACTCCTTTTCAAGGTTTCGGGCCGGTGTTATCATACGCCACGAGGGGCGATAGCCGGGACGGCCCCGCGCCGTCGTGTCGGGCCGGAAGAAATCTTCTCCGATGTCGACGGTTGCGGCCCGGACCTCACGCCGGAGCTGATTATAGCGGCGCAGTGCTTTGACGCAACTGATTTTTCCACGTTTTTGCTCGCGCGTCCCGGCCACGCCGTCCGAATCTCCGGCTTCCAGACCGCGTGCGGCATGAGAGGTACTCGTGTTCGGAATATCGATGTGGGAACTTTGTCTTATCCTGCTGGTCGGACTCATCGTCCTGGGCCCGCGTCAGCTTGCCGAAGTTGCCAAGGCCGTCGGCAAGGTCTATCGGGAAATCCAGAACATGTCCTGGGACTTCCGCCGCAGCATCGACCTGGAACTGAAGTCGACATCCGAACATCCCCCGCCGCCGATTACGCCGAAATCGTCCGATTCTCAGGACGAATCCATACCCCTGCCCGGTGAGAAATCAGGACCCGACTTCTATGCCGATCTGCTCGAGGCCTCGGCCGAGAAAGACAAGACAGTCGAGGATGCTCCTGAGCCTGGGCACGAAGAGAGTGCAGGTCCTGAAAAGAAAGAAGACTCACCCAAGGAAGGGAAGCTGCCTTGACCGACGCCGATGCCCGCATGTCATTCTTCGATCATGTCGGGGAATTGCGACAGCGGTTGCTCCGAGCGTCTATCGCCGTGATCGTCGCATCGTGCGTGTGCGGCGTATTTTCTCCCCAACTCTACGATTTTATCGCAAATCCGCTTCTGAAACTTCTCCCGAAAGACTCCGCTCTGGTGTTCACCGGCCTGCCGGACGCGTTCTTCATGCTGCTCAAGCTGTCGATTGCCGCGGGGCTGTATATTACCTTGCCGTATTTGCTGTATGAATTGTGGAGGTTCATCGCGCCGGGCCTGTACGAGCACGAACGCCGGTACGCGCTCCCGTTCCTCGCGTGCGGCACGGGCCTGTTTTACGCAGGCGGAGCGTTTGCTTATCTGGTGGCGTTTCCGGTCATATTCAATTTTTTCCTCGGCTTTCAAACACCGGAACTCAAGCCGATGCTCTCCGTGAGGGATTATGTCTCGCTCCTGCTGAAACTGACGCTCACGTTCGGGGCTGTATTTGAAACGCCGGTCGTGATCGTGTTTCTCGGGTTCCTGCGTCTGCTCAATTCCGGGATGCTGCGGCGAGGCAGACGGTACTTCATCGTCATCGCGTTCATCATCGGAGCGATTCTCTCTCCACCGGACGTATTCAGTCAGGTGCTCATGGCAGTGCCTCTCGTACTGCTTTACGAGGTAAGCATCCCGGTACTCGCAATCATCGAACGGCGACGGGACGCTGCTCAGGCTGAATGGGAACGGACACTCACCGAGCCGGAGGATCACGAGTGAGACGCCTACTGTTGTTGCTCAGCCCGCGTTGGAAGAAGTTTCGCAACCGTGTACGCACGCCGGGACGGGAGCGGTTACGGCTGCCGTTCATCGTGAGCTTGGTGGCGGTTTTATGGGTAATAATTTATGTGGTGTTCGCCAAGGCGCTCGCGTACTTCACCGCGGAAGAAATGTTCGGCACCGTCGCTGCGGTGAAACTCCTGTCGATGATCATGGCCCCGTTCGGATTCGTGCTGATCGTGAGCAATATCATCACCACGTTCTCCACCTTCTTCCTGTCTGAAGACCTGCCGCTGCTCATAAGTGGACCGGTGTCACTCCACACGCTCTATGGAGCCCGGTTTGTCGAGACGCTCGGTGAATCATCGTGGATGGTGCTCGTCTTCGGGCTGCCGGTGTTCCTGGCGTACGGCACGGTTTTTCCCGTGGGCGTAAGCTTCTATCTCCTGAGTTTGGTGGGGTTGATCTGTCTGTTGGTCATGGCCACAGCCATCGCAATTTTCGTTGTGGAAATGCTCGTGCGGACATTCCCTGTCAGGCGCTTACGGGACTTGTTCGTCTTTGTGGGGTTGCTCCTGTTCGCAGGGATTTATCTGTTGTTTCGCATGGTGCGACCGGAGGAGTTCCTCAACCCCGAAGGGTTCGCGTCGCTGATGGACTACCTCTCCGTCATGTCGGAGCCTTCGTCGCCGCTCCTGCCCACATCGTGGATTGTCGAAATGCTTCGCCCGTACATCACGGGCTATGGGTACAAAGACCGTTTCTTCTATCTGGCGCTCCTCGTGACGAGCGCGATTGTTGCGTACCGTCTTGTGGGACACCATCACCAGGCCGTGTACTTCTCGGGGTTTTCCAAGGCCTTCGAATCGCGAGGTGCGCGGCTTACCCGGAGCTGGGTGGTGGGCGCGCTTGAGAGGCTGCTGGAGCGTTTTCTCGAGACACCGACCGTGCGACTGGTAATCAAGGAGACACTGCTGACAGCTCGCGATTCAGGCCGCCTCAGCCAGGTGTTGCTCCTGGCCGCGCTCCTCGTTGTGTACTTGTACAACTTCAGCGTCCTGCCTTCGGTGGAATCGCCGGCCGCGACGCACTTTCTCAAGAATACCGTTGCATTCCTTAACATCGGGCTGGCGGGTTTTGTGTTGGCTTCATTGGGAATACGATTTCTCTTCCCCGCGATGTCGATGGAAGGGCGAGCATTTTGGATACTCAAGGGCTCTCCCGTAAGGTTGCGTAAGGTGCTCTGGGTGAAGTTCATTTTCTACTTGATACCGATGCTCTGTCTGGGGCTGTTTCTCGTGATCGTGACCAATCGACTGCTGGATCTGGACTTCTTCATGTCAGTGGTTTCGACGGTCACCGTGGTTCTCGTCACGGTGGGGATTACGTCGTTGTGCATCGGTATGGGAGTGGTTCACGCAGACTTCAAGGATGTGGACCCGAATCGTACCGCGACCAGCTTCGGCGCGCTTCTTACGATGATCTATGCAGGCCTTGCGGTGACCGCGGTAATCCTGCTCGAGGCGTACCCGGTCTACAGGATAGTGACCGCGTCGTACTTCGGCCGGGACTTGGGACGGCTGGACTACGTCATAGCCGCGTGCTGCTTCGCCGGCGTTCTCGGGGTGGTTACGGCCTTCATCATCCGGCCTCTCAAGATGGGGCTGGACCGCGTGACGGAGTTGGAAGTGTGATATGGATTCGTGTTTAGGCAGACATGATTTGCATACTTCCTGTAGGGGCAGACCCGCGTGTCTGCCCGAATCTGGGCGCACACGCGGGTGCGCCCCTACTGCCGCCTCGTACCATTTTGAACGCATTGTGGTCTGAATCGGCATGAAGGCATCTTCTGTTTCTTGGGAGGAAAACACATACTATGACCCGCCGCGACGTATCGATACCTTGCGGAACCATCGTTCTGGAAGGCATCCTGGAAATACCCGACAACGTATCTACTCCCGCGCCAGCAGCGGTGATCTGCCACCCGCACCCGCTCTATGGCGGGAATATGCGCAACAACGTGACCAAGGCTGTCTCCGACGGCTTGCTCGCCCGAGGCACGGTAAGTCTTCGGTTCAATTTCAGGGGGACCGGCCGGAGCCAGGGCGAACATGATAACGGCAACAGCGAGGTCGAGGACGTACGCGCGGCGCTCGATTTCATCCAACGGGTCGAGGAAGCGGACCCACGACGCATCGTGCTCGCGGGCTATTCCTTCGGGTGCTGGGTCGGGCTCAAGGCCGCAACTGACGACCCGCGGCCCGGCCGGCTCGTCGGAATCGCTCCGCCGGTGAACGAATACGACTTTAGTTTCCTTCAGCAGGAGGAACGGCCCAAGTTGCTCATCTGCGGAGACCGTGACTTCGTCTGCTCACCGGAGAAGTTTCAGGAGCTTGTGAATGCCATACCGGAACCGAAGGTGGCTGTGACCATTCCCGGAGCTGACCACTTCCACTTCGGTCGCGAGAAACACATTGTGGAGCACACTATCGCGTTTCTCGACCGATATCCGTGGGAGGCCACTGCGTAGCGTTGTGTAGTCGGCGGGCGCATCCGACCACGAGGAGTTTTTTCTGAGAATTGGTAGCCGCCGGCCTCCGTGCCGGCGGATTATCGACGAGTAACTCGGCAAATTCGGCCCGGCAGAGACGCCGGGCCCTACGATTTCTCGAAAGGCACTGTCGCTGCATAATACCAATGCGCTACCAAATGGACGACGATACCGGACAAGTACTGGTGGGACAGGCATCTTGCCTGTCACGTTCAGACAGGCAAGATGCCTGTCCCACCAAAACAAGGCTGTCACTTGTTTGAAAGCGCATTCCCATGAAAACGCCCATACGAACACCGGCAAGATGCCGGCGCTACTAGCGTTTTCATGCTTCGTGGTGGCGACTATCGCCATGGGAGTTGGTATTAGGCGTGCCGGGAAGGACAGTATGACAAGAGCGAGCAATTTGCGCACACGGTGTTGTGATGCAGACTCCGCACACGGAGCCGCGTCCATTGGCTAAGACCACGCATCCGTCGGGCTTGTGGTACGGGCCGGCCATCGACTGGCTCATAGACCACCGAAGGATCGCGGTCCTCGTAGTGGTGCTCATCAGCGCGGTGCTCTCGGTGGTCGTGCCCCGCATGAAGGCCGACGTCACGCTGAAATCCGGTATCAACACCGATGCGCCCCAATACGCTCAGTATCAGGAATTCCGAAAACACTTCGGCAACGAGGAGTTCATTCTCATCGCGGTGTCCAACAGCGATCCCGCGAAGATTCCTGCGGTCCTCACAGCACTAAAGGCCATCACCGAGGAGTTGGAACGTACCGACACGATCGTCCAAGTCCTCAGTCTGGCGAACCTGAAGGTCTTCCAGGAACGGAATGGACGTTTCGGCTCGTATCCGCTCATTGTGCAAGACGGCGGCCCGCCTCGACTGTCGGACGCGCAGCGCCTGGAAAAGGTCCGTAAGGCCTTGCCGTTCGTTGACCTGCTCGTCTCACCGGACGGAAAGACCTTCGGGCTCATGGTGCGGATGGATGAGCAATGGAGCTTCGATCCGCCGGTTATTACCAAGCTGGTGGAGCGGATTGAAGCGGTCCTGGCAGAAAACCTGCCTCCCGGCTCGGAACACCGGATCATCGGCGCGCCGGTTATTCGCAAGGCCATCCAACGATACAACAAGCAGACGGCGTACACCTTCGGACTGTTGTGCCTCGTAGTCGCCACCGCAGTGTCGTTTTACATTTTCAAGAGCCTCCGCACGACCGTTATTACGATGATCGTGGTGGGATTGTGCGACCTGTGGATACTCGGGGTCATGGCCTGGTTGGGGATCCAGATCAATTCCACCACGGCCCTCGCGTTCGGGATGGTGCTCATATCGAGTGTGGAACCGGTGATCCACCTGGTGACGCACTTCAACGAAGGCTATAAGGCATTGGGCGATCGCGTGGCCGCCGCGAAGAACGCGCTCTACTTGGGCGCGGGACCTTGTCTGATCACTTCGTTCACGACTGCTTTCGGTTTCTCCAGTCTCATCGTGGCATCCGTGCCGATGGTGTGCCAGCTCGGGGTTATCTTGACGGGCGGACCGCTGATAGCATTCGTGTTGTCAGTGATTCTCGTACCCGCGTTTCTCATCGCGCTCAAACCGCTCCCTCAGCGCGTGTACCGCAGCATGGACTCCGACCTCCTGACCAGGGGATTCGACCGGACGGAAGGCTTCGTGCTGAGCCATCACCGCTGGTTCGCCACCGGGTTGTTACTGCTGATAGGCATCATGCTGTCCGGATCGCCGTTCATCCGCAGCGATACTCAGGTCATGCGCCTGCTTACTGACAAGACGCAAGAAATACAGGACGTTCGCTTTGTCGAAGAGAAGCTGGCGCCGATCAGTTCATTGGAAATCATGGTTGAGGCCCCCGACAACACGTTCAAGGACCCAGCCGCGTGGAAAGGGGTCAAGGTACTTGAAGATCGCTTGAAAGAAATCCCCGAAGTGGTAAGCGTAGAATCTCTGCTCCCGCTGATGGAATATCTGCATCATATCACCTCGGGAAGAGAAATCGCCTCGGACGAGCTGTTCACCAATCCCAAGGTCATTCCCCAGCTCCTCGCGATGACCGGGCTGGGCCGTGACGGCAAGTTCATGCTGGCTCGGCACCTCGACGACCACTCCGGGCGACTGCACATTTCTGTAAGGATCAAGAACTCGCCGGATACCACTATCAGCGAAACCATCCAGCACGTGCGATCCATAGCGGAAGGCGCCATGAACGGCGTCGGCAAGGTCATCGTCACAGGGGATCTTGCCGTCTTCGAGGCGCAAGCGAGCGAAATCGTCAGTTCCCAGACCTATTCGCTGCTCTTGGCCATTGGGTATATGACGGTCCTGCTGGCGATACAGTTCAGGTCGATCACGCTGGGGCTCATCAGCCTTTTGCCGCAGGTTCTGCCGCAAGCGGTAATCTTCGGTACAATGGGATGGTTCGGTATTCCGCTGGATAGCGTTACCGTATTCGCGGCTTCGGTGTCCATCGGTCTGACGGTGGACAATACGGTCCATTATCTGACGCAACTCAAGCGTGTGATAAGGTCGGGCGCAGATTTAGGCAACGTCCAGGAGTGCCTCCGTGAGGCTTATAAAGTCACTGCGCGAGCGATGATCTCGAATCACGCGGTGATCTTTTTCGGGTTCGCAATGCTCCTGATATCGCCGTTCCGTCCGGTGATATTCTTTGGCGTGCTGGGGTCCTTGGCGATCTTCTTCTCGCTGGTGGGGGACCTTATATTCATGCCGTCGGTGATCCTGTCCTCCTCGTTGATCCGCAGGATGCTCACCAGGGAGATGATTTCGTCGAAGACGGATTGAGGTAGCCGAACCATGTCTGCTTAGTGCTCGGGGCGAAAGGTGATACCAATGCGCCATCATATAGGTAACATTGGCACCACTGGTCCACATGGGATTCCGTGCGATGAAATCCCCCCTAACCCCCATAGGCGTTAAGATAAGAAGCTGCCAAGCGTCGGAAAGTCAGAATTCAGCGTCCGCCCTTACCTTGCCCGCGGCCGTCCCCCCCCTCAGTCCCCCCGTCAACGGGGGGAAGTGCGTCCCCTCCCCGTTGACGGGGAGGGAAAGGGAGGGGGTATCTTCTTGGCAATTTGCTTATCTTAACGCCTATGCCCCTAACCCCCCTTTGCAAAAGGGGGGGACTCATATTCCCCCCTTAATAAAGGGGGTTAGGGGGGATTTTGGATACTGCCAATGTCACATCTTTGAAAGCGAACGGGTATGATTCGTCGGAGGCCACAGTAGGTCCGGCATCTTGCGGGTCCGGTGCGCCTCATGTGATGGCTGGCGACAGGCAAGATGCCTGTCCCACCAGGACTTCGGACTCCGTACGCGCACCTGTTTCCTCGCCAGTGATCGAATCGTATCTGTCCTTCCAAAATCCGCCTCACCGGGAGGTCGTTTGTGTGCTATAAGGATCTTCTGTAAAACGGCTGAGGCATCGAGCGAGGAGGCTGACGTGCGGTTCAAACCCCGATACTGGCCGAGAGGATTGGTGGCAGTGATCACTGTCGTGATCGCCACCGGCGTTCTGGGGCCGCTCCTTATACTGGTCAGCTTGTTCAACTCTACGGGCCGGGCGGCGTACACTGTCATGTGCATGTGGGCCTGGGTCTGCTCCAAGGTCCTCGGCGTGTCCGCGTCCCTTCACGGAGCCGAAAAGATTGTCCCAGGCACTTCTTACGTCATCACTCCGAACCATCAGAGCAACGCGGACATCCTTGCCCTGGTTCGGATGCTTCCGACGCCTTATCGCTGGGTGATCAAGAAGCAATTGGTGCGGATACCGGTATTCGGGTGGGCGCTGGCGAGCACGGGCGCGGTGTCGCTCGACCGGTCAAATACAGCCCAGTCAGTGGAGAGGCTGCGCAAGAGCGTGGACAAACTCAAGGGCGGATGGTCGCTCCTCATCTATCCTGAGGGAACCAGGACCCGTGACGGGAATGTGCAGACATTCAAGAAGGGCGGGTTCATGCTCGCGGTCAATACGGGAATCCCCATCCTGCCCGTAACGGTGAACGGCGCATTCAAGATGCTGCCCAAGACGGCCTGGCTGCCCATTCCGGGACACGTCACCGTCACCATAGGAGATCCCATTCCGACCGAGGGACTTACGCAGGTGGATGTGCCGCAACTTATGGAACGGACCAAACAAGCCGTCCTGAAGAACTTCGATCCCGACTACGATCCGTACACGGGAACTGCTAGTACTCCCATGACCGCCGACGGCAAAACGGGCATGCCGGCAGGTGCGAGGACCTGACGCCAGCTCCCATGGCTAAGAAACCACAACAAAGCTCGATAATCCCTGGCATTGCGTCCGCGGTTTCGCCCAGGACGGCTGGTCGCCCGCCAGGAAGCCGGTTATGTGTAGGGGCGACCGGTTGGTCGCCCGCCTACATTTCCAGTGGGGTTGACACGGGCGACCAGCCGGTCGCCCCTGCAATCCACGCATCCGCGCGCCAAACCTCGTCGCATATCGTTGAGGTCTTTTCACACAAATAGCGGCATTAGATGACGATCGAACCTATCCCAGACGAACACGACTGCATGAAACTCTTGCAGAAGCACGAATGTCCGGACCACATCGTTCTTCACTCGCGCATGGTGTGGACCGTCGCGAAAATCGTTGGTGAAGGCTTGCTTCGCGAGGGCATTCCGCTGGACATGGAACTGCTGAAGGCGTCGTGCCTCCTTCACGATATCGCTAAGTACCCGTGCCTGAAAGGACGAAAAGGCTGGCATGACGCGGTAGGCGAGGAAATGCTCATCCAAGAAGGCCTGCCCACGGTAGCGGCAATCATCGGCCAGCACGTGATCCTCAAGGACGGAAACGGCGGCACAATTCGCGAAGAGCACGTCCTGTTCTATTCCGACAAAAGGGTCGTCCACGACAAGGTGGTGAGCCTGGAGGACCGCTTCCAGTATCTTGCGGACACGTACGGCAAGAGCCCGAGAGCCCTCGAGGGCCTGAATGTTATGAAGGATAAGACTCAACGTTTAGAAGAGCGCCTGTTCCAGTTCCTCGACTTCGCACCGGAAGATTTGCCCGCGTTGGTGGAATCGGCCGTTTGACCGAGCCAAAGAAATTGTCCGGAGAGAAGCGCACTTGAAAGCGGACTGGAATTGCGGATTACCAAGCAAGAGAGGATCCGATTGGCCATGTGTGCATTCCTGTATCCCCTCTTTCACTGAAGATCTGCTTTGAAGAAATTGATGACCTCATACTGAAAGCGCTTATGGCCTTCCTGCAGATGCATCATGTGACCGGCCCGAGGAACTACGACATATTTCTTATCCGGATTGGGCAACTCTCGAAAGAAGGAGAAAAGACCTTGGAGGTCGGCCACGTCGTCGTATTCGCCATGAATGATCATGGTCGGCACGGGCACGAGCCGGGCGTGAATCAGTGGCATGATACTTACCATGTCAAGCTGGGGTCCGGTAGGTGTTTTGGTTTCAACCTGGCAGGCCACCTTGGCAAAAGTGTCCACCACCTGTGGATCGTTAACTGAGTCGGGAGTCATGGAATAGAAGCGCCGCTTCCAGCCTTGCTCGGGAATCGTGATATACGGATTCTTCCGAAAGAACTCGATCTTGGGGCGTCTACTGGCGATATCCGGGCTGTCCACGTGCATCTGCGCATAGCTAACGTATCTGGCGACCTTGCCAGGATGGGACATGACAAGCATGCCGGCATACTGAGTGCCCCAGGACCAGCCCAAAAGATGCACCTTTCGAACTTCCCTCAGACGAATGATGTGGTCCACCACCGCGTTTAGATCATCATAGGCGTCCTGTGTGCTCACATGGCCCTCGGGACGCGACGAGCGTCCCCATCCCCTGATGTCGGGGGCAAAAACATCAAAGCCCTGTCTGGCCATGTGGTCCATTAGGCTATAGGAGGGCTTGCCTGGCACTTGCAAGTCGAAGCTCTCGCGCCCGGCCGTGGCCGACCCGTGCGCCAAGACCACCACTGGCTTCCCAGTGGGGTCGGCAACGAATTTCTCCCAAAGATAGATGCTAACTTCAGCTTGTTCTAGCCAATGCTCCTTACCAGCGACGTCGTCGGGCGGTAAAGGATTATCGTCCTTCGATGCGCAATAGCCGGCTCCTTTCATCCTCAGCTCCCTCGACCCACTGAATTTACCCCTAAGCTAAATGACTACGATCAGGTTCTCGCCCTGTAGCTCCGTGCAATATACGCGAACAGGCCCCTTTCCAGGTCCGGTCAGGTTGTTCCCCTGAAAGTCGTACGTGGAATGATTCACGCTGCAACAGCGGAGAACCTGCTTTCCGGGGACAGGGTCCAACTTGCGCCCCATATGCGTGCACCGGTTTGAGAAACTCAGGTAATTCCCGTTGTTGTCGCGAACCACCAGAACGGGCGTCTTCAGGCCCCTGCCCGCCAGGTACACCGCTCCGCCGGGAGCCTGCAGCTCTGCAACATCCCCTACTCTGACGGTGGCCTTGTTCCCGTTCAATTGCCAGCAGTCCGGGCTCAGCGGTTGAGTCCGGCAAATCCCCGCAACAGACTTGAGAAAATCTATGATGGCAGACATGGGGGCCTCCCTCTGCTTTCTCGTTGCAGGACGATGTTGGCCGCAAACAAGTTTGGGTTCAAGCGATAATTTTTTTCTTGGAGATTTGTCCACTTCGTGATATATTTGGATGTTCAAGACACCACGGGGAATTCTCCCGCCCCACATCTCCAGGAGGAAAGAGAGCCATGCAGTGCATTACCCTAAAGAAGGGCACCGAGTGTGCTTTTATGAACGCCAAAGGTTGCACGTTCAACGGCGGCCGGTGCCATCCGGTCGTCGAGCAGTGTGAGGGATGCTCCCGGACAGGGACCTTCGATGAAGGCATCTTCTGCACCGTCACCCCCAATCCCGCTCTGAAGTGGAATGGCCGCCCCTGCAACTTCGCCACTCACGTGCAACGCGCAAAAGAAGCCGCTCCCGCTCAGAAGCTTAACCCTCTCAAGGCCTCAAAGCGAGCCGCAGGTAAGAAGTGAAGAGGGTCTCTCGTCCGGAAGGGGTCTCATAACCCTTCCGGAACCCCACTCCCAATCCCACAAGCCGTTAAGACAAGAAGTCGAACAGCTCCTAGATTTGGTGTTTCGGCGTCCTCTTCAGCGGCGCCGTCAACCGTCCTCCCCCCCTCAATCCCCCCGTCAACGGGGGGAAGTGCGTCCCCTCTCCGTTGACGGGGAGGGACAGGGAGGGGTGTCTTGTGCCAACTCCCACCACTCAGAAGCCACAACGATCGGCAAGAACCGGCCGGTCGCCCCTACGATCTTCAATGGGCATTAGAGTATATACCGACTCAGATCATCGCTCTTCACGATATCTTCCAGACGCTGGCGCACCATCTCTCGGGTGACGCGCACGGTCACGCCCTGCATGTCGGGCGCTTCGAAGGAGATCTCCTCCAGAAGCTTTTCCATGATGGTGTGCAGCCGCCGCGCACCGATGTTCTCGGCACGCTGGTTGACTTCTTCCGCGAGCGCTGCGATTTCCTGGATCGCATCTTCGCCGAATTCCAGCTTGACGCCTTCCGTCTTGAGAAGCTCCTCGTACTGGCGCACGAGCGCATTCCGTGGCTCGGTGAGAATCCGCACGAAATCCTCCCGCGTCAGCGCGGAGAGTTCTGCCCTCAGTGGGAAGCGCCCTTGAAGCTCCGGGATCAGGTCCGACGGCTTGGAGACGTGAAACGCGCCCGCAGCCACGAAGAGAATGTGGTCGGTCCGGACCACACCATGCTTCGTGCTGACTGTGGAACCTTCGATTATGGGCAGCAGGTCTCGCTGGACACCCTCCCGTGACACGTCGGGGCCGTGGGAAGCGTACGAGCCTGCGATCTTGTCGAGTTCATCCACAAAGATAATCCCCGTCTGCTCGACTCGCTCCTTTGCCAATTGCACGACCTTGTCCTGATCTACGAGCTTTCCCAGCTCTTCTTCGATGAGCATCCGCATCGCGTCCGGCACCCTGACGCGACGGCGTTTCGTCTTACCGGGGAAGATGTTGCTGAACATGTCCTTGAGGTTAATGTCCATCTCTTCCATACCCTGAGGCGAAAACACCTCCACCACGGGAAAGGCGCTCACCTGGGTCTCGATTTCGACGTCTCGATCGTCGAGCCGGCCGTTGCGCAGCATCTTCTTGAATTTCTCGCGGGTGCGCTGGGCGATCTCGACATCGTCCGATGCTTCGTGCTGAGGAGAAGGCGCCTGAAGCCGCCGAACCTTCGGGTGCGATCCTTTGGGCAAAAGGATATCCAGCAGCCGGTCTTCCGCGAGGTCCGCGGCTTTCGGGCGAAGCTTCTCGTATTCCTCCTCTCGGACCATCGTGATGCCGATTTCCAGCAGATCGCGGATCATCGATTCCACGTCCCGGCCCACATAACCGACCTCAGTGAATTTGGACGCCTCAACCTTGAGGAATGGCGACTGAGCCAGTTTGGCGAGTCGCCGCGCGATCTCGGTCTTGCCTACGCCGGTGGGGCCGATCATGATGATGTTCTTGGGTGCGATCTCGTCACGGAGTTCCTCGGGCACCTGGCGGCGGCGCCACCTGTTCCGCAGCGCTATGGCCACCATGCGTTTGGCCTTGTGCTGGCCGATGATGTACGTGTCCAGTTCCTGGACGATTCTGCGTGGTGTGAACGTTTCCATTAATCCTCGCGACAGGGCTTCAAAACGTGAACGGCTGCTATCTTATCGGCAAATCGATGTTTTAGGCAAGTCTCAAAGGTGGGCGGTTATTGCGGCGATCGTTATTTCTCCGTCTTCCACTCCTCAGCTTAACTTCTCGCAATTGCGGTGACGAGCGTTGTCTGAGGACCATTCGGGTGAATAGTGGGGCCGGCGTCGCTGCCGGCCATTAATCGAGGACCGGCACGGAGGCCGGTCCCACGAGGAATCCACAGTTCAAGTAACCATCAGTGCTTTCCCACTAAGCTGTTCAAGACGCGTTAACCACGCTCCGAAGTGAGGGCATTTGGACCGGATTACATCCAGACCGATCAATTGGGCCACTTGCGGTCCTATGGCCGACTTCGCGTCGCCGTAGTCGGGGAGTTGGGCAATGATCCGTTTGCTTGGAGCCGAATGCTGACCGTCGTCAATAAGTTCCGGAGTGGAATGTGCATCGGCAATTGCCTGGAGTGCCGCAATCTTCACTTCGTGATGGTCGTAGAAGTACGCAAACCACGACGGATCAGCAAACAGGTACGCCTCATATTCATGCAACTGGATGTACGGCAGAAATCGTTCGTCGCCGATGTCATCGGCGAAGGATTGCTCCAGGAACTCCACCCGCCTTTCGGGCATATGACGAAGCTTCTCGGCTTCGTCCAGGCCCGGAAACTCGGCATGGATGGCGTACAGATCGATCATTGTGGTGAAGAAAACATCCTCGCCTTTCTCCTGCGAGAGAAATTTCAGGATGTCGTTCTTCATTGGGAGGTACTTGCGTCCGCCGCCCCGATGCACTCTTCCCTTCTTCCTCGCGTGGACTATGAGCACGGGTCCGCATAAGTACACCCCCACGTCTGCGAGGTGTGGTTTCAGCACCGTGTCGGCAAAAGTCTGTTCGGTTGGACCTTCGGCGAACAGGTAGAGGCGCGGCATCAGTGCGGTCCTCCATCAATGACATTCTTCTCCCACACTTCACCCAGGCTGTATTCATCGAGCCACGCTTTCAGTTTTTCCTGATCCGGTCGCGTAAAGAGAGACTCCTTGCCTTCGCGATTCACTACAACCACGTCTTCCGCGTCGAAGTTGTCAAGGAATGAACTGGACTGACTGCTGATGAGTACTTGTGTGTGGTGGGCTGCCTTCTTGAAAAGTGATGCGACCACGTTGAGGGCATACGGATGCAATCCCAATTCCGGTTCGTCAACGACTATCAAGTCCGGCAGTTCATCTTCTGGCTGCATGAGCAACGTAATAAGGCACATAGCACGCAAGGTGCCGTCCGAAAGCTGATGTGTGCCGAACAATTGATCTGACCCCTTTTCCCGCCAATTTAGCGTGATGTCCTTCTTGTATGGACCGGCTGGTTCCAGGTCAAAATCGTCAAAAAAGGGTGCAATCAGACGAATGGTACTGACAATGCGCTTGTAGGTTGCGCTACCATTCATTTCGCGCAAGCGAAGCAGGTAGGCGGCCACATTTCCCGCGTCCGGCATCAGCCAACGGTTGTCGACAACGTTGCAGTATTGACGGACCCGCGCTGTTGGTGAGGTATCGTGGAAGTGGTATACCCTGCAATGATTCAGCACGTGTCGGAACACTCTCGCTGTTGGGTCTCCCTTGTCAGCCTCCTGACCGATGCGAGTTTCTTGATGCCCCGACCCCAGAGAAACCTCCTTTGGCTTCGTATAACCCGTCTGGAGGAAACTTAAGCTCTCGTCGGCAAAAACCAACGTGTCTCCTGCAGCATAAAACAACCGCATGGCATAGGTGTCCGTGCCGTTATCCACCTCGAACGACAGTCTGGCCTCCATCTGCGGTGTCACCTTCGGGCCGAAATGCAGAATGGATTGAGCTCGCCCTGAGACCGCGATGTACTGCTGGAGTCGTCCGCCCATCATCTCGTTGAGCATCTTGAAAAATGAGATGAGGTTGCTCTTACCGGCTCCATTGGCTCCGATCAGGACGTTCAACGAACGCAACTCCAGGTCCATCTCGTTGATGGACTTGAAACCTTTAAGAATTACTCGTCGCAGAATAGCCAAGACTCAGTCTCCTCAATCCGCAGATGTCTGATTGCTCTCATCTCGCATCCTATCCCAAGTTACGAGAATTACTAGGGATCATTTCTACGACGTCTGGTAGCTCTGCGGCTCAGAGTTCCTCCATGATCAGCTCCCGGTTGGTGTACACGCAGATGTCGGCAGCAATGCCCATGGATATGCGTGCGATATCAGTCAGTTCCAGGTCGGTATGGTCGAGGAGCGCCCTGGCCGCGGCAAGTGCGAAATTCCCGCCCGAGCCTATTCCGATCACACCGGCGTCTGGTTCGACCACGTCGCCCGTGCCTGACAGCAGCAAGGTCTTTTCCCTATCCGCCACCACGAGCAGCGCTTCCAGGCGCCTGAGCATCCGGTCGGTCCGCCACTGCTTGGCAAGCTCCACAGCGGCCCTGGTGAGGTTGCCCGAATACTTGTCGAGCATCTCCTCGAACTTTTCCAGCAAGGTCAACGCGTCAGCGGTAGAGCCCGCGAAACCCGCGAGCACGCTGCCTCCCTTGCCGATGCGGCGGATCTTGCGGGCAGAATGCTTGACTACGGTGTCGCCGAAGGAAACCTGGCCATCACCGGCCATTACTACGCGGTTTTCCCTTCGGGCGCACAGGACCGTCGTGGATCTGATCTGATTGTGCTTCATTCCGGGCTCTCTCGTGTGGGGATGCGGCGGACTGATCAGCCGCCGGAGCGCCGCTCCTCGGATGGGAGCGGTCGTAGACCTCCATGAGACGCCCGAGATCCATCCTCGTGTATCGTTGCGTGGTGGAGAGGCTTGCGTGCCCGAGCATCTCCTGAATGGAACGCAAGTCCGCTCCCCCGTGGAGCAGGTGCGTGGCAAAGGAGTGCCGGAACGTGTGCGGTGAAGCGTCTCGCGGGATCTCGGCCGCATCAAGATAGGTTTTGAGTATACGCCGTACACTGCGGGAAGACAACGCCCCGCCTTGCGCATTGAGGAACAGCGCATCGCGGCCCTTGCCCGGCAGCTGGTTGACTTCGATGAGCCCACGCAATGGGAGATACTCCGTCAATGCGTCGATCGCCTTCCTTCCCACCGGGACATAGCGCTCCTTGTTGCCCTTGCCGATGACCCGCACCCAGCCATTTTCCAGGTCCACGTCGTGCGACTTGAGCGAAGTCAGCTCGCCCACCCGAATGCCCGAGGAGTACAGAAGCTCGAAAATCGCCGTGTCCCGCGACTGCATCTCGTTGTTGCGGGAAAAGAAGCGATCCATCTCGTCAACGGTCATGGCCTTGGGAAGCGTCTTCTCTTTCTTGGGCGCCCTGATTCCCTGGGCCGGGTTGCTCGAAACAATCCCTTCTCGCACCAGGAATCGAAAGAAGGTCCGCACCGCGGCAAGCTTGCGACCGACTGAGACCTTCTTGACCTTGCCGAACCTATCGGCCACAAAACCACGTACGTGGTATACATCTACCGAGCAAACGTCGTTGTGCGCCGAATCTTCAACGAACCGCCGGAAGTCCGCGAGATCCGCGAGGTACGCCCGGACCGTTTCGGGCGATCTGCCCTTCTCCGACTGAAGGTGGCGCTGAAACAGGATGAGAGCCCGCTGAAAATCCAAATTGTCCTCGCTTAAGTCGGTGCGGCCTTGAAAGGAGGGCCGGAGTTGAACCCCCACGCCGTACAGACAATTATAATAATACCTTATCATTTCGTATGTTGCAAATCTTTCCTAATATATTGGTTGAAGTGCATATTATAGGGATTCTCGAAAGTTTTCGCGAAATGGGATCGCACTGCTGGGCAAGCCAGCAGTGGCACCCAGAAGTCAACCCGTGATTACTTTCGAGAATCGATATAGCTGCCACAACCCTTGTCCAATTCGAACGGCAGACATCCATCATTCAGCAGCCAAAATGAAGCGACCGGCAAGATGCCGGTCCTACGCAGGAATTACAGGACGTGACTTGGGGGTGCTATTGGTTGCGCGTGGAAGACGACAGGGCGCTCGGTTCGGGCGCGCGGAAGTCATCATCCAGTGTCATAGGATTGAACTTCCGCAGAGCCGCCATTGTCAGCCCCAGCACGGCCAACGTGGCGGGGATGTAGTACCACGGTCCGGGCGGCATGAACGATAGACCAACCAGGACGCCTGTTCCAGCGAGCACGATCAGGCAGTCAAGGAGTATCGGCTTCAGATGTCTATTCATCGTGCACACTCATAGATTGTTTCCGCAAGGTGACGGCTCTCTTGCCACTCGAGACGGTGAATCCGCACGATCCGGCGCGATCTGCGCTCTGTTCGTCATTTCTGCTTCGCGGATACGACGCGGGTCTCTCTTCACGAACCAGAGAGGAATTCCGGCATTGGCCGTATGTCAAGTGTGTTCTTACAGGATCGACCAGCAGCGGGTCAATATGGTACCCTGTTTTACGGCATAGATCACATCGACCACATGGACGTGGCCGCTCAGTTCAAGTCGCCATTGTGCGACGACGTACAATCGATTTCCGGCGGTGGTTTGCCGGACAACATGGAGGCGATATCCCTGCGCTTCAAGCAGGAGGGTTACTTCCGGGTCTGCCGTAAGCGCGGCAGCGTACCGCTTCAATACATTCCCGTTACTGTCACTCCGTGTCACGATGGACCAGGCGATATCCGGCGGCATCGCGGTCTTATCGAGGAAACGCCGGAGGACTTTCCTTCGAGCATCGGGGTCCTCGAGGTCGAGCCGCTCGATGGCTCCTGAGCTGAGTACCGAACTCAGTCTCTTGTCTATGGTATCAAGGGCAGACGGAGGCGCGTTTCCACTGGCCACCACGGAAAGACCCGCGTCCAGTCGCAGTTTGATGATGGAACAAAGCTCCACCTGGAACTGCTCGTTCCCCGTCGAGAGCTGGATATCGTCGAGTAGGAGGACGTCCGGCTCGATGAGGAGCGCCCGAAGGTCCACTGGCAATCCTCTCTTCCAAGCACGCTCGCAGTCGTTCTTGAGCTTGCTCACGTCGATCATAAGCAATGCCAAATCAACCACGGCATGAGCGATGGCCGATAAGAGATGTGTCTTGCCTACACCCGTTTCGCCATAGATGTAGAGCAAACCTCCCGCTCTCGACGCTGCGGTCTTGTCGGCGATGAGGATCGCTCGCTGAAGAGCGGACGCGTTCTCGTGACTTGGCACAAAGGTATCAAAGGTCATTTCCTTCGCCGGCCGATGCGCAGCAGTGAATGGCGTCGAAGACGAGACGCCGCGGTTCGCCAGGTCGGAAGGCATTTCAGACAGTTGAAAGCCCATCTGTATCAGTCTACTTCAGCAAGCTCCGGCTTCGCTTCGTCCCTCTGGCGTGCAGCTTCGAGGAGCAGGAAGTCACCGGGTTTGTGGATGGTAATGCGTTCGGGCTCCTGCCACGGAAGGTTGGAGAATCTCCCCCCCTTGAAACGCAGGCACTTGAAAAGAGCTTCTTCACCTTCCAGGGGCCCGAACGCGGCATGGCAGATTCGGCCGTCTGCCAAGAAAATCCTCCCTCTCGCGCCCCCCGCTGCATAGACTTCCAGCACCGTCTTGCGGCTGCAGAGCAGAAGAAACTGCACGAATTCCAGCAAGTCCACCCCATCAATGCTGCCGGAGAAAGCTTCATCGGCCTGCTTGGGGCCCAAAAATCCAAGGAGATGATCTGTGTCCACGGGCTTGCGGAGTACGACATCGGCGCCCGATTTCGCTGCCAGTCGATCAACGGTCGGGGAATCGAAATCCGACAGCGCTATAATGTGATCCGTACAGTGGTGGACCATCGCCCACTTGATGAGATCGACGTCACTCGTACGGGATGTGCGGAGGTCAACAATCAGCGCATCGAAGCGACTGGACTCGAGCAGGCCGCGAGCATACCCCATGTCCAGCGCGATGGTTACGGAATAACCGCTACGGATGAGCTTCTTCGCAATCGGTCGAGTGCTTGTCACATCCCGGTCTACCAGGAGTATCGAAGGGTCTCCGCTGCTCATGTAATCCTCTCCGTTCGGTCACGAGGCGTCGCCGGAGTCGCTGCCGCTCCCTGCGACGAGCAGCGGTCGATTGAGTGTCACCAGTACATGCTGATTGGACGGCTTGCGGCATTCGCGGTGGTCGAAGACCTGTACTCGGTTGCGGCCATTGTTCTTTGCGTAGTATAGCGCTTGGTCAGCTGCTTTCACGAGTCGGTCCGCGTCTTCATCGGACTTCCCGTCGGTAAAAGCCACACCGAAGCTCATAGTACAGTCGAACTTCTCCGTGGTAACCTTTTTTAGTTCCGGATTCACTCCTGTGCACAGTCTTTGCGCGAGCTTCTTCACTTGGTCTTCGTTGCTTCCGGGCACTACGATGAGAAACTCGTCCCCGCCATACCTGCCGATTGAATCGTACGACCGGAGCATCGACTTCATGGTCGATGCCACGGCCTTGAGCACACTGTCTCCTACCATGTGGCCATAGATGTCGTTCACCTCTTTGAACCTGTCCACGTCGGCCATTATGACCCCGACGGGTACGCGCTGGCGGGTGGCCCGATTGAGTTCCCGCCGGAGGATGTCAAGAATCGCTGAATGGTTCCACAGCTTGGTCAAAGAGTCTTCTTTCGCTTGACGCTCCGAGGCCTTGAAAGCAGCGTAGAGGTCTTCCTGCAGCAAGACGATCCGGGTCGCCGCGCGCACTCGAACTTGCAGTTCTACCGGGTCGAACGGCTTGGTGATGTAATCGTCAGCGCCGGATTCGAGGCCCTCCACCAAGTCTTCCTTGAGGTTCTTGGCGGTGAGCAGGATGATATAGACGTACGGCCTGCACTGAACTTTCCGGATCTCTCGACAAATCTCTACACCCTGCATCCCCGGCATTTCCCAATCGAGGATCGCCAGTTTGGGCGAATCATCGCTACTGAGTATACGCCATGCTTCGGAGCCATCGTCACACGCAACTACGTCGTGGCCCCATTTAGCGAGGTTCACTTCGAGCAATCTTCGGAAAAACCGGTTGTCTTCTGCCAGCAGAATCTTCATGACACAGATCCTGTTCCACCTGACGCAAGTGCGCTCACAACTCTGCTCACTTCTGCTTCCATGATTGCCAGAGCTTCGGGCGCTTCGTTCAGGTTGAGACCTCTGCCCATAGTTTCCAGTTTGAAAGCCGCGTTGAACGCTGCGGTTGCTCCGAGACTTCCCAATAGGCTCTTGAGCGTATGAGCGGGTCGTTCCAACTGCGCGGCGTCATCGCCTGCGATTGCGGCCCTTATCGCGTTCATCAGCTCCGGGTATTCCTCGTGGAAAATGTTCAGCAGCTCGTCCAGCAGGGCTTGGTCACCGCCGACGCCTTCCAAGAGCGCTGAGAGGTTAATGACTGACGACGTCTCCTTCGTCTCTTCGGGCGCCGGTGCATCCGGTATGAGATTCTGAACCAGGTTCTCGATAGTCGTGAAAAGCTCACCGCTGTTGATAGGCTTCGCGAGATAACCGTCCATTCCGGCCTCGAGGCATCGCTCGCGGTCTCCCGGCATGGCATACGCGGTCATCGCAACGATTGGCACCCTGTTATGAGGCATTCGCTCCCGCGCGCGAATCTCACGAGTCGCCTCGAAGCCGTCCATACGCGGCATTTGCACGTCCATGAGGACGAGGTCGTAAGTGTCTCTCTCGTATGCTGCAACCGCTTCTTCTCCATTTGACGCGACGTGAACGCTGTGGCCCATGTTTCGCAGCATTCCCACCGCGACTTTCTGGTTGAACGCGTTGTCTTCCGCAAGGAGGATCTTGAGGTTTCTCGCCGTCTTATTGAGGATGCGTCGCGACGCCTGAACCTGCTCGATGGGAACTTGGCGTAGAACTATCCCGGCAATCGTGTTGTACAGGTCGGACTGATGCACCGGTTTGAGGAGGCAGTAGGCTATGCCTGCTTCTCGGCACCGTTCAGCGGAGAATTCGGGATTTGCGGAAGTGAGCATGAGGAGTCTGGTATTACTGAGGTTACGATTGCTCTTGATTCGGCGTGCAAGCTCGAATCCGTCCATCTCCGGCATCATGCAGTCCACCAGGACAAGATCGTACTGCCGTGCCTGCAAGTGCGCAATTTCCAGCGCGGCCAACGCCTCTTTTCCGGTTTCTACGACGGTGGGTTTCATCCTCCAGTTGAAAAGCATTTCTTCCAGGATGCGACGATTCGTGGCGTTGTCGTCCACCGCCAAGATTCGCAAGCCCTCAAGTTCCCGAACCTCTCCCGGTATGAGCCTCTTGGAAGGCCCACTCTGTACTCCGAGAGGCAAGGTGAAGTGGAACGTGCTTCCCTTGCCGACCACGCTTTCCACCCAGATGCGACCGCCCATCAACTCCACAAGTTGCTGGCTTATGGCCAGCCCAAGCCCCGTACCTCCATGGGTCCTTGACGTGGACCCGTCGGCCTGCTCGAATGCGCGGAAGATTCGTTGCTGTTTCTCGAACGGTATCCCTATGCCCGTGTCCGTGACGGTGAAGTGGAGGTACGCCTGGCCGTTATTGCGGGATTCCAGGTCGGCCTGAACTACAACCTCTCCCTCGGGGGTGAACTTGATCGCGTTGCCGATGAGGTTGAGCAGTACCTGCCGTATGCGCTCCGGGTCGCCAATCAGTGCATCGGGCACGTCGCGGGCAATCCGACAGGCAAGTTCGATGCGCTTGGAATGCGCCTGGGGAGCGATAGTGTGCACCGCGCCGCACAACACATCCGTCAGACTCAATTCCACCGCACTGAACTCCAGTTTTCCCGCCTCGATCTTCGAGAAGTCCAGAATGTCATTAATGAGAGCCAGAAGTGAGTGCGCGGACATCTCGATGGTTTGCACGTATTCCCGCTGAACCGGCGTAAGGGCCGTGTGCGCGGCAAGCTCTGCCATCCCGATTATGGCGTTCATGGGTGTGCGGATCTCGTGGCTCATGTTGGCCAGGAACTCGCTCTTGCTCCGGTCGGCCTGCTCGGCCTGCGCTCTCGCTTCCTCCAGTTCGGTGACATCGATGATGTTGAGAATTGCCCCTTTGTACTCGCTCTCATCGAATATGGGTTGAATCCGCGCGGCCACGTGCATGCCGGCGAAGGCGTGATTCACTTCCGATGCGTCGCGCCGGATTCCTCGCTTGCAGTCTGTTGCATAGCGCCCGAGATCTTCGGATAGGTGGCTCTCTAGGCCACAGGTCCATAGGCTCCGGCCAATGACCTGGTCACGATCCTTGCCCACCTTCGAAAGAAACCACGAATTCACCTCGCTGACCTTGTCGTCCCCAGTGGCGAAGATCACCCCTTCTTGCATTCCCTCAATGAGTGACCGCAACTTTTGGGCCTCCGCGGATGCAAGCTCGTGAGCGGTGTTCAGGTCGATCTCGGCTTTCTTGCGGTGGGTAAAGTCCTCGACAAGGCCTTGTACCCCTTCGATGTCGCCTTTCGCGTCCCGGAACGGCGTCAGGTTGAGCCGTATATAGAGGAATTCGCCGCCGTCGGAAGTATAGGGGTGCTCGGTGATGCTCGGCGCGCCCGTTCGGCGACACTCGGACACGTTGTCTGCGATGCCCGCGCGGCGAAACACGGACGATTCGAACACGTTCACTTCCGCGAGATTCGCCCCGGCGAGGCTCGGGAGAATGCTCGTCAGCATCGGGTTAACGTCCCGAAGCCTGCCCTGAGAATCGCAGAGAAAGATCCCTATCGGAGCGTTCTCAACGAGATGGCGGAAACGAGTCTCGCTGTCCCGGAGAGCCCCCTCTGCCCGATTTCGTTCCGCAAGGTAGAGACGCAACAACACCACGGCCCCGAGCCAGATTAGGATCAGAACCAGCACGAAAACTACCCCCAGGACACTCGCCGAGACCATCCGTCCATGTAGCGACTCCAGGTTACGCGCGATCCGGTCCTGAATTGCGCCTGTCATGCTCGCGATCCCGTCTGAATACAGTCCCTTCTGTTGCTGGTAATTCTCCCCGAAAAGCAGGTCTTCGGCATCCTTCGCGCGGCCTTTCCGCACGAGGGCCAGGGCCAAATCCTCCATCTCGATGAGCTTCACATAGGCGCTCTTCGTAGTGGCCGCATATGACTTTTCGTACGAATCGCGCGCCAGCAACGCGGCCTCGGTGATGGCATTATCCAGCGTGGGCTCGTGCCGACGATACGTGTCTTCCCATTTCGCGTCACCGCTCACCGCCGCCATGCGTGCGGATGCGGTCAACACCTCATTGCGATAGGCGATCTCTCCAACGAGTCGCTGGAGTTTGAATTCAGTGGTGGCGATTTCCCTGTACGAGTCGTACATCGTCCAGACAAAACCTCCGACAACCGGCAGCAACAACAGGCTGAGCAACCAACTCACGGTCAGCACCGTAATGGGGCTGATCTTGAGGCTACGGAAAAGATTCATCGCTTTCTGGGTCACCGCACAATTACCCCCTCGACGTAACAAAGCCCGAAGCAAGTAGTTTGCCCGATTCGCAGGCTGAGACCGATGCACCGTTACCGTATGGATCGATGATTAGATTTCGATTCGGACTGGGCTAGCAATTCGGTAATTGTCTGTAAGAGGGCGATGCCGGGACCAAGGATACAGCAATAACTCGAATGGGATCGAACAATTAGAGCGATTCCGGTAAGCATTCACTTACGTGGGGCGGTTTCGGAACCCTTATCGTTGAGGCCTCATTTCCAAGCGGCCGAACAGTCTCTGGCCGGGTCCCGAGCGGAATGTCCCACACTTGTGGAAGTAACGCAGGATAGCCCCGACGTTACACGTCGGGGTTGCGCAGCAACAAGAGGTCCATGTTCTTTCTCGCATGAGAAAAGTCTCATGAGGAGCGATCAAGACCTCTTACGCCTTCGGCGCTCCGACGTGTAACG
>Ga0172371_10002840_pt1 | contig 27206 bp, 26 predicted proteins | sample Lak12m_FD_114543 | JGI IMG/M metagenome (GOLD analysis project Ga0172371, IMG submission 114543) | Freshwater microbial communities from Kabuno Bay, South-Kivu, Congo - kab_022012_12m | ecosystem: Environmental > Aquatic > Freshwater > Lake | place: Democratic Republic of the Congo: South-Kivu...
AGGCTTATCTTGCCCGAGAGTTCACATCGACGGCAAGGTTTGGCACCTCGATGTCGGCTCATCACATCCTGGGGGTGGAGAAGCTCCCAAGGGTCCGGCTGTTCGCCGGTTAAAGTGGTACGTGAGCTGGGTTCAGAACGTCGTAAGACAGTAGATCAAACGATTAAGCTGTCTATAAAATTGGCTAATTGCTGGAAAGTCTGGCGTATCCCACGCTACCTCTTTTAATTAAATTTTTTCAGATTTTTGAAAGAATTTTAGACTTAAATGTGTCTATATATTAAAAGGGGTGAAAATGCGATGGGTGCAGAAAATCAGCAGGAAAGGCCGATAGAGAGTCTGAGCCATTATATAGCAGGTTTTGTTGATGGAGAGGGATGTTTTCATGTTGCAATACAAAGGCGAAGCGATTTGCCGAAAGGATTTCAGTTAATTCCTGAATTCCACGTTTCGCAGCATAGAGACAAAACTCTAATTTTACAAATGATTAGAGATTTCTTTGGATGCGGTTATGTTAAACCAAATCATCCAGGGAGCTTTCGCGATATTACAGAAGTGTATATCGTTAGAAATCGACAAGACTTGTTGGAGAAAATAATTCCTTTTTTTGAAAGATATCCATTGATCTTACGAAAATGGATGATTTTAAGAAATTCGCTTATATTGTTAGGTCAATGAATAAAGGCGAACACTTGATAAAAGAGGGATTAGTTAATCTTACAAGATTAGCATTTTCAATGTATAATGGTAAATATAGAAGATTAAGTTTGGAAAAAGTGATTTCTCTGTCGGAATCTTCAGAGACTGTACGCCGATTACCGAAAGGTAAAGATACAGTCCGAGCTGCATGGCGACATGCAGAGGTTGGCAGAAATGACCAACCCTTCGCCTAAAGCGGAAGTAACAAAACTGTCGGTCTCTATCTGATACATGCGCAGGATATTTGAAGGGAACTGTCCCTAGTACGAGAGGACCGGGATAGACGAACCAATGGTGTTCCAGTTGTCACGCCAGTGGCATTTGCTGGGTAGCTAAGTTCGGAAAGGATAAGCGCTGAATGCATATAAGCGCCAAGCCTCCCCTGAGATAAAATATCCCTCCGCCGTAAGGTGGATAAGGCAACTTGTAGACTACGAGTTTGATAGGCCAGGTGTGTAAGACCCGTAAGGGTTTCAGCTGACTGGTACTAATCTGCCGAATGGCTTGACCACTTATTAATTTAGTAGTTTAGCTGCATTACTGATATCAAGACCAGGTCTTGAGCGCAAGACCTGGTCTTAAAAATATTCCGGAGTAATAATACTGGAGGGGAAACACCCGTTCCCATTCCGAATACGGAAGTTAAGCCCTTCAAGGCCGATGGTACTATGCTGGCAACGGCATGGGAGAGTAGGTAGTTGCTCCGGTTAAATTTAAAAGGCGTCCGCTTTTAGCGGGCGCCTTTTTTATGTTTATATAAATTACGCCACATGTTATAATAAAAAAATAACAAAAAACAATCTAAATGAAAACAGAATCTGCCGGGAAAACAATTTGGTCTAAAGAGGCGAATCTATATCTGAGCTTTTTTTTAATAATATTTGTAGGCCTTGCAATTTATAGCAACTCTTTGAATGGCCAGTTTATTTGGGACGACGATGTTTTAGTTAAAAATAACAGCTATATAAAAGATTGGTCTAATGTTGATAAGTTATTCGCCGGGGGAATAACGACATATTTTAGCGGCGCAGGGTTAAATTTTTATCGTCCGTTACAGATGATTACTTATACAGCGGACTATTCTTTATGGAAACTTGATATCAGGGGATATCATCTTTCAAATATTCTACTGCATATTTGTGTAGCGCTTTTGATCTATTTTTTTATTAATATTCTTTTTAGTGATGCATTTTTGGCCTGTCTTACAAGCGTTTTTTTTGTTTCCCACCCTGTACATACCGAAGCGGTCAGCTATATATCAGGGCGTTCGGATTCCCTCTCAGCGCTATTCATGATCCTTTGTTTTATTTTTTATATTAAAACGCTTCATGCGGATAATATATTTTTTAATATTATTGTCGTGTTAAGCTATATTTGCGCTATTTTATCCAGAGAGACCAGCATTATCCTGCCGGTATTATTTTTATTGTATCATCACGCCTTTAAAAAAAAGATCAAATTAAAAATATTTTTCATTATCCTGGCGATTAGTCTCTTGTACGTGTTATTCAGGATTACGATTTTAAAAAGCCTTTTAGTTAGCCCCGCGAATTCCAGCGCTTTTCTGGAGCGCCTTCCGGGCTTTTTTATTGCCCTGTGTGACTACATGAGGATTTTAGTGTTTCCGTTGAATCTACATATGGGGTATGGAGCGTTATTATTTGACTTCAGGGACATAAGAGTTCTTTTTGGGTTATTGATGCTAGTTTTCAGTATTACCTATGCATTAAAGGTAAAGAAATGCAATAAACTGATTTTCTTTTCAATAAGCTGGTTTTTTAACGCCCTTTTACCCGTATCCAATATATATCCTATCAACGCTTACATAGCTGAACACTGGCTGTATATCCCTTCAATAGGGGTTTTCCTTTTAATTGCAAATGGTTTAAGATGTATGTATACGCAAGAGAGGCTTAGGCATGCTGCAATCTTTATTATTATAGGACTGTTGGCCTTAAGTTCTTATTTTACGATCAGGCAAAATGAATACTGGAAAGACCCTGTAGATTTTTATAAAAGGACAATAAAATATGTCCCAGACAATAATTCGCTATATCTTAATCTCGGCATGGCATATTTTAATATCGGGAAAAAAGAAGAAGCGGCATCGGTGTTTAAAAAAGCCATACAGGTAAATCCAAATAATGCCGATGCGTATAATAACCTCGGTAATATATACTCCGATATCGGCAATAAGGATGACGCGGTATCGGCATATAAAAAAGCTATAGAAATAAATCCTGATTATGCGGGGGCGTATTTTAATTTGTTTTTATTTTATTTCCGCGAGAAACAATATAATCTGGCTATCGAATGCTGTGATAAGGCGATCGGGAGAGGATTTAAAATTCCCCCTGAATTTCTAAAAGTCCTAGAGCCGTATAGGAAATAAGCCTCATAAAAACCCGTCAAATTTATAATTGATTCTTGCTTTACGTATACTTGGTTTTATGTTATAATCCTACAAAACAAGGAGGTTCATCTTGGCTGATTATACTATTAAAGATATACGCAATATAGCTTTAATATCTCATGCAGGAAGCGGTAAAACGAGTTTTGCAGAGGCGATAGTGTATAATGCAGGAGCAACTAATCGTTTTGGAAAAGTTGATGACGGCACAAGTATCAGCGATTACAGTGAAGATGAAATCGAAAGAAAGGTTTCTATAAGCGCCAGTATCCTTAGTTTTAAATATAATAATAAACATATAAATGTCATAGATTCACCAGGCTATGCTGATTTTACGGGAGAGATGCTTTCGGCTTTGAATGCAGTTGACAGCGCAGTGCTTTTAGTGGATGCTCACGACGGTATTCAGGTAGGCACTGATAAGACGTGGTCAATGGCGAGCGAAATGGGCTTGGCTCGGGCCATATTTGTAAATAAACTAGATAAAGATAATATTAATTTTTACGCATTAGTGGATTCTATAAAAGAAAGGTTTGGAAAATCCTGCGTTTTAGTCAATATGCCTATTGGCATTGGGCCGGGATTTAAGGGCGTTGTAGATTTATTATCTATAGGGGATGGTAGCGGCCATTCACTGCTAATCGAAGAAGACAAGGAAAAGGCCCTGGAACTCAGGAATTCATTGATTGAAGCTGTGGCTGAGAAAAATGACGAGCTTCTGGAAAAATACCTGGACGGCAAAGAGCTTACTCCTGAAGAAATAAAAAATGGCTTTAAAAAAGCGGTTTCAAATAAAGAATTATTCCCTGTATACTGCGGTTCAGCAACGTTAAATATAGGCATAAAAGAGTTTATGTCTAATATATTTGACATATTGCCTTCACCTCTTGATGTGGAGATAAAAAAAGCAAAGGACCCGAATACAAACCAGGATAAAGAATTGAAACCTAATGGAACAGGAAATTTCAGCGGATTTGTGTTTAAAACAGTTTCTGACCCGTATGTGGGGCAGCTTACTATTTTCAGGGTATACTCCGGCAGTATTAAATCAGACATGTCTTTTTATAATTCTACAAAAAGAACTACGGAGAGAATCGGTCATCTTCTCAGCGTATTTGGCAAAGAGCAGAGGGCTGTGACTGAAGCAATTGCAGGAGATATTGTAGCTGTTGCAAAGTTAAAGGATACTTTAACGGGGGATTCATTGTGCATCGAAAAAGACCAGGTGATTTTTAACCCTATCGAATTTCCAGAGCCTGCGATTTCATTTTCAATAAAGCCAAAAACCAGAGGCGATGAGGATAAGATTTCCATAGCGCTGCATAAACTTACTAATGAAGATCAGACATTCAGATCAAAAAGGGAAGAGCAGACAAAAGAGCTGATAATATCAGGCATGGGCGATTTGCACCTGGATATAATGATCAACCGCCTTAAAAAGAGATTTGGCGTAGAGGTAGAAAAAGGCACTCCAAAGGTCGCCTATAAAGAAACTATTAAGAAAATGACAAAGCTTCAAGGTAAATACAAGAGGCAGTCTGGCGGCCGGGGACAATACGGGGATTGCTGGCTTCAGTTGGAGCCTCTTGAAAGAGGCAAGGGTTTTGAATTTGTAGATAAAATCGTCGGAGGAGTCATACCTAAAAACTATATACCATCTATTGAAAAAGGCGTTATAGAAGCAATGTCTCAAGGAGCAGTTGCCGGATATCAGATAGTCGACATGAGAGTTATTGTATATGACGGCTCGTATCATGAAGTTGATTCTTCTGATATGGCTTTTAAAATCGCAGGGGCTATGGCTTTGAGAAAAGGAGTATTAGAAGCTAATCCAGTGCTCCTAGAACCCATTATGGATGTGGATGTTATCGTGCCTGAAGAATTCATGGGAGATATAACAGGAGATTTAAACTCAAAGCGCGGCAGGATCGCAGGCATGGATGTGCAGGGTAAGCTTCAGGTTATAAAGGCAAAGGTCCCAATAGCTGAAATGTCAAAATATGCATCGGAGCTGAAATCAATAACAGGTGGCAGGGGCTCCTACTCGATGAAATTTTCGCATTATGACGAAGTACCTGCAAAAGCAGCGCAGGCTATTATTGCTAAATATCAGGAAACAAAAAGAGAAGAACAGGAAAACTAAGAAAGGATTAGTAACTCGTAACCAGTAACTATGAATTCTAAATCCATGAATAAATAGGATTTTGTTTTTAAATTCCTAATTACGAATTGTTAATTATCAGTTACTAAAAATATTTTTAAGGAGGATACAATGTCAGGTCATTCGAAGTGGGCTACGATTAAGCATAAGAAAGCAGCAACGGATGCAAAAAGAGGAAATCTCTTTACGAAACTCATCAGGGAAGTAACAGTTGCTGCAAAAAATGGCGGAGGCGACCCTACTACGAATGTAAGGTTGAGAACAGCTATAGACAGGGCGAAACAGTCCAGCATGCCTCAGGATAATATCGACCGTGCAATTAAAAAGGGCACAGGAGAGCTGGAAGGCATTATATATGAAGAATTTACCATGGAAGGTTATGGCGCAGGAGGCGTTGCGATAATGGTGGAGCTTTTAACAGACAATAAAAATCGTACAACAGCTGATATAAGAAATATATTTTCTAAGAAAAATGGCAATGTTGCAGGCGCAGGCTCTGTTGGCTGGATGTTTCAGAAAAAAGGGTACATAGAAATAGACAAAAAAGTTTACCCTGATGAGGATAGTATAATGGGCGTGGTCCTTGACGCAGGAGCGCAGGATATGCAGACAGAAGAAGATGTGTATGCAGTTACTACTGATGTCAGGGATCTAGAGGCTGTCAAGAAGGCGCTTGAAAATAATAAAATCAAGATAAAGTCCGCTGAAATCACAATGATACCTTCCACTGTCATAAAGCTGGAAGGGGATGCAGCAAAACAGGTTCTTGGCCTTGTGGAAGCGCTTGAAGAGCATGACGATGTCCAGAATGTGTATGCCAATTTCGATATCCCGGATGAACTAATCGAAGGTTAATGCAAAGAACTTGACAAAAGTGACATTGTTAGATTGTCAAGTTTTTATATTTATTATGAAGTTGTTATTGCATATTTGTTGCGGGCCATGTGCGCTGTATCCTGTAAAGAAGCTCCTGAGCAGAGAGTTTGATAAAATCACAGGGTTTTTTTATAATCCGAATATCCATCCACCCAGCGAATATAAAAAACGGAAAGACGCCTTATCCGAAGCTTCTTCAAAAATAGGATTTAAGGTTATAATCCCGGATTACAAGATGGAAGAATATTTCAGGTCTGTTTTATCAAAAGAGGATTCTCCTGAAAGGTGTTCGCTTTGCTGGGAATTAAGGCTTTCTGAAACAGCGAGTTTTGCGAAAGGCAATGGTTTCGACGCTTTTACAACCACGCTTCTCATAAGCCCATATCAGAATCATGAAAAGATTAAACAAATAGGTGAAGAAATAGCCGGGAACACAGGTGTTCAATTTTACTATCAGGACTTCAGGCCAGGTTTTAAAGATGGCCAAGATCAGGCGAAAAAAGAAAATTTATACAGGCAGCAATATTGCGGATGCGTGTTTTCTGAATTGGAACGGGTAAAGATATAAAATGATTGATACGGGCGGATTCGGGAAAATATTAGTATTTTCCGGGATTATTTTAACAGCTGTAGGGATTTTTTTTATATTTGCAGGCAAGATTCCATGGTTTGGAAAATTGCCGGGAGATATTTATATTAAAAAAGAAAATTTCACATTATATTTTCCATTAGCTACATCAATCCTCTTAAGCATTGCGCTTTCCCTTGTGATGTTCTTCATAGGCCGCAAATCATGAAATTATCCGATTTTGACTACAGTCTTCCAGGCGAATTAATTGCGCAATATCCTGCTGAAAAACGGGACGAGTCAAGGCTTTTAGTGTTACATAAAAAGACAGGCACTATAGAACATAAAATTTTCAAGGACATAGAAAAATACCTGAATCCGGGAGACATGCTTGTATTAAATAACACTAAGGTTTTGCCAGCACAAATTATTGGCAGGAAAGAGACTGGCGGGAAGGTAGAGGCGTTGATTCTGGGCTTAGGGCATAGAGCAAAGAGCAGAGAGCAGAGGGACGAATATGAGGCGCTTTTAAAACCTGCCAGAGGGTGCAATGTCGGGAACAAGATCATATTTGGAGGCGGAGAACTAAAGGCCGAAGTCGCCAGGATAGAAAACGGCAAGAGGTTTCTAAGATTTGATTGTAATGGGAACCTGGAAAAGCTATTAGACAGATTAGGCGAAATGCCTTTGCCGCCTTATATAAAACGCAAAGTAACTGATTCTGATACAGAAAGATACCAGACGGTTTATGCGTCTAAAAATGGCGCTGTGGCAGCGCCTACGGCAGGGCTGCATTTTACAAAAAGCCTTCTGGAAGATATCTCTAAAAAAAGAGTTGATGTGGAATACGTTACGCTTCATGTTGGATATGGGACTTTTAAACCTGTCAGTGTTGAAAATATAATAGAGCATAAAATGGAAAAGGAGTATTTTGAAATAGGCAACAAAGTTATTGAGAAGTTACATAATAGAAACGGACGAATAATTGCTGTTGGGACGACAAGCGCGAGGGTTTTAGAATCAGTTTGTATGACCTGTCCAACTTCGCAAGTTGCCCAGATGGGCAACTTGCGAAGTTGGACAGGTTGGACAGATTTGTTTATCTATCCGGGTTATGGATTTAAGGCCGTGGACGGTCTTCTGACGAATTTCCATCTTCCTAAAACTACTCTTCTGATGCTTGTAGCGGCATTTTGCGGAAGGGAGCTTTTATTTAAAGCGTACGAAAAGGCTATAAAAGAGAAATATAGGTTTTATTCGTATGGGGATGCAATGTTGATAATATAAGCAAGAACAAGACCAGGTCTTGATCTCAGCAATTACTGTGCTCAAGACCTGGTCTTGAGAAGGGCTGTTATGTTTCAGATTATTCACAAAGATAAATTTACAAATGCAAGAACAGGGATATTAGAGACAGCGCATGGCGTTGTTGAGACGCCTGTATTTATGCCTGTAGGGACGCAGGCTACAGTGAAGGCGCTTTCAAATGAAGAAGTGAAATATTGCGGAGCCGGCATAATTCTTGGGAACACATATCACCTTTATTTAAGGCCAGGTATGGAGATCATTAAAAATGCCGGAGGGCTTCATAAATTTATGTCCTGGGACAGGGCGATACTTACAGATAGCGGCGGGTTTCAGATATTCAGCCTGGCAACGCTGATGAAGGTTAAAGAAGAAGGCGTTGAATTCAATTCTCATGTAGATGGCTCAAGGCATTTTTTGACGCCTGAAAAAGTCGTACAGCTTCAATATGAGCTTGGAAGCGACATAATGATGCCTCTGGATGAATGCCTGCATTATCCCAGCACCAAGGACAAAGCAGAGCAGTCACTTGCATTGACGAATAGATGGGCTAAGAGGTCGAAAGAGGAATTTAAAAGATTAGCAGGGGACGGTCGCGACCGCCCCCTGCTGTTCGGCATAATTCAAGGGAGCACGTATCCAGATTTGCGTAAGAGGGCGGCAGAGGAACTTGTATCTATGAATTTTGACGGATATTCGGTTGGTGGTTTGAGCGTGGGAGAGCCTGCAGAACTTATGTATGAAATGATGGAAAATGCCATGAGATGTTTGCCTCTGGACAGGCCGCGGTATACGATGGGAGTAGGCATGCCGCATGATTTTTTTAAGGCGATAGAGAAAGGCGTTGATATGTTTGACTGCGTCGTCCCAACCAGAAATGCCAGAAACGGCGCAGCTTATACCAACGAAGGAAGGATTATTATCAGAAACGGAGAATACTCAAAGGATCTCAAACCTTTAAGCGAAAGCTGCGATTGCATCGTCTGTAAAAACTATTCCCGTTCATATATAAGGCATCTATTTAATACAGAAGAAATATTGGGGCTAAGACTTACCTCTTTACATAATGTATATTTTTATGTAAAATTACTAGATAGGATTCGGGAGGCGATAAAGCAAGACAGGTTTGTGAAATTGAAGAAGGAATTTGAAGATAGGATATTTTAACTTTATGTAGGGTGGGGTCGCGACCGCACCCTACAACAATACGCAAGGGGAGGATTTATGCAGGGAAATTCAGGCGCAGCAATGATAGCAAATTTTTTACCGATAATATTGATATTTGTAATATTCTATTTTATGCTGATACGTCCACAGCAGAAGAAGCAGAAGGAGTATGAGAAGATGCTTTCAGGGCTCAATAAGAATGACGAGGTTGTGACTACAGGAGGCATCCACGGTACTATATTGAATGTAAAAGACACTACATTAACTCTTAAGATAGATGATAATGTAAAAATAGAGATAAATAAAAATGCTATCGGGTATGTAAAAAAGAGCCGCGGAGGTTCGAATGACTAAAAATTTGCAAGGAAGGATAGCGCTGGCCCTTGGCGTTCTTATATTTGCATTAGTGGGCATGCTGCCTTTGAAGGAAAAAATTAATCTTGGCCTGGATTTGCAGGGAGGCATGCATCTTTTGCTTAAGGTGGATACATCAAAACTTCCTGAAGAAGCAAAGGAAGATGCTCCTGCTAAAGCCCTGGAAATCATACGTAACAGGATTGACGAATTCGGGGTAAAAGAACTTTCTGTTTACAGGCAGGGAATTGACGAAATAGTAGTGCAGCTTCCAGGAGTTACAGACAGGGAGAGGGCAAGAGAGCTTATTGGAAAGACCGCTCTTTTAGAGTTTAAGCTTGTAGAGGATAATCAGGATCTGTATTCTAAAGCCTTGCAAGGCGAGGTTCCAGATGGTTATGAGCTGAAAAATGTAGAAAAAGAAAAAGTTTTATTGAATAAGAAAGCATTTCTTACAGGAGATACTCTTGTAAACGCAGAAGTAAAATTTGACCAATCGCGTTTCAATCAGCCTTACGTAGCGATTGAATTCAATGCTAAGGGCGCCAGCATAACTTCCGAAGTAACAGGGGCAAATGTAGGAAAAAAATTGGCATTTGTCCTGGATGGCAAGGTTTATTCGGTTGCAAGAATCGATGAGAGGATTCCTGCCGGCAGGGCAAGCATTACCGGAAGGTTTACAGTGGAAGAGGCGAGCGACTTGGCTATAGTTTTACGCGCAGGCACTTTGCCGGCACCTATTTACATAGAAGAAGAAAGGACGATAGGGCCTCTTTTAGGCCGCGATTCTATCAATAGTGGAATACGGGCTTCTATTATAGGTTTGGCTTTGGTTTTTGTTTTTATGATAATTTATTATTTATTTGCAGGGCTTGTTGCAAGCTTTGCAATGTTTTTAAACTTTGTAATAATCCTTGGAACGTTAGGATGGCTGCATACTACTCTGACATTGCCTGGCATCGCAGGCATGATTTTGACAGTTGGCATGGCAGTTGACGCGAATGTCCTTATATACGAGCGCATGCGCGAAGAAATGGCAACGGGTAAACATATGAGAAGTGTTATATCTTTTGGATACGATAAGGCATATAGTGCTATATTGGATTCAAATATAACAACATTAATAGCGGCAGCTCTTTTATTCCAGTTCGGGTCAGGGCCGATAAAAGGCTTTGGCGTAACTCTTAGCATAGGTTTAATGGCCAGTATGTTTACGGGCATATTTGTAACGCGTATTATTTTTGAAATACTCTCAAATAATAAAAATTTTACAAAGATACCCATGTTAGAACTGTTTCCTAAGACGAATATTGATTTTATAGGCAAGCGCTGGATTGCTTACACCCTTTCAATAATTGTGCTTGGAGCCGGACTTGGGACATTCCTGATGCGCGGCGATAAGATGTACGGTATTGATTTTACAGGCGGGCAGATCCAGGAATATTCTTTTTCAAAGCCTATCAGTGCAGAAGATGTAAGAAAAGTAATTGACGGTATCGGTGTGAAAGATGCTACAATACAACAGTTTACCAATAAAAACCAGGTGTTGATAAAAACAGCACTAGATGAGGCAAATCAAATAGGAGAAGCGTTTAAGAATAGTTTTAAAGATAATCCTTCAGAGCTTCTCCGCATTGAAAAAGTCGGGCCTTCCGTAGGAAAACATTTAAAGAAAAATGCGTTTCTGGCGCTTATATGGAGCCTTGGGGGTATATTGATTTATGTAGGAATCAGGTTCAAGAACATAATATATGCTTCTGCCGGCATAATAGCGCTTTTTCATGATGTGGCTATAGGCATGGGCTCGCTGGCTATCTCAGGCGGAGAAATGGATTTGAATATAGTAGCGGCGCTTCTTACAATAGCAGGTTATTCCATAAATGATACTATTGTAATATACGACAGGATAAGAGAAAATTTGAAACTCTACCGCAAAGCCTCTATGAAAGAGATTGTAAATATGAGCGTTAATCAGACGCTTTCAAGGACAATACTGACAAGTTTTATGACGTTATTGGCGGTTACGTCTATATTTCTTTTCGGGGGAGAGGTTCTGAAGCCATTTTCATTTGTGCTTCTGGCAGGCATGATATCAGGGGTTTATTCGACAGTCTATATTGCCTCACCTCTTATAATATCCTGGCAAAGCAGGCATCTGAAATAGAGATAAGCCTCTTCGTTCGCCGAACGGAATAATTTTCCGTTCGGCGAACGGATCAAAGATATGGATAAATTCAAAAAAATCAGGCAAATATTAATAGTTATTCTTTTTTTTAACTGGCTAGTAGCGTTCAGTAAGCTTATATACGGGCTTATTACAAGGTCTGCCGCCATGACTGCTGATGGAGTGCATTCTTTTGCAGACGGCGCTTCGAATATTGTAGGGCTTGTAGGCATATGGGCTGCTTCTAAGCCGGTTGATAAAGATCATCCGTATGGCCATAAGAAATATGAGACTATCGCTACGCTTGGCATTGCGGTCATGCTGTTTCTGGCAAGTTTTGATATTGTAAAAGATTCATTTTTAAGGTTACTTCATCCTGTAGTTCCGGATGTAAATATTTTCAGTTTCGGTTTAATGGTTATAGGATTTCTTATAAATGTGGTAGTGATGAAATATGAATATAAGAAAGGCACTGAGCTGTCCAGCGATATACTGGTCTGCGATTCGATGCACACAAAAAGCGATATCCTTGTCTCAAGCGCGGTTATTGTGACGCTTGTCTCGACAAAATTAGGATTTCCAATAATTGATACGTTTGTTGCATTTGCGATAGGAATATTTATAGCTAAGGCTGGATTTGATATATTGAAAAAAAGTTCTGATGTGCTGTGCGATGGGGAAGCTATTGAAAAAGCAAAGATAATAAAAGTGGTAAACGGGGTATCTGGAGTGAAATCCACGCATAAGATAAGGACAAGGGGAAGAGAAGATGATATACACGTGGATCTTCACGTAACAGTTAATACAAGCATGCATGTTGACGCAGCGCATGAGCTTAGTCATAGGATAAGCGATACCCTGAAAGAAAAGATACCCGGAATAACAGACGTAATTGTGCACGTAGAGCCTTTCAGCCAGAAATACCTCTCATGAAACGATGGAATATTTGCCAGCCTGACACAGCTCTGCAGAAGTACTTAAACGATAATCTCTCGATTTCTCCGATAGTTTCTCAATTGCTTATAAATCGGGGTATGCGGGATATTGATAAAATAAAATCATTCCTGAATAATGATTTATCTGAGCTCTACAATCCGTTTCTAATGAAAGGCATGTCTGAGGCTGTTTCCCGTATAAAAGAAGCCTTGGATAAAAAAGAGAAGATACTTATTCACGGCGACTACGATGTGGATGGCGTGACTGCTACCGCACTTTTATTTTTTACTTTGCGGGGATTCGGCGCAAAGCCCGTTTACTTTATCCCGGACAGGCTTACCGAGGGTTATGGATTGGGTTCAAGCGGGGTGGAAGAGGCTGTTAGGATAAAGGCAGATCTGGTTATAACAGTCGACTGCGGGATATCAAGCCATGAAGAAGTGGATGCGTTAAATAAATACGGCATAGATGTTGTAATTACGGACCATCATGAACCTCCTAAAATATTGCCAGAAGCCTGTGCGATAATAAACCCTCATCAAAAAGGATGTGCTTATCCTGATAAAAATCTTTCAGGAGTCAGCATATCGTTTAAATTATGCCATGCATTGAGCTCTGAGCTAAATAACAGAGATTTTTGGAACCACCTGGATCTTGTCGCGCTTGGCACCATTTCTGATGTAGCGCCTATGCTGGGAGAGAACAGGATACTCGTTAAAGAAGGTTTAAGATTGTTAAAAAATTTAGGCTCCAATAAAGGGATAAAGGCTCTTATTGGCGTAAGCGGCATTAAAAAGGATAAAATTGGGACATTTGAAATAGGTTTTATCTTAGGCCCGAGGATAAACGCAGCAGGAAGGCTTGGCTCTGCAGGCATGGCAGTCGAGCTTTTATTGACGGATGATGATGAAAATGCAAAAGAGCTTGCGAAGAAATTAAATGAGGCAAACCAGGAAAGGCAAAAAATAGAAAAGAGTACTTTAAAAGAGGCGATATCCAAGATAGAAAAAGATATAAATTTCAAGGATCATAAAGTGATAGTGCTTCATAATGAAGACTGGCATACCGGGGTGATGGGTATTGTGGCTTCCAGGATATCAGATAAATTTAACAGGCCCGCAATTCTTATTTCGACTAAAGATGGCCTTGGAAGAGGGTCCGGCAGGTCTATTGAAAATTTTCATTTATTCGAAGCGCTTGCCAGCTGCGAAAAATTCCTGAAAGAATATGGAGGCCACCAATATGCGTGCGGCCTGACTATACTTGAAGAAAATTTGCCGGGATTTATAAAATTGATAAATGAATTAGCTGTGAGTGCTATAACGGCAGAAGACCTGGTCCAATCTTTGCCTGTTGATATGGAGATAGAACTCAGCATGCTGGATCATAAAACAGTAGAAGACATAACAAACCTTGAGCCTTTTGGAGAAGGGAATCCTGAGCCGATGTTCTGTTCAAGAAATCTGAGGTTAGTTCAGCCGTTAAGGGTATTAAAAGGGGAGCATATCAAGTTTCAGGCTACAGACGGCAAGAAAAATTTTGAAGCAATAGGATTTGGAATGGCTAAGGATGACGACATAGAGCTTGCGCTAAGAAATTATCCCAGCTTTGATATGGTTTATACTGTTTCGCTTAATAATTGGCAGGGGATAAACGCTATCCAGCTGAAGATAGAGGATATCAAGCCTTCCGGACCTTACCAGCTTTAAGACAGGACGTGCATATCTTTATTCTTTTTACAGTTCCTTTTACAACAATCTTAACAACCTGCAGGTTGGGCATAAATCTTCTGCGGCTTACCCCTGTTATCTTTAACCCTACCCCGCCTTTTGCTTTTGCAAGGCCTCTCCGTGCAATGGTTGTTCCTGACATAGGCCTCTTTCCGCATATTTCACAAACTTTTGACATATACAAATCTCCTTTATACGTTTGCCGCAGTTGATTTACACAATGATTTAGGTTAAAATAATAGCATAACGTGCTTGTACATGCAAGAGAAAACTTAAATAAACTTGTACTTATTTGAATAGTTGGATGCATTTTAATCATATGAGCTCTGCCTAGCCCAGCAGGTTTCAAGGACATCCGCCACAGAACTTTGGCGGACTCCGTTTTGACGCTCGTACCTCGCTTTCGCTCGGGACCAGGAAACCTGAGTTATTTAAGTGTCGCTCATCCCGACACCTATTCGGTGTCGGGACACGTTGCCAGCTCGCGTCAAAAAAGCCTTTCAACCCGCTAGGCTAGGCAGAGCTAAAGCGTAACTTAACATTAAAAGTATTGCAAAACTTCGATAAACTTGACATTGTTACAATGTAAGTTTTGTCAAGTTTATGGGATGAAAGATGAATGATAAAGTAAAAAGGGCCTATAAATTGATGGAAAGTTGCTTCCTTTGCCCCAGGAAATGCGGGGTAAACAGGATTAAAGGCCGGACAGGATTCTGTAAGGCGGGGTTATTGCCGATGATTTCGAGTTTTCACGCTCATTTCGGCGAAGAACCGCCTGTCTCTGGCTGTAGCGGCTCGGGGACTATATTTTTTACGCATTGCAACATGAGATGCATATTCTGCCAGAATTATCCTATAAGCCATCTGGGCCAGGGGAAAGAGGTAAGCATGGAAGAATTAGCCGACCTGATGCTTAAGCTAGAGGCCGAAGGCTGTCACAATATAAATTTTGTAACGCCTACTCATTACATGCCGCAGATATTAGAAGCAGTTTTTATTGCGAGGAAGAAAGGCTTGAAATTGCCGCTAGTTTATAATTGCGGAGGATACGAATCAATGAAAGCCTTGGATATTTTAGACGGGATAATTGATATATATATGCCTGACATGAAATATTCTGACAATGCGCCGGCTAAAAAATATTCAAATGCTCCTGATTATTTTGAGGTTAATAAAATCGCGGTAAAAGAGATGCATAGACAGGTAGGGGATCTAAAGATAGAAAAAGGCATCGCGAGGAAGGGGCTTTTGATAAGGCATCTTGTATTGCCTGAGAATTTGGCGGGCAGCCAGAAGATATTCGAATTTATCGCTAATGAATTATCGCCAGACACATATGTTAATATAATGGCCCAGTATTATTCATGCCATTTAGCGAATCAATTTCCGGAGATAGACCGCAGGATTGACGCTAGAGAGTACATGGAAGCAATTAGACTGGCTGAAAAAGCAGGCCTTAAAAATGGTTTCAGGCAGGTTATGAATACAATAAAACGCAAACGCATCCCTGAATGGACGGATGATTTAAAGGAGCCATGAAAGACTTAAATATTTCTGCGAGATTTATTAAAGGCGTAGGGCCTTCCAAATTAAATGTATTGAACCGTCTGGGTATCGAGACTGTCAGGGACCTCCTTTATTGTTTTCCAAGGAGGCATGAGGACAGAAGCAGGATAAAGAAAATAGGCGAGATAAGACCTGGGAATCTCGAGACGATAAAAGCCAAAGTGCTTACATTTGGAGACCATGTGTCAAAAAAAGGCATGAACATATTCCAGGTGGCTGTCGGAGACTCTACGGGCGTAATTCACGCCACCTGGTTTAATCAGCCATACATGAAGGATAAGTTTAAAATAGGCCAGGAATTAATTTTATGCGGAAAAGTGGAAAAATATAATTATCTGCAGATAAACAGTCCTGAATATGAAATTTTAACAGGCACTAAAGAAGATTTTGTGCATATAGGCAGGATTGTGCCTGTGTATCCGCTTACTGAAAACCTGAATCAGCGCTGGTTCAGGAATATTATGAAATTTACAGTTGATAATTATGCGGACGAGATTAACGAAATACTGCCCTTCGAGATGCGCAAAAGAAACAATCTTATGATGCTTAAAGAAGCTGTGAGAAATATCCATTTTCCGGTAAGCGACTTGGTTTTGAAAAAAGCCAGGGAGAGAATTATATTTGACGAATTTTTAATGTTACTGACAGGTATCGCATTGAAAAGAGCCAGTATCAAGATAGATTTAACCGGTTACAGCCATAATCTGGGAGGCGATCTGATAGGTAAATTTAAAAATAATCTGGCGTTCCAGTTAACAAAAAGCCAGTCAAGAGTGATAAAAGAAATAGAAGAGGATATGAAAAGCCAGAAGCCGATGAACAGGCTTTTACAGGGAGATGTCGGCAGCGGAAAAACGATAGTGGCTTTGTATGCGCTTATCCTGACCGTCCAAAACGGATACCAGGGCGCTTTGATGGTTCCTACGGAAATACTCGCGGAGCAGCACTATGGAAATATTAAAACACTGGTAAAACCTCTTGGAATAAATGTAATACTTCTGTCGGGAGATTTAAAAGAAGAAGAACGAAGGCGTAGATGGCAGATGATAGAAGTAGGCGAGGCGGATATCGTCGTAGGCACGCACGCCTTGATTCAGGAAGGCGTGAATTTTAAAAAATTGGGCCTTGTAATAATAGACGAACAACACAAATTCGGAGTCATGCAGAGAGCAATATTAAGATCGAAATCACGTAATCCGGATATACTTGTTATGACAGCTACTCCTATACCAAGGACTTTGGCATTGACTGTTTACGGAGATATGGATGTTTCAACAATAGACGAGTTGCCGCCGGGCAGAGGCGAAATCAAGACATTTTTCTTTGAAGAAAAGAACAGGGAGAAAGCTTACAGAATCGCAGAAGAGCAAGTAAGAACAGGCAGGCAGGTTTATATTGTTTATCCTATAATAGACGAATCCGAGAAATCAGATCTGAGGGCAGCCATTAAAATGCATAAAAATTTGAGTGAACGTTTTTCTGATTTAAAGATCGGGCTTTTACATGGAAGAATGAAATCAAAAGAAAAAGAAGCAGTGATGCGCGATTTTAAAGACCGCAAGATAGATATGCTGATCTCGACTGTAGTCATAGAGGTAGGCGTAGATATCACCAATGCTTCTGCGATGATTATAGAGCATGCCGAAAGATTCGGGCTTAGCCAGCTGCATCAATTAAGAGGCAGAATCGGAAGAGGCGAGCATTTATCTTATTGTATTTTAATTAGCGCGCCAAAGAACGATGATGCAAAACAGAGAATAAGCGCTATGCTGGAAACCCAGGATGGTTTTAAGATAGCGGAAGCTGATCTTGAAATAAGAGGCCCGGGCGAATTCTTCGGCACAAAACAGCACGGCCTTCCTGAATTGAAGATTGCCAATATAATCAGGGATAGAGATTTGTTAGAGCTTGCTAAGAAAGAAGCATTTGAGCTGGTTCAAAAGGATAGGTTCTTAAGATTGCCTGAAAATAGATTAATACGCGAGAGCCTTTTGTCAAAATTCAGCAAGGGGGATTTGGCTTTAGCATCTGTAGGATAAAAACATTACCTGTCCAACTTCGCAAGTTGCCCAATTGGGCAACTTGCGAAGTTGGACAGGTATATAGGTTAAATATGAAGATAATAGCAGGTAATTATAAAGGCAGGATTATAGAAATGCCCGGCGGAATAAGGCCTACGTCCGATAAAATAAGAAAATCTTTGTTCGAGATACTCAAGAACAGGATTGGAGGGGCGATTTTTTTAGATCTTTATTGCGGAAGTGGGGCAATAGGCATAGAGGCATTGTCGCGTGGCGCAGAAAAAACTGTATTTATTGATAATAGCCATAACTGCGTTTCTGTTTTAAAAAGAAATCTGGATAAGATAAGAATTTCGCAAAGTTTATATGATATATATAATAAAGATTGTATAAATGGGATAGCTATGCTGCAAAAACCAGGTTGTTTTTTTGATATTGTATTTCTTGACCCACCTTATTATACGGACCTAGCTAAAAATACCTTGATAGGCTTGTCCAGTTGTGATATACTAACGCCCAATGCTTTAGTTATAGCAGAGGTGTTTAAGAAGGAAGGCCTTCCTGAAGAGCTGGGCGATTTCAAAAAAATACGGTCTTCTAAATACGGCGATACGCTATTGGAGTTTTTCAGAAAATGAAGAATATAGCCATATACCCAGGTAGTTTCGACCCTGTTACATACGGACACTTGGATATTATAAAAAGAGCAGTCAAGGTATTTGATAAGGTTATTGTGGCAGTGGCCCATGATAGCGAAAAGGATCCTCTTTTTAGTGTTTTCGAAAGAGTCGAGCTTTTAAAAAAAGCCACAAGCACCATCAAAGGCGTTGAGATAGATGATTTTGATGGCCTTGTGGTTGACTATGTAAAAAGAAAAAACCTGAGGGTTGTTATCAGGGGGCTAAGGATGATTTCAGACTTTGAATATGAGTTTCAGATGGCGCTTACGAATAGGAAGCTTTCCAAAGAGGTTGAAACCGTATTTATGATGCCGTCAGAATCGTATTCTTATCTTTCGTCAAAATTGATTAAAGAAGCAGCCAGCCTTGGGGCGAATTTAAAAGGCTTTGTGCCTGTATTTGTTGAAAAAGCAATTAAATCAAAGCTAAAAAGTTGACAAAACTAACATTGTCACTTTGTCAAGTTTTTAAACATGGGTGATGTGTGGAATTTTTAGAAAAGATATATGAACGCGGCCGGAAAATAAAAAAAAGGATCTTATTGTCAGAACCGCATGATGAAAGAATACTCAGGGCCATAGAAGGTATTTTGAAATCCGGTATTGCCGTGCCTGTCCTGATAGGCGATCCTTTGACGGCAAATGAAGTTGCGAAAAAAGAAGGGATAGATTTAAAAGGCCTGGAAATAATAGACAATAAAAAATCAAAAAATTTGGATAGGTATATAGCGCTTTATTGCGAAAAACGTAAGCACAAAAAGGTCAGCCCTGAAGATGCAGCGAAAATAATCACCAGGAACCCTGTTTTTTACGCCAGCCTTATGGTTAGCTCCGGGGATGCGGATGGTTCTGTAGCAGGCGCTTCTACAACTACCCGCGATGTTGCAAAGGCGGCCATTTATTGCATAGGCCCTGCAGAGAATATAAAAACAATTTCAAGCTCAACGCTTTTAATACTGGATGATAAGGCTCTCGGATCTAACGGCGTCTTTATATATGCTGACGCAGGTATTGTTCCTGATCCGACCGCAGAAGAGCTGGCAGACATTGCAATATCAAGCGCAAGTATGGCGAAAATACTATTTGACGACCAGCCGAAGATTGCAATGTTGAGTTATTCAACCAAAGGCAGCGGCGGTTCCGGTAAAAGCATAAAGAAGGTTCAGGAAGCAACAAGACTTATAAAGCAGAGAGAGCCTGATTTGCTTGTAGATGGAGAAATACAGGTAGACTGTGCGATAGTCCCTGAAATAGCCCGGAGAAAAGACCCTGATTCCAAAATTAAAGGCAGGGCGAATATTTTCATATTTCCGAATCTGGATGCCGGAAATATTTCGTATAAATTGACGCAGCGTCTTGCAAGGGCGCGCGCTATTGGACCGCTTTTTCAAGGCCTTCAAAAACCAGCCAGTGATCTGTCGCGCGGTTGCGATTTTCAGGATGTCATAGACGCGGTTGCGATAACAGCTGTTAGAGCGCAGGGCGGACTATTAATATAAAAGATAATAGCGGAGTAACTAGTAACCAGTAACTGGAAATTTAAAATATAAAAAGAAATAAAGATGATAATCCTTGTCTTAAATAGCGGAAGTTCTTCAATAAAATACAAGCTCTTTGATATACGCGAAGGCTCTGAAAAACTTTTAGATAAAGGGCTCGTAGAGAGGATAGGGGAAAAGATCCCTAGCCACAAAGAGGGGATTCATTTTATATTAGATAAGGTAGGATCTCAGATAGATGCCGTCGGCCACAGGGTTGTGCATGGCGGAGACAGATTCAGCAAATCTGTTTTAATAGATAATAATGTTATAAAAGCAATAGAGTATTTTATTGAACTGGCGCCTTTGCATAACCCGCCAAGCCTGTTGACAATAAATGAATCAAGGAAATTGCTCTCGCGCGTCCCCCATGTAGCTGTATTTGACACAGCTTTTTATCATGATATGCCGGAATATGCTTATTTTTACGCTATACCATATAAATTTTATGAAAAATATAAAATTCGTAAATACGGTTTTCATGGGACAAGTCATAGATATGTTTCTAATAACGCAGCCTGTCTTTTAAAAAAGCCTTTGAATAAGCTTAAGCTTATAACATGCCATCTTGGAAACGGGTGCAGTATAACTGCTGTAAAAAATGGCAAAGCAATTGATACAAGTATGGGGTTTACTCCTCTGGAAGGCGTTGTAATGGGCACGCGTTCAGGCGATATGGACCCGGCTATTATACCTTACCTGATGGAGAAAGAGAACATAGATGTGAACCAAGTTATAGAAATCCTTAATAAAAAAAGCGGGCTTCTGGGAGTTTCTGAATTAACTAATGATATGCGTGAACTGATAAAAGAAAGGGGTGGGAATAAAAAAGTAAAATTAGCCCTGGATATCTTTATTTACAGGATAAAAAAATACATAGGTTCTTATACGGCTGTAATGTCAGGCTGCGACGCAGTGATCTTTACAGGCGGCATAGGAGAGAATAATCCCGGTATTGTTGAGGAGATCTGTAAAGGCGTTATTTCAAAAGATACAAATATATTAATGATTCCTACGGACGAAGAATTGATGATTGCGCGCGATACCTATTGCATCTCAAAAACTTGACAAAACTAACATTGTTAGAGTGTCAAGATTATGGCGGGGCAGGATAAACTTGACAAAACTAACATTGTCAGAATGTCAAGTTGTTGGGGGAAAATATGAAGATATATGTTGATAAAATACCGGAAGGTGGTATAGAGCTGACGGATAAGATTAAACCGGAAGCACTCCTAATCGATTCGGAAGGCATAAGTTTTATCAAACCCATAGATGTGAAGGCGAAGATTTCGAAAAGCGGCAGTGAGATATTTGCGGATATTTCGCTTAAGGCGCCGGTAGAATATACGTGCGGGAAATGCCTCAGTAAGTTTGAAGGTGTTTTTGCAAAAAAATTCAACATGATACAAGAGGTCAAGCCTGCGGAGATAGTGGATTTGGATGACGAGATAAGGCAGGAAATAGTGCTGGATTATCCTATGAAGATTGTTTGTAAGGCTGAATGCAAAGGGCTTTGCCCTAATTGCGGGCAGAATCTGAATACAGGGGAATGCGATTGTGAACATAGCGGGCCGATTGAAAATCGCCCTCTACATTGAAGCAAAGGCCTTTCGTCCGATAGAAGAATTCTGGCGAGAGGCGGGATAAATTTTGTTTCGCAAAATTTTGCCCCTCGCGACACAAAGTCAATATAGGGTCGCTCGGGATCAATTTTTGCTTCGCAAAAATTGGGAGGAGTTTAAAATGGCTTTACCAAAACGAAGACATTCAAGTTCAAGACAGGGCAAAAGAAGAGGTTCTCAGAAAGTTCATGTACAGAGTATTGCTGTATGCCCTAACTGCAAATCACCTAAGCTGCCGCATCGCATATGCAGTGTATGCGGATACTACAAAGGCAGACAGGTGGTACAGATTAAGGAAAAGAAAAAAAAGGAGAAAAAATAGTAACTAGTAACCAGTAATTCGTAGCTAGGGATTAAAAACAAAACCCTGTTTATTCTTAGGTTTAAAATTCCTAGTTGCTGGTTATTAGTTACGAGTTACCAGTTACTATCTATTATGATTAGAATAGCGCTAGACGCCATGGGCTCTGACAATGCTCCGTTTTCGGATGTAGAAGGAGCTGTTTTAGCAGCCCGCGAATTTAATTATGAACTTATATTGGTCGGGGATGAGGGTTTAATAAAAAAAGAACTAGAGAAACACAGGCCTGTCCCTTCCAATATATCAATACAGCATGCCTCTGAAGTAATAGGTATGCACGAGCAGCCGGTCTTGAGCGTAAGAAGGAAAAAAGATTCATCTATAGTTGTCCTGTGTAACCTTGCAAAAGATAAAAAGGTAGACGCAATAGTAAGCGCTGGCAATACCGGCGCTATGGTATGCGCAGCAACGCTTAAATGCAGACTTCTTGCGGGCATAGAAAGGGCCGGGATAGGGATTATTATGCCTACTCTTAAAGGCCCTATGGTAATGATAGACGGAGGCGCTAATATAGACGCTAAACCAGTACATCTTTTAAAATACGGCATTATGGCAAGTGCGTATTCAGAGTATATACTTAATAAAAAATCTCCTAAGGTAGGGCTTTTAAATGTAGGCGAGGAAGAATCAAAAGGTACGGGTTTTTTAAAAGAGACTTATGGCCTTCTCGAATCTTCAGGGCTTAACTTTATAGGCAACGTCGAAGGCAGGGATTTTTTTGTAGGCGATTGCGATGTAATAGTCTGCGACGGGCTTGTAGGTAACGTAGCTTTAAAGGTTACTGAAGCAGTTGCTCATGCGTTTGGAGAGATGCTTAAAAAAGAATTAAAGACCAGCCTATCATCAGTATTGGGAGCCATGCTGGCTAAAAACGCTTTCATGTCAATGAAAAAAAAGCTGGATTACGCTGAATATGGCGGGGCTCCGCTTCTCGGGGTTAACGGCGTATGCATAATAGGGCATGGCTCATCAACCCCTAAGGCGATAAAAAATGCTATCAGGGTGGCAGGAGAGGAAGTGGTTAAAAACGTGAATCAACATATAATAGAAATTACAGCTATTAGGAAGGAGCGATAATGGAATCTTCCGGTATACTTGGGTTAGGTTGTTATTTACCGGCCAAGAAGCTTACGAATAAGGACCTGGAAAAAATAGTCGATACGTCAGACGAGTGGATAATGACAAGGACCGGGATTAAGGAGAGGAGGATTGCTCCAAAAGAATTTGCTGCGAGCGATATGGGCGTGGAGGCTGCCAATAGCGCTATCAAAGACGCAGGGCTGGGGCCGGAAGACATAGATTTGATTATTGTCGCTACAGTGACGGGCGATATGGCGTTTCCGTCCACTGCGTGCATCATACAGAATAAGATAGGCGCTATCAACTCAGCTGCATTTGATATAAATGCGGCGTGTTCAGGTTTTGTATTCGGGATAGTTACTGCGAAGCAATTCGTGGATTCGGGGCTTTATAAAAATGTGCTGGTCATAGGTGCAGAAAAGATGACAAATCTTGTTGACTGGACGGATCGCTCTACGTGCGTATTGTTCGGAGACGGAGCCGGCGCTTGCATTGTAGGAAAAAGCAACCAGAGGCGAATCCTTTCTTATTTTATAGGCTGCGATGGTTCAGGCGGCAATCTTTTAAGGCTTCCGGCAGGAGGTTCCAGGACTCCCACAACAGAAGAGACCGTTAAAAATAAACTCCATTTTTTGAAAATGGAAGGCAATGAAGTTTTCAAGCTTGCGGTAAAGGTGATGGCAGACGCTGCAAATAAGGCGGTTACTAAAGCAGGGCTTTTATGCAATGAGATAAATTTATTAATACCTCATCAGGCGAATATAAGGATATTGATGGCTGTTGCAAAAAAGATGGGTTTGCCGGAAGAAAAGATTTTTTTAAATATAGAAAAATACGGCAATATGTCATCAGCTTCTACGGCAGTTGCGTTGGCAGAGGCGAATAGAGAGCAAAGGATTAAAAAAGGCGATGTCGTTACCCTTGTTGCTTTTGGAGCAGGGCTGACTTACGGGGCCGTAGTCATAAAATGGTAAATAATATTTGTTATATTTTTCCAGGGCAAGGGTCTCAATATGTCGGCATGGGCAAGAGCCTGTATGATAATTCTGCTGAAGCAAAAAATGTATTTGATCAGGCGGAAAGGATCTTGCCGGGAGTGAGTCTAAAGAAGCTTTGTTTTGAGGGCCCGATCGAGAAATTGACCGAGACAGCCAATAGCCAGGTCGCGATTTTGGTAACAAGCATAGCTGCGTTAAGAGCATTAGAAACAAATATGTCCTGTCCAACTTCGCAAGTTGCCCAAAAGGGCAACTTGCGAAGTTGGACAGGTATAATCCACAGTTGTGCGGGGTTGAGTCTTGGCGAATACAGCGCCCTGGTCGCGAGCGGCGCGTTAGAATTCCAAGACGCTGTCCGGCTGGTAAGGCGAAGAGGGGAATTAATGGAATCTGCGGCTAGAAATAATCCCGGTACCATGGCATCTATCCTGGGGATTTCCGCAGAGAACCTGAAAGAAGTCTGCAGGGAATCCGGAGCTGAAATAGCCAATCTTAACTCGCCCGGCCAGATAGTAATATCGGGTAAAATCGAACCTGTTAAGAAAGCCATGGTTTTGGCTGAAAAAAAAGGTGCAAAAAAAGCTATCCTCTTAAATGTAAGCGGGCCCTTTCATTCGTCATTTATGAAAGAAGCTGCATTGGTATTTAAAGAAGAGCTTGATAAAACAAGATTTTCCAGCCCAAAAGTACCTATAGTAAGCAATGTAACAGCTGATTATGAAAAAAGCCCGGTTGATATAAAAGAAAACCTTGTAAAACAACTGTATAGCCCTGTAAGATGGGAAGAATCGATAATAAAAATCAGCCAGGAGGGATGCGGTACATTTTTAGAAATAGGCCCAGGCAAGGTGCTGAAAGGGTTATTGCGCAGGATAAATCCCGAGTTAACGGTATATAATATAGAAACCACAGAAGATATAAAAAAATCCCTCGCCGCATATACTGAAGTATAAGGGCGGCTCGGGATCAAATTTTATTTCACAAAATTTGAGAGGCGTTATGTGTGAATTAGCTTTAGAAGGCAAAGTAGCCCTTATAACAGGCGGGGCAAGGGGTATTGGCAAAGAGATAGCAATGTTTTTTGCAAAACACGGAGCCAACATTGCCATATGCGATGTAAATTTGGAAGAGGCTGAAAAAACAGCAAAAGAAATTCAAGATTTGAGCCGCGAGAGCATTGCTTTTAAAGCTGACGTCACTGATTCTAAGCAGGTTCAAGACATGGTGGATAAAATTCTTGACAAACTTGGTAAAATAGATATACTTATTAACAATGCCGGCATAACAAAAGACAATCTTCTCTTAAGGATGTCAGAAGAGGAGTGGGACAAGGTAATAGCAGTAAACCTTAAAGGCACTTTTGTATGCACCAAGCTTGTTTCAAAAGTTATGCTTAAGCAGCGTTCCGGCAAGATAGTTAATCTTGCGTCGATTATTGGAATAATGGGCAATGCCGGCCAGGCAAATTATGCAGCTTCAAAAGCAGGCATAATAGGACTTACAAAAAGCGTGGCAAAAGAGCTGGCTTCGCGTAATATTTGCGTAAATGCAATAGCGCCGGGTTTTATAAGAACGGATATGACATCAAAATTGCCCGAAGAAGTCCAGAAGAAGATGCTTTCCGTGATACCTCTTGCCAGGTTCGGTGAAGCAAAGGATGTAGCGGACTTAGCACTATTTCTTTCGAGCGAAAGCTCTTCATATATAACAGGCCAGGTGATACAGGTAGATGGCGGAATGGTGATGTAGTTTAAGGCAAATAACAAGGAGGATTATTATATGGCAGTTGCTGAAAAAGTAAAATCAATAATAGCAGAGCAGCTTGGCGTGAAACAGGAAGAGGTGACTCCTGAAGCATCTTTTATAGACGATCTTGGCGCAGATTCTCTTGATACAGTAGAGCTCGTAATGGCTCTTGAAGAGGAATTTGGCATAGAGATTCCTGATGAAGATGCTGAAAAAATCACCACAGTAGGAGATGCTGTTAAGTATATAGAAGAAAAGGGCACTAAGAAGTAATATTTTAAATATGCGGGGTTAGAAGGGGCATCAGATTAATTCTAAAATCTCTTCTGGCCCCTTATTTTTAGAGACTTTCTATGAAACGTAGAGTTGTTGTGACAGGATTGGGCGTGATTTCTGCAATAGGGTGCACTAAAGAAGAATTCTGGAGCAATCTTATCAAAGGAAAAAGCGGCGTAGGGCCCCTGACTTATTTTGACGCCAGTCAGTATGATTCACGCATTGCAGGAGAGGTCAAGAATTTTGTGCCGCATTCTTTTATCTCTCCCAAGGATCTCAGGAGAATGGAGAAATTTGTGCAATTTGGCGTGACTGCTGCAAAGAACGCTATTGATGATTCAGGCCTTGACGTATCAAAGGAAGATCCTTATAGAATAGGCGTTATCGTAGGTTCGGGTATTGGAAGCCTCAGAATAATAGAAGAACAGCATGAGGTAATACTTGAAAAAGGGCCTTCTCGCGTAACCCCTTTTCTTATCCCTATGCTTATCGTAAACATGGCAGCAGGCCACATATCTATTATGATAGGAGTTAAGGGGCCGAATCTTTGTACTACTACAGCGTGTGCGTCCGGTTCTCATGCCATAGGCGATGCTATGAGGATTATTCAATATGGAGATGCAGATATTATGATAGCAGGAGGGACGGAGAGCTGCATTACTACGCTGGGCATAGGAGGTTTTTGCGCATTAAAGGCGCTTTCTACCAGGAATAATGAGCCGGAAAGGGCCTCCAGGCCTTTTGATAAAAACAGAGACGGATTTGTAATGGCGGAAGGATGCGGCATTGTGATTTTAGAAGAACTGGAACACGCAAAAAAAAGAAACGCCAAGATATACGGCGAGATAGTTGGCTATGGGATGACAGGGGATGCATATCATATGACAGCGCCGGATCCTGAAGGAGAAGGGGCAGTAAGGTGCATGGCAAATGCTTTGAAGGATGC
>Ga0172371_10002845_pt1 | contig 27184 bp, 28 predicted proteins | sample Lak12m_FD_114543 | JGI IMG/M metagenome (GOLD analysis project Ga0172371, IMG submission 114543) | Freshwater microbial communities from Kabuno Bay, South-Kivu, Congo - kab_022012_12m | ecosystem: Environmental > Aquatic > Freshwater > Lake | place: Democratic Republic of the Congo: South-Kivu...
GTATTTGGCAAAGATTCGTGTTATTTTCACACATTGTGCTGTATCAAAATAGATCATAATATTTCATATATCCTATAACATTTTTTTTTGAAAACCGCGTTTTTTAACTAAATATAGTTTTTTAAGTTATTTTGCTAAAATTTTTATTAGGTCAATTAAAAAATTGTTGGTTGTATAATTAGCGATTAAAACTATAGAGTGCTACGTCTTTTTAGTGTCTTGTTTTTATTAAGATAACAGTCTAAACAAAAATTGATGTTTTTTTGGAATTCTTTCAGCCATATATGCCTTGTTTTTCCTCGTTAAAGATGCTTAAAATAGAATAAAGATACATCAATATGATTAAAACTTCCGCCCAAACTGAGTTAATCCGATTCCGTAGTGTTTTTTTTACTCAGCTTTTCGCTGTAATTGCCTTACTGGTTATTTTCTTATCCTCAACAGGAATATCTAATGCTCAGATTTTAACAAAAAAACCATCTGCGAATGTTACTGTTTCAGGATCGGTGGGAACAGCTTATCTAAACGTTTCCGGATATATCGCTCCTTATGCATCGATCGTACTTACGTCAGATGGGGTTTTTTACAGAGCAACGGTTGCTGACAAATATGGTTATTTTTCCATATCTCAAGTATTAATAAAAGAAGGTTTTTCCCATTTCTGCCTAGAGGCAATTGATATTAAACGAATAGGGGAATCAATTACTTGCTTTAAATTCCCGCCTGCCAAGGGTGGCATTGATATGAAAGACATATTTTTACCTCCCACGCTTGGTCTTTCTCGCACTGAAATTGGGGAAGGAGGAACAGTTATTGCTTCCGGTTATTCCATGCCTGGGGCAAAGGTTACGCTGCATTTGAGTAATGGCAAATTTTTAACAACAACAGCAGATAGTAGCGGATATTATGAATTTAAGCTGGAAAATATTCAAGCAGGTAAATACGAGCTTTATCCAACTGCAGAATATAACAATAAGCAGTCTTTAGAGCCAACAAACAGGGCTAAGCTAACTGCTTTGACGCTTTGGGAGCAATTATTGGCATTTATCCGCAATCTTTTTGATAAAGTTTGGAGGTTCTTAGCGTCCCTTTCTCTTGGACCACTTTGGATTGGTATACCAATCATTATATCTATTATTATACTCGTTCTTAAGATCTGGCCGGAGAAATTTACCTTTATATATAATAACAGGTTAATAGCGCTTCTTCCGGGAAGAAAGAAAAAAAAGCTTCATCATAGCTGGTTTATTGGGTATTAGCCCAAACAGGTTTCAAAAGATTACGGGAGATAAAAAGCCTGGCTTATCATGAAACCTTTTCGAGATTATAAAGGACTTATCAATTCCCAACTCTGAGGATAACTTGAGTAGCTTGTAAAGGTCGTTATTAGTGCCTGTCAATTTTATTTCAAAAGCCTGACGCGCATCTAAAACAGCATCTATCTCCGCAGTATTACGTTTGTTATAAAAACTTAACTTTCCATAAGCAGCTAATTGATTAACAATGGCATTTTCAAAAATTTGGGCTTCATTTAACTTCCCAATCATATTTAAAAGTCCTGTGTCAGCAAGGTAAACTTTTCTTCCTCCGGCAATCGATCTGTCAATACTCTTGCTAAACTTTGGTAAAAGCTTTAGAAAAAAAGTTCCTTGTAGGAATTCAAGAAATCGATACGTTTTTACTCTATTTATACTTAGCTCGATTGAAAGACGATTTACGTCAAGTATTGATCCTACCCTGGGAGCTAAAAGTAGAATCATATCTCGAAGCTCACGGATCTCCGAATAATCCACTAGAAACTTAATGTCTTTCTCAAAAAATGAAGCAAAAATGTTCTTAAGAATCATTGTTTTGGTGTTTTTCTCTTTTGTAGTTACCACTTCTGGAAACCCACCAAAGGTTAAAAAATTTTCATATTCAGCTATCCTTGCTTTATGGGTAAAAATATTATTTTTTTTCAATGCATATTCTAGATTGGTACTTCTTGCTTCATCTAAGGAAATGACGTCATTAAAATAAAGATATTCTAAAAAGCCCATTGGAGGAAGCTCATACAAAAATTTACGGCCGGAAAGCGATTCAGGGAAAAGGTTTTTAAGATAAAACCCTGAAGATCCTGTAAGATAAAATTTGACACTATAATGATCAATTAAGTATTTAATTACTTTTGTTATTTCTGGAAGGATTTGAATCTCATCAATAAAAATTGATAATTTCCCAGTCTTTTGTCCCATGTTCTTGATTCTCTTGTAAATAAGATCATAATCTATATCCTCGAAAATCTTTTGATCTAGGGGATTATCTAAATCAAACCATAGCTTGGGTTCGCCTGTCTCTTCAAAGATCTGACGCATAAGCGTAGTTTTGCCAACCTGTCGCATCCCGGTGATCAGTAGGGCATTTTTATGCTTTTTGTACCTGGTTAATTCATAATATAGCAATCTTTTCTTCATTGTGTAAATAAAGTATTACACATCTGTGCATATTTGTAAAGGGTCAATTAATTAATCAGAAGCTTCATCACTCGTGGTGGATGGGATACTAAATATTCTAATCCTTACTCTTGACAAAATCATCATTTCGCTCTAAAATGATTTTAGAAAGGTACACAAATGTATACTTTACTGAAATCGTTTATAGTTAGAGAAGAATTGTTAAAAAGAAGAATAAAAATATTCACACCATCTGAATTTAATCAGGTTTTTGCCGTTCCGGCAAGCAAAACTAAGCGATATCTGGGAAAATGGGTTAAGGAAGGATTTCTTATTAGGCTAAGACAAGGTTTGTACGCGATTAAATCGGATTTACCAAGGGAAGAGGAAATTGCCAATCGTCTTTATAAGCCCTCTTATCTTTCCTTTGAATACGCTCTGGCTTTTTACAACATATTGCCTGAAATGCCTTACGTTGTAACTTCAACTACGACCAAGCCTACCCGCAATTTTAACATAGCCACTAAGCCCTTTTCTTACATGAAGATCAAACAGAACGCTTATACCGGCTACTTGCTAACCAAGATTGGGGATAGCTCGTTCTTGATTGCGGAACCGGAAAAAGCATTAGTTGATTATCTTTATTTTGTGGCATTAAGTAAAAAACCATTCAATGAAAGATTGATAACAAAAAACCTAAATAAAGAGAAAATTATCAATTATTCAAAACTTTTTGACCGTCCCGCACTTAGCGAAATAATCAAAAAAATATGATTAGTTTTGACAAAATTAAAGAGTTGGCTACTAAAAATCAAACGATAGAGTTGAATACAATCAGAGAGTACTTTCAACACTTATTTTTAAGCTATTTCTACCAACAACCGCTCTCTAGGTCTATTTATTTTAAAGGTGGAACAGCTTTAAAAATAATTTATCATAGTCCACGTTTTTCAGAAGACTTGGATTTTAGCGCGCACGATATAAAGGTTAAAGATCTGGAACAGGTAATTGTTTCAACCCTCGATTCTATAGAAAAAGAAAACATAAAGATACTGCTTAATGAGGCAAAGATAACTAGCGGAGGATATTTAGTCAATATTCTCTTTGAGTCAGAAGGGTTCCAAAAAATAATAATTCAACTTGAGATTTCTTTTCGAGACAGAGAGCTGAAAAGCGAACTTGTTACAATATCTTCTGACTACATTGCTCCGTATACGATTATCGGATTAGCCTCAGAGATTCTCATTGAAGAAAAAATCCAAGCCCTTCTTTCTAGGAAGAAACCAAGAGATTTTTATGATCTTTATTTTATACTTCGCTCTAATCTATTGCCACCTAAGAAAAAGGAGGTTTTACATAAGGTATTTAAAATCTTAAAGAACGTGGACATTAATTTCGAGCGTGAACTGAAGGTTTTCTTGCCCAAATCTCATTGGGCAATTATTAGGGACTTTAAGCAAACATTAATAAGAGAACTGCAGGTGCATATTTAATTCCGGGAAGAAAGAAAAAGAAGCTTCATCACTCGTGGTGGATGGGATACTAACTGCCCTAAAGGGCAGAGTATTCAATAAACAAATAAGCAAATAAACCAATAAACAAATCAATAAGTAAATAAGTGAATTTAAAATAATAAATATTAGTATTTAGAGATTAATGATATTGGAAACTGATTTGTAGTATTTGAAATTTGTATATTTGAAATTCCTTTTAGCTTCGCCGCGTTTAACGCGACCTCGCTAAAAGGTAGGAGTTGCTACGTAGTTTATAGCTGTTTCATAAGTACCTGCAGGTGTAATTCCTGAAGAAGTTACTCCGTAAATAACACTTGTTGCAGTGCTCGTAACAGGAGCCGTATGAGAAGCTAGTTTATAAATATAAGCGTTACCGGCAGAGTTAGTTGGATTTCCAAAAAGTGCATTTGCTCCGGACCAAAAGATGTTATTTGCGTGTGATCCACAAGCAGATATTCCATAGGCCTCTGTGCCTCCAGAAATCGCTGCAGGTGCGGGGGAGTTATCTGCTGCCAGACTATTACCTCCCTGAGCATTATTAAAGGAATAGCCGGAAGAATTGCTGGTCAGTTTTCCGGAGGCGGTTGCCGTTAATGCATAGCCTCCTATGCCATTAGTAGAAATAGTTATTTTTTGCCCGACATAAGTAACTCCTAAAGCAATTGTGCCTAGATTAACGCTGGTTGCGCTTGGATCTGCTCCTGAATTTGTCGTAATTCCGTTAAAAGCTGAATTGTCACAACTGCTATTATCCGTATATATGTTTGTGCCGTTACTAATTGGTGCAATGGTCATGGTTATTGATGCGTCAACGATACCTGTAACATGAATTCCCTCGCTGGTTGCTACGGCAATCTTTGTGTCACTCTCTTTTGCAGTTACTCCCGTACTGTCCATATGCTGAAGAGTTAACCTCCAGAGGTCGCTTGTTCCGATAGCTTGGGTTTTAGTGGGGTTAATTAACTGCGGAGTAGATGATCCGATAGTGATAGTTACAGTTGTATTTGTATCCACAGCGCCTCCCAGTGTACAAGTTATATTTGGAGCAGACACACTCCAAGCGCTGCAGGTAGTTCCGGAAACAGACAAATTAGTTCCGGAACTACCATTAAGACCATTAAAAGCAAAGGTGGTTGCAGATGGAGCGTCGGAATTATCTCCTCCTCCGGGGAAAATAATTATCAATTTATCGCCGGAAATTGCGGGTGTGGAAAATTTAAAAGCTACAGTATGTTTTGCGGTCATGGCTGTGGTTACTAAAGTTGCGACGTCATGCGCATTAACGGCACCGCTAGTTGTATAGATTCTTGTTCTATCAGCAGAAGCAGAAGCAACGGTTAGAAATTCCGTAGTTCCTCCCCAAAGTTTTGCCGTATCAGAAGCAAGAAAAGTAGAAAGATTTGCACCTGCGGTAACCTGTAAGACAGTATCTCCGCCTACTACGCCTGCTGTAAGAGGGGTAGAAGCAGAAGGTCGGGAAGTGGTGATGGTATCTGATGCTGAAGTAAAGGCAAAGACTTGCTTAGGGGTTAAAATAAAAACAAAGAATATAGCTAGTGGAAATATTATTTTTTTCACTTTAATTTATATTTTAAGTATCGGACATTTAGATATCTTTTGTCAACACTTATAACTGACAACAGACAGATTTATAAATTCTCAAATCACCTTTTTTTTAGTGAGTTTACGTATTTCTTTTCGAAAATATTCTTTTACTTCTTCCCAGCTTACCGTAATTAGCATTTTAGGCATTTGGTGTTCTTGCTCAGCATCCTCAAAATAGTCAAGTGCTCGGAAAATAGAATAGAAATGATCTTCTAAAACAGAGTATTTTTTTTGATAGAAATTAAGCATATCTTCAAGGGGATATTTTTTTGAAAGGAAATAGACGTCTGTAAAATCCCGTCTGGTTCCTCTCTCTTCGATTGCGTGTATTTTCATTGCAGCTATATCAGCAAGGCTTGCCAACTGAATTCCCTCAAATTGAACAGTTTGTTCAAGTAACGGATATTTATAGTAAAACATGGAAAATTTTGTCTGACTAATTTTTCCCCAGACAGTCCATTTAGCAGTGCCGTCTTGTACAAATTTAGGGATAGATGATAACTTCTCTGATAGTTCTTTCTCGTTAAACTCCTGCCTGGTGAAAAAATCAAGATCCACAGAGATCCGATGCCCAATTTGAAGTGACAATGCAGTACCTCCGGCAAGGTATGCCTTTTTGATCTCATGTACACCGGAAATTAGCTGGATAGCCCGAAATGTATCGGGAAGTAAGGTTTTTGTAAACATGGTATCTTAGTCTTATCAAGATCAAACACGTCTGCCCAAAAATTACCGGTAGGACGTGAAAGATCTTTTGTTTCCACAACAACTTTTTTAATAGCATTTTTCCCGTATATTTTTATCAACCAACGTATATCACGTAAATTTCCTCTATCTAATACTCTTTTTATTACGAGGAAAGCGTGTTTTTTTACATCCAGATCTTCAAATATTACATCCCAAAAATATGGACGGAAGTATTCGGGAAGTTTTACTCTCTTTTCCTGTTTCATACATACCCATTATTACATATTTTGGAACATAAATCTATACAAAATATCTTATTTTTTTTGAGAACATGAGTTTTTTATTTTTACCCTTAGTTAAGCATTCGGACATTTATATATTTTTTTGTCAACACTTAACATAGAGTCGTTAAGGTATTGACAAATATAATACGATATAATATCCTGTACATATATGTACAGGATAAATAAATTAGTGAAGTTAAACCGCAAGGCCTATCATACTAATGATTTAGCTATTTTGTGGAAAATTGTCAATAAAAATACGCTTTACACTACAATAAAAAGATATGTTAAAAAGGGTATACTCGTACCTGTTTACAAAGGTCTTTATCTCACTGTCCCCCTATCGGAAATTGATCCGCAGGAACTGGGAAAAGCGATTATTCATGGGTACACTTATCTTTCTACCGAGTCTGTGCTTTCCCAGAGAGGGCTTATTAGTCAAGTTAGTTATGGTTACACATTTGTTGCTGGTAAATCAAAAAAAATTATGGTAAAAGACATGAGTTTTTTATATCGTCGTCTTAAAGATGAATTTCTCCTTAATCCGGCGGGAATTGAAAACAGAAACGGTCTACTGGTTGCTTCAGCAGAAAGAGCAGTTGCCGATATGCTGTATTTTAATCCGAACTACCATTTTGACCTTGCGGAAGCAATCAATTGGAATAAAGTTAAACAGATCCAAAGGGAGGTCGGTTATAAATGATGACTCTAAGACCAGAAGATTTTATCCATAAATCTTACCTTAACCGAATTTTGGCGGAAGTAATTGACAATAGCTATCTTTCCCAAAACCTTGCTTTGAAAGGGGGGACTTGCGCTTCAATGCTGGGATATTTAGATAGGTTTTCAGTGGATTTGGATTTTGACATTGTAAATAAAGGTGAAAAAGTCCAAATCAGAAAGGAGTTTGTCAAAATTTTCGGAATGCTTAATTTAGATATCGTTAAAGATAACAAATATTTACCCTTTTTTTTAATCAAATATGCCAATAATCAGCCTGGAGGCAGGAATTCCATTAAAATAAGCACTACTGACAATGTTCCTAAGGCTAATGAGTATAAGGTTCAGTATTTATTTGAAATTGACAGATTAATAAATAGCCAAACAATTGAAACAATGTTTGCTAACAAGTTAGTTGCAGTTACCGACAGATACAATAAGTATAAAACAATTGCCGGGCGGGATATCTATGATATTCACTACTTTTTCCTTCAAGGCTATAAGTATAAAGAAGAAATAATTAAAGAAAGAACAGGCCAAAAAGCAAATGATTATTTTTCAGCTTTAATTGATTTTCTGAATATTCACGTTAATCAAACAATTATCAATGAGGATTTAAACGTCTTACTTGAACCCAAAAAATTTCAGCAAGTTAGAAAAATTTTACTCTCTGAAACGATTCACTTTTTAACTTTAGAAAAGAGTCGCTAAAACAAATGAGTTTTTTATTCTTACCCTCAGTTAAGCATTCGGACATTTAGATATCTTTTGTCAACACTTAAGTGGGTAATCTTATGACTATACTACTGGAGCTTCTGGAGTTTTCCTTGATTTTCCTTCCCCTTGCTCATCCTCCGAAGCTTTAGCGGAGGAGGGCTTGCCTTTATTCTTATTCATGTACTTTTTGCCAAGAATAAGAGCTACGATTACCAGGATTATTACCAAAGTTATCTTCCATGGGAATACCCAGAAAGTTACACTGGCAATAAGCGGAAGATTATTATTTTTACCATAAGTGCCTGTAAATTTAGCAGTGTATGGCCCAACCAGGAAGTTTTTATTTAAAGTATTTACATAATTTCTGGTAATACCGCCGGGGAAGATATTTTTCTCTTCAAGCTTAAACTCGGCAACTTTACCGCCGAAGAGATTACTAACCATAATTGTCCCATTAGGCTTAATATGAAGATCTCCGAGGTTTCTTACTTGAGTTAAAATGTTAACCGGTCCGTACTCCTGGAAAGGATTAGCAAGGAACTTAGAAACCTCAGCTTTTTCCGTAATAGGTCCGTTAATTGCGACATAAAAAAGTGTACCAATTTGAGTGCTGACACTTGCTCCTGATCCTTGTAGTCCACCGACAACGGCAGGGGTATACATTACTGCTGCATAATGACCTCCGGGTCTTGCGTCAGCAGGTGTTTGAATATAATAATTCAATTCTTGTTTTGCATGCGGTTCGACGGTAAATTCAGCAGGGTAGATAGCAACCCATTTGGAAGCGGAAAATCTTTTATCGGTTATGGAGTCCGGGGGCAAAATCTTTGGAGTTCCCTCAGAGTCTTCTACCGTGAAATCACGCATAACTGCCTTAAATGACAAAGCTGTGTCGCTGTCGTTAATAACTTTTAATATTCCTTCCGATCTTCCGCTTGGATCAAGGGTTACAACTACGCTTGGAGGAACAATCGTCATCGTGCGTTGGTTTTGGGCGTGCGCTACGTTTGTATAAAGAAGAAAGTATAAAGAAGAAAGTATAAAAATTGAGAAAATTGTTGAAAGTGCGCAATACTTAATACTTAATACTCTATTCTTTATACTTATTGTTTTGGGCAGTTTCATAATTTAATTATACATTAAAATGTTGGTGTTGCAACATACGATAAAATTGTCGAATAAGTCCCTGCAGGGGTGGTTGCTGCCGCACTGACACCGTACACAACGCTTGTGGCAACGCTTGCCGTAGCACCGGTTGTGGAAGCAAGTTTATAGGTGTATGCATTTCCGGCGGAATTAGATGGGTTTCCGAATTTAGCAGTAGTTGTTCCAAAACTTGCAGTGTTCGCATGAGTTCCGCAGGCGGATATTCCAAAGGCATCTACTGCTCCGGCTATGGCAACAGGGACAGGGGTGTCATTTGACGTAAGGTCAAGACCTCCCTGGGCGTTTGTAAACCAATACCCACTTGCAGGGTTTATAAGTCTTCCTGATGCGGTTGCTGTTAACGAATACCCATTAGAACCGTTAGTTGCAATTGATATTTTTTGGGCGGCGTAATTAATTGCAGTACCGATTGCACCAAGGTTTACACTAGTGGGGGATGAAGCAGCCCCGGAATTGGTTGTCATGGCAAATCCAGTAGCGTTACAGCCTGTATTATCATCTTTTATTACAACACCGTTGGCAATTCCCGCAATAGTCATAGTTATTGACGCATCTACAGTTCCCGATACATAAACGCTTTCGATGGATGCAATAGCAATATTGGTAGGTGCTTCTGCTTCAAATCCTCCGCTTGTATGGTTAAGGGTAATCCTCCAAAGGTCAGACGTTCCGATAGCTTGGGTTTTAGTGGGGTTTATTAAAGCCGGAGTAGATGAGCCAATAGTAATAGTTACAGTTGCAGTTGTCGGAATTAAGGTGCTTACAGTACATTGTATAGAAGGTGCAGCGACACTTATTGATCCGCAAACGCCGGCTGTTGAACTTACTGTAACATTAGCGGCTTGTAAATTGTTAAAGGCAAAGGTGGTTGCAGACGGAGATGCGGAATTATCCGTGGCTCCCGGAAATGTTATTTTTAGAATATCATTTACAGCCGCTGTTTGGCTTACTTTGAATACAATTGTATGTTTTGCGGTTACGGCAGATGTTATTACGCTACCAAGGCTATGATTTCCTGTTAATGCGCTTGTAAACCATATTTTTGTTCTGTCAGCAGAGGAAGATGCAACTGTTACGAGTTCTTGTGGTGGTCCTCCCCAAAGCTTTGCCGCATCCGAAGCAAGAAAAGTAGAAAGATTTGCAGATCCGGCAATAACAGTAACAGAAGAACCATTGGTTGCCGCGTTAGCGCTAAGCGGAGTAGCAGCAGATGGTCTAGAAGTAGTTATAGTATCAGCGGCAGAGGTAAAAGCATGTGCCTGCTTTGGCAACAGAAAAAATACAACTACTATTGTCAATAATGCTAGAGTTATTTTCTTCATTTTTTAGTTATACCTTAAGTATTAATAAAATCCAAATATCTTGTCAAGTGCCAAAATGCCTATTTTTAGGCTTAAAATATTAATATTCTTAGTTTTTCATTTTTTTTCGCAGCCTTTTCATTATTAGCAGTAGTAAAACTATGGTTATAAAGACTCCAATTATGACTTGAAGAGGAAAGCCGGCAAAATAAATTGTTTTTCTTAAAACCGGTCCATCTTCGGTTAAGGCAATGGCAAGTGTTGCGGTATAGGGGCCAATTAATAATTTTTCGCTCCATACCGCTTTTTGATTTTCCCAGGATTTAGCGTCTATTTTAAATTCCTTTGCATCAAATTGGTCTGATCCGGGAATTGCCCGTACCGAATGTGCGAGAATATTCACGGGCAGTAAGTCAACTCTGCCGATTGTTTGCCCAAACACATTTTTTATTAAAATTGATCCCCGGGGAGTAATAAAAAAATTACTTTGGTTTCTAACCCTAATCTTAAATTGCACCGGACCTTTTTCTAGGAAAAATGGCGCAGAAAACTCCGTTATTTCTCCTTCGGCTTTGGCTTTTGGACCAACAGATAAAAGCACGTTTGTGGCAATGCCGGCTGTACTTTGAGAAGCATTTAGACTGCTATCTATTTGTGATTTTGATACAAAGATTATGGAAAAGTAATAGTCTGATGGGGTTTCGCCTTTTGGAAGATTAATATTTAATTTTAATTTTTTCTCCTGTTTTGGAGCAAGAGTTATGGAGTTGACTTCGTTATCTCCGTCAATAATCTTAATATGGTTAATTATTAGCGGATCTGTTCCGAATTGGTCATTTGCAAAAAGATAAGAAAGTTCACCGTTTTCGGTATTTGCAGCTTTAAAGGGTTTAATTATAATGCTTAAGTCCTGACTTTCTTCTCCTTGGTTTTGAATTTGGATGTCAGAAGAAACATCGGCAGGAGGAATTGTGTCAATTTGCAAAATCGGAGGATAAATTCCCAACGAAATCGAAGACGCATCGGTGGGCTTAGTATTAAGTATAAAGAAGGAAGTATTAAGTATAAATACAAAAAAAAGAATCTTCAAATTTCGCATACATAATACTTTATACATAATACTTTATACTCCTTTAGAATGTTGGTGTTGCAATATAGGTTACTAAGTTTGAATAAGCGCCAGCAGGCTGTGTTGCCGAAACGTTTACTTTATAGGTAATTTGGGATTGCTTATTTTTTCCGGCATTTACGCCATTCATAACCGTAGTTGCCGAAGGGGATGCAGAAAATGGTTTATAAAAAGTAGAGGTGGAAAAATCGGTAACACAGTCGGTGCCGGAAACATTATCGCAGCGGTAACCGAAGCCGTAGGTTAAGGAGCTTGTCCAAGCGGTTGCGCTAGACGGAGAACAAAGACCGCTATCGCAAGTTGTATTAGGTATCATAGAGCCTGAAGACGGAACAAGCATGGGGTGATTTTCGGAACTGGTAACAATATATCCTCCTGCGGATTGGTTATTAACGGTTAAGATATTGGTTCTTATAACAGGATTAGCCGGAGAAATAGTGCCAAAATCAATGGAAGTTTGGGAAATTGTAAAAGAGAAAGGATAAAGGGTGTAAATGTATTGAAAACCTGCTCTTACTTTATAATTTGCACCGCTATAAAGACCCGGACCGATTTGTCCCATGGTAAAGCTGACTTTGCCGCCTGCTCCGGTTGGTTTGCCCGCAGCCATGTTAAAATTACCCATCTTCAAGATGTACCAGTCATTACGCATAGTCTCGGCAGCCGACTTTGTCGGCAATAACCCAATAAACAAATAAACAAATAAGCAAATCAATAAGTAATTTCTTAATTTGAATTTTTTAATTTTAAATTTGGAATTGACTGGAAATTGAAAATTGGACATTGGAAATTCAAGAATCAAGGTTTTGATTCTTGCCTCAGGTCGTCTGTTTCTTCGAGAATCTCGTTTAACTTGTTTGTTGCTTCTGAGCTTAATTTTTCCTTTTCGTCTTTAATTATTCCTTCAACGTCTTCCGAAATTGTATCTGCAGCTTCTTTAGTGCGTTCTGCCATAGCTTCCATTTCCTCGTCTTTTTTATCGGACTTTCTAAATTCATTTCCAAAGAAAAAGGCAAGCGGAGAGATAAGAAGAAGAGGACCTAGTCGTAAAAGATTGCCGGAAACGTCGTCTTTAAACGCGCTGGGAAGAAAAATCAGGATAGCGCCTAACATAAACACGAAAACCGTCATTGGTTCAAAAGCAAAAGCAATGCCAAAGACTAAAAAATAAAGAAGAAAGAAGATGGGTGAAGTCATTCCTCCGGTTGTAAAAATTAAAAGTAAAATTACCGTGTTTAAAATCGAAATCGTCCAAAGGCTATTGCCATCCAGATTGAAAAAAGGTTTGTTTTTCCTGCGACTTGATATTAATAGGTAGATAAAAACTAAAAAACCCAATGCGGGAACGGTATACATAGAGAGATCTGTTTGCTCCCAAACATAAATGACTAAAAACGATAAAATTAAGGCGGCAGATTGGGTAATAAGTTTCATAATTTAAATATAAAACAGGAAGCGGTAAATAGCAAATTAGCCTTCAGCAGTATGCGTAGGAGACAAGGTCTATACTTTTAGTTATGATATTGTTAAAATTGCCTCAGTGCTATGAAAAAAAATATCGCTAAATATAATCCTTCCGAAATTGAACCCAAATGGAGGGAGGTTTGGCAAAAAGAGGGAACTTATAAGCCGGATTTAAATAAAGCGGATAAGCCCTTTTATAATTTAATGATGTTTCCATATCCTTCGGCAGAAGGGCTTCACGCGGGGAATATGTACGCTTTTACCGGTGCGGATATCTACGGTCGGTTTAAGAGAATGCAGGGGTTTAATGTCTTTGAGCCGATTGGTTTGGATGGATTTGGAATCCATTCGGAAAACTACGCGCTAAAAGTTGGCACGCATCCAATGGAACAAGCAAAAATTTCGGAAAAGAACTTTTACAGACTGCTTCATGAAACCGGCAATGGTTATGATTGGTCGCGCACAGTCGAGACGTATGACCCCAAATACTACAAATGGACACAATGGATTTTTATCCGGATGTTCCAAAAGGGTTTGGCTGTGCGCAAAAAATCGCCTGTTAATTTTTGCCCTTCCTGTAAAACCGTGCTTGCGGATGAGCAAGTCATAACAAAAGTTAAAGATCAAAGATCAAAGATCAAAGATCACGAGGGAGAGTCGGAAGGCGAAAAAGTTAGGGTTTGTGAGAGGTGCGAAACAATTGTTGAAAAAAAGAACCTGGAGCAGTGGTTTTTCAAGACCACCGATTACTCCGAAAGGCTTTTAAATAACATTCCAAAGTTAAATTGGAGCGAAAAAGTCAAAATTGCCCAAACAAACTGGATTGGCAAAAGCGGGGGAATGTCAATTAAATTTACAATTATTAAGGCTACCGATTCCTTCAGAGGGCAAACGCATACTGCTCGAGACGCTCGTAATGATTTGGTTAATTCGTCAAAAGATTTTCACTCACTAAGTGAAAGCCGATTCTCAAGTTTAGAAAACATTAAAGAGGTTGAACAGTCGGCTTTCAGTTCTCTCGCAGATGGATTGCCCTCTGAACAGATAATTAATTGCGCTTCTTCCACCCCTAATTCAAGCTCAGAAATTGAGGTTTTTACGACCAGACCGGACACTCTTTTTGGGGCAACCTTTTTAGTATTGGCACCGGAACACGAAATCGTAGCTTCGCTTCTTGAATCAAGAATCAAGAGTCAAGAATCAAGAATAGGGGAAATTAGGGAATATGTAGAAAAGGCAAAGAAAAAGCCGGATATTGAAAGACAGGCCGAGGGGAAGGAAAAGACAGGTGTTTTTTTAGGTTTTTATGCAATTAATCCTGTTAACAGCGAGCAAATTCCGGTTTGGATTGCGGATTATGTACTTGCAAGCTATGGAACAGGTGCAATTATGGCAGTTCCTGCTCATGACCAGCGGGATTTTGAGTTTGCCAAAAAGTATAATCTTGGTATAAAACCGGTAATCAAAAGTCTTTCTTCTAAAAACCAACTTGGACAAGCTTATGCAGGAGAAGGAGAAATCATAAATTCTCAGGATTGGAATGGTTGGAAATATCCTCAAGACAAAGAGAAAGTATTCAAGTGGCTGGAGGAAAAGAAGATTGGTCAAAAACAGTCCCATTTTCATCTGCGCGACTGGTTGATTTCCAGACAACGCTATTGGGGTCCGCCAATTCCGATGATTTATTGCAAAAAATGCGATTGGCAGCCTGTTCCGGAAAAGGATTTGCCGGTAGAACTGCCGTATATAGAAAATTACAAACCAATTGGGACAGATAAGTCTCCTCTGGCAACTCATCCGGAGTTTTATAACGTCAAGTGTCCAAACTGCGGTGGGAAAGCGGTTAGAGAAACTGATGTTTCCGACACGTTCCTTGATTCGGCATGGTACTTCCTGCGCTATTTGGCAACGGATTGGGACAACATGCCGTTTCCGTCTTTTGAATTTGCAAAAAGCAAAAAGCAAAAAGCAAAAAGCAAAGAAGAAATTGAAAATTGGAAATTGAAAATTGAAAATTCCGCACAGCGTGCGGCGTGGCTGCCGGTTCACATGTACATCGGCGGAGCAGAGCATGCAGTTTTGCATCTTTTGTATTCGCGGTTTATGACCATGGTTTTTCACGATCTTGGTCTAATCTCTTTTGAAGAACCGTTTGCCCGGTTTTTTGCCCACGGACTTTTAATAAAAGAAGGAGCAAAAATGAGTAAATCCAAAGGGAATGTGATTATCCCTGATGCATATATTAAAAAATTTGGGGCAGATACAATGCGTTGTTATTTAATGTTTTTAGGACAATTCAGTCAAGGTGGGGATTTTTATGATATCGGGATTGAGGGAATGAACAGGTTCTTAAAAAGGATTTGGACACTTGCCCAAAACATAAACCTGTCCGAAAAAGAAGAAGACAGGGAAGTGCTTCAGGTCTTGCATAAAACAATTAAAGGGATAACAAACGATATTGAAAAACTTTCCTACAATACTTCTTTGGCAAAACTAATGGAATTTTATAATTTTATCTCCGACAAAAAGACTATTGGCAAAGAGGTTCTGACGGACTTTTTAAAACTCCTTGCGCCCTTTGCCCCGTATCTTGCGGAGGAACTTTATCAGTCTAAGATCTTGAGTGCTAATACAGAGATTAAGATTGCTGAGATCGCCCGCGAAAATTTCCCTGTTCACAACGCGAATAAGGCTTCAAAAAAACCGGTTCAGGAGCCCGCTAGTGCTTGCGGCGATAATTTTGCAGGCTCACCGCAATCTTCTTTTGAGTCTATTCATCTGCAAAAATGGCCGGAGTTTGATCCTAAACTTCTTATTCAAGATGAGGTAGTAATAGTTGTTCAAATAAACGGGAAAGTAAGAGATAACTTCAAAGATCAAAGATCAAAGATCAAAGATCAAAAAGGAATAGAGGATAAGGCGAAAGAAAGCGAAAAAGTTAAGGCTTATTTGGAAGGGAAGAAGATTGTTAAGGTTATTTACATTGAAGGGAAAATTATAAACTTCGTCATTAACTAGCAACCAGCAACTAGTAACCAGAAATATATGGAGGAAAATCTAAAAGATAGGGTCTCTAATTTTATCCGCAAAAACCTTTTTGTTGTAATTCTTGCTAGTCTTGGGATGATATTCTTTGTATATGGTCTGATAGGGTTACTGGGACAAGCTTCAAACAGTGAAGATATTGCCATTGAATCAAGCGCACAGGAAAAACCTGCCCGCAATGCTTCGCAAGGCGATGCAGGCGAGACCACGGAAACAATTACTGTAGACGTGGAAGGTGCAGTTGTAAAGCCGGGGGTGTATTCAATTAATGCAAATGCAAGGGTTAAAGATGCTCTGATTGCCGCATCCGGTCTTGGGAATGATGCAGACAGAGACTGGGTAGCAAAGAGTTTAAATATGGCAGCAAAAGTTTCCGATGGTTCAAAAATCTATATTCCAAGATTCGGGGAATCTGTTCAGGCTACAGTATTAAGTTCGGGAATTGCCGGGAATACGGGTGCGATTAATCTTAATTCTGCCAGCTCGCAGGAACTGGACAGCTTATCGGGAATAGGGCCTGTTACGGCTGAAAAGATAATAAGCGGCCGCCCGTATTCTTCCATAAATGACCTTTTGGAAAAGAAGGTTGTCAGTGAAAAGGTTTTTAACCAAATAAAAGACAAAATCAGTACTAACTAATAACTAATAGCTAATAACTGCTAGCAAATGTCTAAATTACCAATAATAATTTTTCCATTAATTCTTCTGATATTGCTTTCTGTCCGCACGTTTTATTTTTATCAGTCAAGACCTGTCTTTAGAGATGGACAGAGTGTTAATTTTAAGACAACCTTGCTTTCCGAGCCTCAGGTTTCAGGCAGAATGCAGAATTTTTCCGTTAACGTTTCGGGAACAAGAGTATATATTTCAGTTCCGCGTTTTCCGGAATATCACTATGGAAACAGCCTTAAAATAAGCGGAGTAATTAACATAATAGCTTCAAATACGAGCACAGTTAGCAAGCGAAACCTTAGACTGCTTAAAAATGTAAAAATCGAAAGTGAGGATCAGTCAGTATTTGGATTAGCAATTCTTTCTTCTTTCCGCCAAAATATAACCGGTTTTTTTAAAACCACTTTGCCTCCGGTTTCGGCGAGTTTGTTATTGGGGATTGTTTTCGGAATTAAAGATTCAATGCCAAAAGAATTTATGGACAATCTAAAAATAACAGGAGTGATGCATGTAATTGCCGCATCGGGAATGAACGTTACTTTAATCGGCGGCTTTCTGAGCAATTTTTTATTGCTGTTTTTCAAAAGACAAATCGCACTCGCTCTAAGTATTTTAGGAATTAGTATTTACGCAATTTTGGCAGGGCTTGAGCCATCAATAGTAAGAGCGTCGGTTATGGGAGTTTTAGTTTTTTCCTCTCAAATTTTGGGAAGGCAGAATCTGGCATCGTACTCGCTTTTTCTAACGGCTTTTTTAATGCTTTTCTTATCTCCGTTTTTAATAGAAGACGTTGGATTTCAGCTCTCTTTTCTTTCAACCGCCGGAATTTTGTATATTCAACCGATTTTAGCGGTTAAAACATGGCTTAATAAGCTTCCGGTAATCGGAGAAGCAGTAACGACTACGCTTTCCGCTCAGCTTGCAACGCTACCGATAATGGTTTTAACTTTCGGTACACTGTCTTTGTGGTCGGTAGCAGTAAATGCTTTGGTTTTATGGACAGTGCCAATCCTAACAATCCTTGGGGGAGTTGCGGCTCCGATCATCTTTGTTTTTAGTCCGCTCTCAAGATTTCTTTTATACCTTTCTTTACCCTTATTACTATACTTTGAAAAGCTAGTGATCTTTTTTGCGGCAAAGGGCAGTATGATCAAAGTGGGCGGTGCTAACTGGCTGATGGTTGCCGGGTACTATCTCTTACTTTGGGCAATAATAGCTTATTTTAAAGCCTCCTCGGGGGACAAACAAAAAGCTTCCGTATGAAAAAAGCTCTAATAATCACATCTTTTTTATTTGTTATTCTTGGGGGAATTTTCTTTTACCAAAAGGCAATTTTTTTCGATGGCAAACTACACGTAGTTTTTTGCAGCGTTGGAGAAGGGGATGGAATATTTATTCGTACGCCTACTGCAAAAAACATTTTAATTGACGGCGGACCGAATGATTTAATTCTAACGTGCCTTTCCAAGCATATGCCATTTTGGGACAGGAAAATCGATATAATTTTTCTGTCCCATCCTCACGAAGATCACCTAAATGGCTTAATTTCTGTATTGAATAGATATCAAGTGATCCATTATGTAACAGAAAAAGTAGAAAATCGGACAATTTTGGAAAAAGCGGAAAAACAACTTTTAGCAGGCAAAAGACTCACTGCTAACTATTTTTCGGAAGGCGATAAGATTGTCATATCTAAAGAAACTCAATTTAAGACCCTTTGGCCTAGTAAAGAAATGATAGATTTAAGGCTAAGATCAACAAAAAATGACAATTTAGATCTAAACGGTTTTGCCCTGGGACAGCTTTTAGTTTACAAAAATTTTAAAGTTTTATTTACCTCTGATTTGGAAATTCCGGTAATAGACCGGATAGCGGAAAAGGCAGGCAGGATTACTGTTTTAAAAGTAAGTCATCATGGTTCAAAAAACGGTTTGGATAAAACAGTGCTTAATTTTTCAGCGCCAAAGCTTGCAGTAATTTCGGTTGGTAAAAATAGTTACGGTCACCCTACCTCTTTAGTTCTAAATCTTTTAAAAAATGCCGGCATAAAAACCTTAAGAACAGATCAGCTAGGGGATATTGAATTAATTACCGATGGTGATAGTTTTAGAATTAAGGTTAATTAATGGTTAGGAATTGGTGGGAAGGAAGTGCCTCTTCCGTTTCGCCAGATGGCGGATTTTCTTTTGGTTTTTCAGTTTTAACATCTAATAATAGAGGAAGTGTAAAGGAAATTTTTGTGCCCTTTCCAATCTCCGAGTCTACCCAGACTGTTCCTCCGTGTGCTTCCACAATACCTTTTACAATATAAAGTCCGATTCCTGAACCTTTTACGGCAATTTTTTCGTCGGTTTTTTTAAGCTGATAAAACTTTGAAAAAAGATGAGTTTGATCTTCTTTGGATATTCCCATTCCGGTATCGGCAACAGAAACTATGATGCAGTCTGCTTTTGCAGATGAAGAAACTGTTATTTTGTTTCCTTCGGAGGTAAATTTAAGACTATTTGAAATAAGATTGTTTATAACTTGAGTTATTCTAATTTGGTCAAAATTCAACTGCGGTAAATCATTTTTGAGCTCCATATCGATTGAGACCTGTTTCTTAGTGGCAACCGGAAGTAAGGTTTCTATGGCTTCAATAATTGTTTTATTTAAATCCGCTTGTTCTTTATTAATTGTAAACCGTCCGGCTTCTATTTTAGATGCATCTAAAACTGAGCCGACCTCGTTTAGTAAAACCTTGGATTGCTGTTTTACAATAGATAACATTTGCATTTTTTCTTCTTCCGTAAGTTTGTCTCCTTTTTCAAGCAGCAGCTCGGAAGAAGCCTTAATTGAGGAAAGAGGGGCTCTAATTTCGTGAACAACCATATTGGTAAAGTCTTCTTTTACGCCTACTAAATCTTTTTCCAAAGTTATGTCATGAAGCAAAACCGAAATCCCGATCGGTTTTCTTATTCCGACGTGGTTTGCTCCCAAAACAGGAGTAATAAATACCTGAAGAGTTTTATCTCCGAAGCTCACATCTCTATCTTCGATTGTTTTAGATTGCCCAAAGCATTCATTAACTTTGCCGGTTAAATCATATTTATCTTTTGCCGCATTTTCCAGATCGGAAAAAGACGGATGTTCTTTATCTACTCCCAAAAAAATTCCGGCAGCCTTATTTACAATTAACACCTCTTTTTTGTCATCTATCATGATAACGCCGTCTGCAAGACTACTAATAAGAGAAACCAGTTTGCCTTTTTCTGTTTCAAGTACTTCCTCAAGCCTGGAAACAGCGTTGGAAGCTTGAGCGGTTATTTCGTATAAAAGTGTCATTTCTGCTTCGGAATATAAATTTGATTTAACAGAGGAAATATTAATTAATCCGACAACTTGATTGTTAACCAGAAGAGGAATATTAAAAAAGGAAAGTGGCGGATTTGGATTAGTATAATCTAAGGATACTCCTAAAATGTACTCTTCCATCTTTTCGGGGATATGACCCAAAAGGATATTTAATGAATCAAACATGGTCTTTTTTACGGTATCGATATATGTCCGATTTACTCCTTCTAAAAGATTTGTTTTAAAAACAGCTTTATTGTTTTTGATAACAATAGAGGAGACGCTTGTATAAGAGAATAAATGTTTTAGGCTTCCCGTAATAACATCTACGATTTGTTCAATATCTAATGAATAGCCGATTTTATCCTGGATTTCTTTTAAAATTGTAACGTGATAAACTTTTTGTTTTTGTTCTTCTTCGTGCTCAAAAATTATTTTTTTGCGTTTTTCTTCTTTTTGAGAGTAGAAGATAGCTATTGCACCAAAAAAAATTACCAGGAATATTGAGATTATTTCGGACAAATCCATATATTCAGCTGTTAGCAGATAGCCATCAGCAATTACTTTCTAAAAAAGTGAACCCTTGATTTAATTATCAATTGTCAATTATGAATTGTCAATTTTTAATGGGGTGCCGGCTATTTCATTAGTGACTCAAGATTGTCACCTGTTTTTTTACTGCCAATAACAATAATGTAGGTTCCGATTACAAAAAGCGCATCTTTAACTAAAAGTAGGACAGAGCTAATTTCATCCATTCCGGAAAGTCCCATAAAAGACTGGATGGAATCCAAAAGTATTCCTCCGGCAATAAACAAAACCCCAATAGAAATGGATTTAAAACCTGTGGCTAAGATACCGGTACCAAAGTGTTTTTTAACCCGGTACATTATGATTCCGGCAACAATTGCTGCAAACGTGGAGATAAGAGCTCCTGCTTCTATGGCAATTGTCAATAATTTTGTTTCGTCTAAACTCATATTCTTTAAGCCGGCGGCAAAGACGGCGGATTTTGTATTTGAGCTGCGTTAACGATGGGATTAATAGGAAGGGGGATAGGGGAATTACCGGAAGAATGGATATTTAAAAGAGGCTCCATGGTTTTTTTAACGATTAATCCCGAAAGTTGTACAAATTGCTCGATTAATGCCTGAATAAGTTCCTGGGGATTGCCGTTAATTTCCGAAACCGTTCCATCGTCAAGAATAGTTAATCCTTTAACATTTCTTGCCTTGGCAAGAGTAATGTTCGGACCCAAAAGCACGATTTGCTTTTTAATAACTTCTGTAAACAGCTTCTTATAATCTTGGTTTGACATGGAATCCATTCTATTTAGTTTCTCCTTTCTCTCCGAGCACGGCTTTGAGTTTTTTGGCTACATCCTCGATTTCTACTTGATATTTAAAAATGTATTCGGCAGCACCGGAATTTAAGGCTTGCTTTACCAATTCCTCCTGACCGAAGTTGGAGAGTATAATAACAGGTATATTTTTGATTTCGTCCGTGCTTTTTATTTCTTTTAATACTTCAAATCCCGAGGTGTCCGGTAAAACTTGGTCTAAGACAACTAAATCAAACTTTTCCGCTTTAAGTTTATTTATTCCTTCCTTACCGGTTGAGGCAACGGTTACATCAATTCCGTCCTTGGCAAGACCGGTTGTGTAAACCGACGTTAAAGATTCATCATCGTCTATAAGAAGAACTTTCATAACTTTAGTAATTAGCCTCTAGTTACTAGATACTAGAATGCCAGATTAGCTGCTAATAATAAAGCTAGCAGTTATTTTTACAAAATGCAAGTGGTTAAGAATTAGCTTCGTTTTGGCTTGGGAGTTTTTAGTTTTTTATTAAACTCATTTAGCTCTTTGGCGATTTGCTCGGTTAATTGTTCTTTAAATTGTTCAAACTCTCTTGGATATCTAAATTTAAAGCGGTCGGAGAACCGCAGTCCCTGAACAATTCCTCCTACTAAAAAACCTTGAAGGACCATAGGATACTGAAAACGCTCCTTAATTATTACAGGCAGGGCAATAATTATGGCAAATATTAACCAATGATGAAAGTGATAAGTTTTTTTGCCGATATGGATCCTAAAATTAGGCAGAAAATCAACACGTCCTATGCTTATCTTGGGCACTTTATTCTTTTTTTTCTTAGGATGGGACAAATAAAGAAAAAAAAGATACCCAATTGGTACGGAAAAAAGTAAAGTTAGAATTCCAGTCATAACAAGAACTATATCATAAACTAATGACTAATGGGACTGTGGTAGAATGAAAAAGTATGGATATCAAGGCACAAATAAAAGATAAATTAAAAAAAGCTCTTCTCGATTTGGGAATAGAGGATTTGGAAATTGAGCTTGAACAGCCCAAGGAACTCTCTTTTGGCGACTACGCTACAAATGTTGCAATGGTTGCTTTTAAAAACATTAAGTCCGGCCTGTCGCATGCTGTTCGAGACGCTCGCCAAGAATTAGCTAAATCTTCAAAAGCTTCCCGCTCGCTAAGTGAAAGCAGTAAGACGGATTTAATGTATAGCCAACACAGTGCACAGACTGCTTTCAGTTCTCTCACAGATGGACTGTCCGGACTTAATTCGTCGTTAGACCTGGCACAGAAAATAGTTTCAATACTAAATACAATCCGCCAGCCGGCGGACCAAATAAAAGATACTTTTGATCGGGTCGAGGCTGTGGGTGGGTTTATCAATTTTCATCTTTCCGCAAATTATCTTAGCACTTGGATAAAAGAAGTGCTAGGAGATAATGAAAAGCTTGTCAATAAGGCAAGATCGTCAAGTAACAAAATTGTTGTAGAATATTCTTCTCCAAATATTGCCAAACCTTTTACGATTGGACATTTACGCTCAACAATAATTGGTGACGTAATTGCAAATTTGCTTGAGGCAACAGGGGGAGAGGTTTACCGTGATAATCACATTGGAGATTGGGGAAGTCAGTTCGGTAAGCAAATTTACGCAATTAAAACCTGGGGTAACGAAGAAGACATTGAAAAGGCGGAAAATCCGGTAAAAGAGTTGGTTAACTTATATATTAAATTTCACGAGGAAGCAGAAAAAGATCCAAAGCTGGAAGATTATAGCAGGGAATGGTTTAAGAAGCTTGAAGAGGGGGATCGGGAAGCCCGTAGGCTATGGCAAAGATGCATTGATTGGTCTTGGATGGAGTTTGACCGCCTTTACAAAGAACTCGATGTTAAATTTACCGAAAATAACGGTCAGGGATACGGCGAGTCGTTTTTCGAAGACAAAATGAAGCAAATTATAGAAGAGTTAAAAGAGAAAAATCTACTTAAAAAGGATCAGGGGGCATCGCTTGTTTACTTTGAAAACGATAAACTTCCACCTTTAATGATTCTAAAACAAGATGGTACAACTCTTTACGCAACCCGGGATCTTGCAACAGACAAATTTAGACTGGAAAAATACGGTAAAGATGTAAAAATTATAAACGAAGTTGGGGCAGAACAATCTTTATATTTTCAGCAATTATTTGAACTGGAAAAGATGCTTGGCTGGTTTAATCCCGGGCAAAGAGTACACGTTAGACACGGATTATACAGGTTTAAGGATCAAAAAATGTCTACCAGGAAAGGAAATGTAATTTGGCTCGAAGAACTGTTGGATGAGGCGGAAAAGAAAGCTTTTGCCTTAAGAAAATCGACTCAAAAGTTCGAAGGACATGATGTGATAAGTAAAAGCACGAAATATTCAAAATCTGCACAAGAGAGTATGCCTGGGTTTGGCGTTCAGGTAAACAATGCGAGAGTAATTGGCATTGGAGCTTTGAAATGGAATGATTTAAAGCGTAATTCGGTTCAGGACATTGTTTTTGATTGGGAAGATATTTTAAATATGCAGGGAGATTCCGGACCATACATGCAATATACGTATGCAAGGACACAGAGTATCTTTGCGAAATCCGAAATCCGAAATCCGAAATCCGAAATAAAAGATTGGAAGTTGGAAAAAGAGGAAAGCGATTTACTTCGATACCTTTTTAGATATTCTGATATTGTCAATCAAGCTGCGGATGATCTTAGCCCGAACATTCTATGCAGCTATTTATTTAATCTTGCTCAAAGGTTTAATCTCTTTTACCAAAAGTATAAGGTAATAGGAAGCGAAAAAGAGGAGCAAAGACTCGCCTTAGTTGGTGTGACAGGCATGGTTTTAAAGCATGGGTTGAATATATTGGGTATAAAAGCGCCGGAAAAAATCTAGAAAAACCGCAAAAACCGTAGCGCTTCCAACGGTAGCCTGCTAAATGTAGACCTATAGGTAAAAACTAAAAGTTCAATTTGGCAAAAAACCATTGGCAAAACCGGTTCACAGTGGTACAATACATATCTACATGAAATTTCAAAGAAAAATTTTATCAAACGGACTTAGGGTAATCGCAGTGCCCATGCCTTCACTGGAAAGTGTAACAGCTTTGATTATGGTTGGGGCGGGCAGTAGATACGAAAATAAGTCGAATAATGGAATTTCTCACTTCTTAGAACATATGGCCTTTAAAGGTACGGAAAAACGCTCGACAGCCTTAGATATAATGACTTTAATAGACGGAATAGGTGGAGAATTTAATGCTTTCACGGGGAAAGAAATAACAGGATACTATATCAAATCATCTAAAAACCATATCGAAATATGTCTAGATGTGATCTCCGACATTCTGCAGAACTCTAAATTTGATAAGAACGAAATCGAAAAGGAAAGAGGGGTAATCTTACAGGAGATTAACATGTACGAAGATGCTCCAATGCGGAAAATTGGAGATGTCTACGAGAGATTGGTTTTCGGAAACACTCCTTTGGGCTGGGATATTGCCGGAGAGAAGTTAAACATTCAAAATATGCAGAGGCAGGATTTTCTGGATTATATGGCAAAGCTTTATAGCGCGGACAACATGACCGTCGTTATCGCAGGAGGAGTGGTCGCTCGAGAAGCTTTTGAATTGGCAGAGAAATATTTTGGTAAAATGAGTACCTTTGATGCATTAGGATATAAAAAAGTAGAGTTGTCTCAGACTAAGCCGCAAGTATTTATTAAACAGAAAAAAACAGAGCAGGCACATATTGCTATTGGATTTAGAACAGCCGGAAGCTTAACTCCCGACAGATATCCTCTAGCTGTTCTTTCGGCAATTTTAGGCGGAGGAGCAAGCAGCAGATTATTCCATGAAGTTCGGGAAAAGAGGGGACTTGCTTACTTTATTAGGACTAACTCGGAGCATTATAAAGACAACGGAGTCTTGTCCACCTTTGCAGGGCTTGATCCTCAAAAAATAGAAGAGGCAATCAAGGTAATAATGGAAGAGTATAAAAAGGCGACCGAAGGCAAATTCGGGGGTGAAAATGAGCTTAGGAAAGCAAAAGAATTCTTAAAAGGACATTTGGTGTTAGAGCTAGAAGATAGCAGGGCGGTGGCAGGGTTTTACGGACAGCAGGAGCTTTTGGAAGATAAAATAGAAAATGTAGACGAAGTAATCAAAAAGATAGAAGCAGTTTCAAAAGATAAACTTCAAGCTGTTGCTAAGAAGTACTTTATAGAAAGTAACTTAAACCTTGCCATAATTGGAGATTTTCATAATACAAGCAGGTTTGAAAGTTTACTAAGATTTTAGTTAATAACTAATAACTAAAAAGAAAAAGGAGCTTGCAAAAAACTTACACGTCGCTTAATATATATAAATATATGGAGAAAACGCTAGTTGTATTAAAGCCAGATGCGGTAAGAAGAGGATTAATAGGTCAAATTATTTCACGCTACGAAAACGTCGGTTTAACGATTGTTGCCGTAAAGCTGGTTACCGCGAAAAGAGAGCTTGTTGAAAAACATTATCCTGCAGACAGGGAGGAATTATGGGTTGGAATCGGCAATAAGACTCTTGATAACTACAAAGATTTAGACATGGATCCGGAAAAAAGCCTGGGAACGAACGATCCTAAAGAAATTGGTAAAATGGTAAGAGTTTGGTTAATGGATTACATAATGGAAGGACCTGTTTTAGCGATTGTTCTGCAGGGACCGCACGCAGTAGAACTTGTTAGAAAAATAGCAGGTCACACACTTCCTTTAGTCTCTGCTCCGGGAACAATTAGAGGGGATTTTTCATATGATTCTTCCTATCTTGCTAATAGTAGCAAAAGACCTATCAAAAACCTAATTCATGCATCCGGCAATAAAGAGGAAGCAGAGTACGAAATACCGCTTTGGTTTACAAAAGAAGAGATCCACGATTATAAAAGATCCGCAGATGTTGTTTGATTTTTAATCCACTCTGAGCTGGGGAAGGTAGTTTTCTTGTAGTTATTTAGCTTTTGGAATAGGTTTCCTAAATGTTGCTTCAACAATCTGTCTTCTTCTGTCTGCTTCGGGTTTACCATAAGCTCTTGCCCAGAATTCTGTCATAGCGGATAGTATAAGATCTTGGGAAATCCGTTTATTTCGTCTATCCGGAGCACAGTTAATATAGCCAATTGATCCTTCTTTTTCTGGTGCCATACAAGCTCGGAGATTATCACACTATAAGATTCTTGTCAAGTCATTGCGGGTTTTGGAAAAAGTCCAGGAGTGGGTTTTTCTCTGGCAACCTGTTGTTTTAGAGCAGGAAATACCGGAATAGCTTCAGGTTCAGCGATAGGAATAAATATTGGAACTCCGGAAACATCAATCCTATCAAAATCAGTCAACTCTAGTCGTGCCTTCTTTATCGCATCGGCCTCGGACAAAGGATAATCCCCTTTTCTATATAAAGCGGCTAATCCATTAATTTGTTTTTCCGTTATTTCTTTAGGTAAGATGCGTCTGGATACCACTAAACTAGTAGTTTTGTGGGGCGTAAAGGATTTTTCGGTTTCAACCAGAGTAAGAACAGGTGGCTGCGAAATGCGGGGAAGTTTAGATTGAAAGTCTCCTGATCTTATGGTTTCTGCTAGGGATCCCATAAATTTACCTCTAATTGTAGTATAGCACTGATTGTCAAGAAAGTTTTACGGGGGATTAGAAGTGACCGAGTTTTTCACCTTTTTTAACGTGGCGGATCATTCCAACAGACAAAACATAAATTAAAAGAGAGATTGCCTCGGAA
>Ga0172371_10002846_pt1 | contig 27182 bp, 26 predicted proteins | sample Lak12m_FD_114543 | JGI IMG/M metagenome (GOLD analysis project Ga0172371, IMG submission 114543) | Freshwater microbial communities from Kabuno Bay, South-Kivu, Congo - kab_022012_12m | ecosystem: Environmental > Aquatic > Freshwater > Lake | place: Democratic Republic of the Congo: South-Kivu...
GGGTTAAAGGGTTTGGTCTTTGGTTTTAGGTTCTGGGTTTGGTTTGGGGTTTGGTTTGGGTTTAGGTCTGGGGGGTTGGCCTTTGGTTTTAGGGTTTTGTCCGGGCGCGATTCTTCACGCCCCAAAAACCTCTGGATTCCCGCGCTCAAGGGAATGACGACAAACTGCAGGCTTTAGCCTGCGTGGTCTTCAGGGTGTCTCTTACCTTCCCTAGAATATTCCCAAATCACAGCCAGCGGCGATTTGGGCACCCAAATCCTAACAACCTCGAAGGCTTTCCTCACTCGGCTCACCAACAACAATGAGGGGCACGGCAATCGGTTTTAGCCGCCACCCCGTCACAATGCGCTCCAACGCCTTTTGTGCGCCCGTGCCATTGTTACCGGCGCTGATAAAAACCGCATAGGGCTTGCGAAAGAGGCACTCACCAATCTCATAGAAGGTGCGGTCGAAAAAATCCTTGAGCATACCCGCCATATAGCCAAAGTTTTCGGGAGTGCCGAAGAGAATACCATCCGCCCAAAATAAATCATCCACCCCCGCCGCTGCTGCCTCTTTATCACCTCTTCAATTTCCCTTTTCACCAATTACCTCCCCTAATTGTGCCGATTACACCATCAAAATTACTACTTTATCTGCCCGTTTCAATCCTCCATTTTTGCCTCATCGGGAAAGCTGTTGCGAATTACGGCTTTTAAATCTTCTTTAAATTCATCGGTTTTCTCTTCGTCCCAGAAGACGATTTGCATGTTTCTGACATCGAAATGACATTCTTTACCTTTTTTACAGGTGAATATAACCTTTTTGCCTAGACCTTCGGCAAATCCTGCCTCCCAATAAACCCCCTGATTTTCGGAGGTAATATCGGCTATCAGGAATTTAGAATTTCTTATGTCCACTCTCAAGCGGTTATCGATAATACCCGCTTGAGGTTTTTCATCCAACCGATACAACTCGAAGCCAGTGTTAGTAACGGCTGGTTTGAAAACATCGTTGAATATTTTATCCAGGTCTTCCTGATCATATTGCATAGCCATAAAAACCTTTTTGCTCTCCGAGACGCCCTTGAGGAGAGATTCGTATTTTTCGAAGCCTTTTATTGTTAGACGAAACTCTCTGGAAGGTGCACAATCCACATTTTTTCCATGATTTGTTAAAAAACTAATATAACCATCTTGTTTTAATTCGGTTATTAAATATTCCAGCCCATCATTAGTGGTGCCGACGATGATAGGAGCTTTTTGCAAATCCAACACAATAGGTTCGCCAAAGACTCCCTCTTTGGTTTTTTCACCAATGTGCAAAATTATATTGTTTAACTGCTCGTTGGGTGAAGGAAAACCGTTGGCAAGCGCTTTTTTAATATCGGCTTCTGTAATTTTTATTGGCTCATTTTCTTTGGCGTTTTTCTTCAAGAAGCGATGGTAATGATAGGCAAAAACAGCTTTGTTTCTGGGTGAATCCAATTTATAAGAGGAAGAATCTAATAAAAATATCCCACAAAAGTCACATTTGTAGGTAGTATTACTAGGCTCGTAGAAAAAATTCCCCCCAATTTGGCAAGAATTGCCGCAAATCTTGCATGCGTCGTTTGTCACCATTTTTAAAGTCTCCTTTCTTTACATAGTTCGAGAGCTTTGCATAATACAACAAGCTCACCAATGCGTCTCATCTGACATCTTGTCAACGAAATGCTAAACACTTACAGTTTGTTGGGGGTTTGGTGTTGGTGTTGGTGTTGGTGTTGGTGTTGGGGTTGGTGTTGGGGTTGGGGGTTGGGGGTTGGCCTTTGGTTTTAGGGTTTTGTCCGGGCGCGATTTATCGCGCCCCCAAAACCTCTGGATTCCCGCTTTCGCGGGAATGACGGAGGAAAAGGCGGGAATGACGGAGGAAAAGGCGGGAATGACGGAGGAAAAGACGGGAATGACGACATTGGTGGGTTTGGTTTGGGGGTTGGTTTGGGGGTTTGGGGGGTTGGTCTTTGGTTTTAGGGTGTTGTTCGGGCGCGATTTATCGCGCCCGAACAACCTCTGGATTCCCGCGCTCGAGTAAATGATGTGAAGCAGACATTGGTAGGCGCTTTATGAAACCCGATTATGGTTCATCTGACCACAAACCCTAAAACCAAAACCACAAAACCAAATTATGCCGGCTAAAGAGATGTGCCTACCAAAACCTCTCTTGATTTCCGTCTGGAGTTTATCTTTGGCAAAAGTAGGAACGGGGATTGGAGATGACGGCTAGACAGAGTAAAGTTTGCCCGACGGCTATTACTCGTTATCCTCGAAATCGGGCAGGCTTTCTTCCTCATTGCCTTCCCTGATACTGTCCTTCGATTCCCGCATTTTTCCGCGCTGTTTCTTGAATTGGCGCTCCAACTTATTGCAGGCGCTATCGAAGGCAAGGCGGATATTCTTCGCCTCCGCCTTGGAAAATACGGTGTGTTTTGCCGCTGTCATGTTTATTTCCGCATCGTAGCGAAATTTCTCCACAGAGATGACAACCTGCACTTCCACCGGTTTATCGAAATACTTCTTGAACTTGAGGAGTTTCTCTTCGATGTAGTCTTTACCGATTGTTTCGCTTTCGGAAATACTCCTGAAGGTAACAGAAATTTTCATGCTTTCCTCCCCACGATTGATTTATTGAAGAACTGATTTCCCAACCACAAAACCAAAACACGCCGGCTAAAGAAATGTGCCTGCCAAAACCCAAAACCCAAAATGCCAAATCAAAACCAAATCACACCGGCTAAAGAAATGTGCCTGCTAATAACAATCACCCCTGGATTACCGATACCCAGTCAATCCCCGTGGAAGCCATCGAAACAGCCATCATAAAAACCTTCTCCTTTTCGAAGAGGGCAGGATGTTCATCATTTCTCGATACTTCGCCACCGTGCGGCGCGCCACATTTATTCCTTTTATCTTCAATTTTTCCGCTATCTGACTGTCGTTATAGGGATTTTGGGCATCTTCGGAAAGCAGGATATTCTTTATCTCTTCCTTGACCGCCGTCGTTGCCACCGCATCACCGTCTGCGGTGCTCAAGGAATTGCTAAAGAAGTATTTGAAAGGAAAGGTGCCGTGTGGGGTCAAGGCGTATTTGTTAGAAACGACCCTGCTTATCGTTGACTCATGCAGTTCCACATCATCGGCAACATCACGCAAAATGAGCGGCTTTAGGTGCCCCGCCCCCTTGTGTAAAAACTCCCTTTGAAACTTGGTAATGCTTTCGGCAACCTTTCTAATAGTCATTTGGCGCTGTTCCAAAGATTTGAGCAGCCACCGCGCGGATTGCATCCTCTCGTTGATGTAGCGCCGATTCTCCGCCTTGTCCTTCTCCCCATCAGTGTTGGAAATTATCTCTCGGTAGATGTTGTTGATACGCAAATGCGGGAGCCCCTCTTCATTGAGAATCACCCGATAAGCGCCATCATCGGGAACGATGAAAACATCGGGAATCACCGTTTGCATCCTCTCGTCTTCGGTATAAATACTACCCGGTTTGGGGTTCATAGCCAATATAGTCTTTATCGCCAGCAGGACCCGCGCCTCGGATGTTCTAAGCTGCTTGGCGATGCGTGCATAATTTTTGAATTCCAAATCCTTGAGGTAATTTTGGATGATCTCGGTTACCAACAGCTGCCCCTCCAGAGCCCTTGCCTGAATCAAAAGGCACTCGCGTAAATCTCGCGCTGCCACACCCACGGGTTCGAAATCCTGAACCTTTACCAAGGCACTCTCCACCACCGCCAAAGGACAGCGCATCTCCCGCGCAATTTCCTCCAGCGTTACCTTTAGATAGCCGTCCCCATCGAGGCTCTTTATGATAAATTCCGCCGCTAAAAATTCCTCTTCGCTCACTTGCGACATCTTAAGCTGCCACATCAAATGTTCGATGAGCGTCTCCGGTTTAACGAGAAAGCTATCCCATGACACCTCTTCTTCGGCATCTTTGTTGTGTTTGGAAGCACTCGGAGCGATGTAATCTTCGAGGTAGTTGTTCCAATCGAATTCCTCTCTGCCATCACCCTCCCCCGTCAACTCTGGGGATGCCGATTTATCTTGCTCAACCTCGCCAAGCACGGCGGGTTCATCCTCTGCCGCCTCTTCCGAAGCAGAAGCATAATCATCTTCATCGGCAATTTCCAGGAGGGGGTTTTCTTCCAACTCTTGGGAAATGATGGTGGAAAGCTCCAAATACGGCGCTTGTAGTAACTTCAACGCCTGTTGAAGCTGCGGCGTCATAACGAGCTGCTGCGTCAGCTTTAGGCTCTGCCTCATCTCCAACATTTCTAAAGCCTCGCTTTCCGAAGCGGCGCCACTTCTTGCGCCAACTCTTCGCCAAAGTAGAACTTTCTCGCCAACTCGTTGTTGGTTATCTCTTCTGGGGGACCTTCCACAAGTACCGAGCCCTCGCTGATGATATACGCCCTATCGCAGACCGAAAGCGTATCCCGCACATTATGGTCCGAAACGATTACCCCAATCCCCAGCGCCTTGAGCTTGGCGATGATCTTTTTGATATCCTCTATCGCCAGGGGGTCTATCCCCGCAAAGGGCTCATCGAGTAAGAAATAAAACGGAGAGGTTACCAAAGCACGGCTTATCTCCACCCGCCGTCGTTCCCCTCCCGATAGAGCGAATCCCTTGCTCTTGCGAATATGCACAACATCCAACTCCCGCAAGAGTGCCTCTAGGCGACTGTGGCGCTCGTCGCTGCTGATATCCAAAGTTTCGAGAATCGCCATTATGTTCTCTTCCACGGTGAGTTTACGAAAAATAGAAGCCTCCTGAGGGAGATAGCTTATTCCCAGACGCGCCCGCTTGTACATGGGCTCTTGGGAAATATCGATGGAGTTCAAAGATATCGACCCCCCATCACTCTTGATCAAACCTACTATCATGTAAAAGGTCGTCGTCTTGCCCGCACCGTTGGGACCGAGCAACCCCACCACCTCCCCGGAGGAAACCCGCAATGAAACACCGTTTACCACCCGGCGCTGCGCATAAATCTTGACCAAAGCTTCGACTTCCAGAGTCATATCTCACTGCCCCGCTTGCCGCCGTTTCTCTTCAGAGGTCGTCCTTTTTCAGGCGCCGTTCCTCTTCGGGATAGATGATGGCGGAAACCCGCTGTTCGGCATCCCCTTCGATAACGCCCTCGTCGCTCTCCAGATAGAAGACTATATTCGTGCCTAGCACATAGTTCCTACCATCCCACATCGTCGGCTCGCCCGTTACCACCAATTTCTGTTCATCATGGTAAAAGATGGCACTGGTGCCGGTGAGCATCTTTTCTCCATAAAAGAAACGCACCGCCCCAACGGCTTCCATCTTATCCAACTGTCTCGAGCTAACTGCCGCTGGCTCGGTATCTTTATATGTTATCTTCAAGGAATCGGCAACCAAGACACTCTCACCCTGTTTGCAAACCACATTACCGATAAATATTATCTCCTGTTTGTCATAGCTGCCTTCGAGCCTATCGGCAAGCACTTGTATCTTCTCCTTGCTGTCCCCCAGTCTTGCCATCGTCCGGGGCTTGGCGCCAAGCTCGGCGGCGAGAGCGACAGCGGCGCTAGTCGCCAAGAAAACAAACAGTAACCCCAACAAAATGACCCTTTTCATCTCGAAAACTCCGCCCTGACCGTAGAGAGAATTTTAAAATCCTTATCCCCCAAGAAAAAACGCACCCCCCTGCCGAAAACTTGCGCCGTTCCGGTAGCGATGAGCACCTCCTCATCGCTAGAGAGCTTTTTGGTGTCGGCTTCATAAAGAAGCTTCTCCGTCAGCAAAGAAACGCCAGCGGCGGTTGTTAAATTAACGGATTGGGAAAAAACCATCGTCTTGGTGTTTGTATCCAGCAGCCCTTCTTTGCTACTTATCTGCATCGCCTCGCCATCATTTGGAAATGTCTTCGTTTCCAGATTGGCGAAAACAACCGTGCCCGCCTTCATATTGTATAGAATTTTTCCCGCGGTCATCTCCCAGCGATTGCCCTTGTTATCTATCTCATAAGCTTGGGCATTAATTAGCAGTATATCGATTTCCTCACCCAATTGCGCGAAATTCCGCATCCGCTGGGAGTGCCTATCGTGATAAAAATAGGCGGCAAGGGCAACAGCGGCTATAAAGATGATTACTATCCCAATGTTTCTAACTTTCAATTCTACAGATCATACTTGGCGATGACATCCCGCCATAGCCCCTTTGCCTTTAATATCATCTCACAGATTTCGCGCACCATCCCCTCGCCGCCTTTCTTGGTAGAAACATAATCCACCACCGCCTTGACATCCTCGCTGGCATCGGCGGGGGTGGCGGAAAAAGCCACTCGTTTCAACAAGGGCACATCGATAACATCATCGCCGACAAAGGCAACCTCCGCAAAGGAAAGCCCCTTACGCGCCGCTATCTCTGTAAAAGTCGCTAGCTTATCCAAGACTTTTTGGTGCACCTCCGTTACTTCCAGCTCGCGCGCGCGCACCTTGAGAAGCTCCGAGAAGCGCCCGGTCAAGAACATCACCTCCACCCCACCCCGAATGAGCAAGCGTAATCCATGCCCATCACGGACATGGAAGCTTTTACTCTCCTTGCCGTCATCGGCGATGATTACCTTGCCATCGGTCATAACCCCATCGACATCCAACACCAACGCCTTTAAATTAAGGAGTTTTTGGGCAATTGTCTCATCCATAGATCATCGTTCCTTTGGTTATTTTGTCTATCTTGTTCAAACTGGCAAGCAGGCGAGGAAGGCTAGATAAGTGTACCGAATTCTGACCATCACACCGCGCCTGCTCTGGGCGAGGGTGAGTCTCCAGAAAAATGCCATCGACCCCGGCGGCAACGGCGGCACGACACAGATAAGGAACCATTTCCCGATCCCCACCAGAGGCGTTGCCGCAGGAAGCGGGGAGCTGCACCGAATGGGTGCCATCGAAAACGACAGGGTAACCGAAGGCACGCATTATGGGAAAGGCGCGCACATCCGTAACGAGGTTGTTGTAGCCGAAAGAGGCGCCGCGCTCGGTAATGATGATGTTCTCGTTACCCGCCGCTGATGCCTTTTCGATGATATGGCGCACATCGGCGGGAGCCAAAAACTGCCCCTTTTTGATGTTTATCACCCCTGCCTTGCGAGCGACCTCCATTACAAAATCGGTTTGACGGCATAAAAACGCCGGCACCTGCACGACATCACAAATTTCACTCACGGCTTCGATATCCTCGAAGCGATGGACATCGGTAATTATCGGCAAATTCAAATCGGAGCGGATGCGCGCCAAGATTGCCAATCCCGCCTCTATACCGGGACCGCGAAAGGAATTTAGGGAAGTTCGATTTGCCTTGTCGTAGGATGCCTTGAAAACAAGGGGAATGTTCAACGAGCGCGTCATTTCTCGAAGCGTCGCCGCTATCTCTCTAGTCAGCGCCTCATCCTCTATGACACAAGGACCGGCAAACAAAACAAAGGGGTGCTGTCCCCCCATCGTTATATCGCCGATTTTTATGATGTTCATAAAAACCTCCTTAATCGAAATCATAATCTAGGGTAATTCCTAAACCATATTCGTGGGTATCAGCCACGCGGATGGTGCTTTTTGTAAACCTCTCGTAACTGCTTCTTGCCGATGTGGGTATAAATTTGGGTGGTGGAAATATCGGCATGCCCCAGCATCATCTGGAGCGAGCGCAAATCGGCACCGCCTTCCAACAAATGGGAAGCAAACGAGTGGCGAAGGGTATGGGGGTGGATATCCTTGGTAAGCCCCGCTCGTAGAGAATACTTCTTTATCATCTTCCAAAACATCTGGCGGCTCATCGTCGTGCCATTCTTCGTCAAAAAAATGCCTTCGCTAGTATTGGCATTCATCAGTTGCCGCCTTGCCGTGTCCACATAGCGCCGCAAGGCAGCGAGCGCTATTTGCCCTATTGGCACGATTCTCTCCTTGCCTCCCTTGCCCATCGTGAGGAGATAGCCCGCCTGCCAGTTGATGTTATTCATCGAGAGGGAAATAAGCTCGGAAACCCGCAAACCCGTCGCATAGAGCATCTCCAACATCGCCGCATCCCGAATTCCAAACGGGCTGGAAGTATCTATAGACGCCAGCAGGAGCTTTATCTCTTCTTTAGAAAGGATATCCGGGATCCTCGACCACAGCTTGGCGGTATCGATGTTCGTCAAGGGATTAGCCTCGATAAGCCCTTCTCTGATGAGAAATTTATAAAAACTCCGCATACTCGCCAGCGCCCTGTTTATCGACTTTGCTTGGAGATTGGCTTCTTTGAGATGCGAGAGGAAAGCAACGATCTGGCTAGAATCGACATCAGCAATATTAGAAATTCCCCTCTGGGATAAAAAACCGATGTGGCGGCGCAGATCCCTATCATAAGCCTCCGTAGTGTTGAAGGCTGCCCCGCGCTCCACTACAAGGTAAGTCAAAAAACTTTCTAATAGAGCTTCCATAGGCAAAATGGTTAAAGTAAACGACCAACATAAGTAAAGTAAATTTATGCTCACCCCTAGAGTCACCGTTGGTTTCGCCACAACAACCCCTTGACAGTGTTGAGGCTATTGCATAGGGGGCATCGTAACTAGGAGTTACCCGATGTTCATCAGGAAACCAAACAAGATGCTCTCGAAAATCTATTTGTATCGATGCCTGCCGTTTGCCCGTTTTTAGCGGGTAGGCGCGCAGGCATTGCTTCTTTTTTGTTTCTCGTTTTTTTCATTCGAACATTCCCCCAAACAACCCAAAGGAAGGAGATATTGATGAAAAGTAAACTGTTCACAAGTGTGCTCGTAATCGCTTGGGCGCTGGCAGTGGCAATACCCACTCCGCTTAGAGCATCCACGACTTTGAGCTACAGCATATTCTTTCCAGCAACACACTCTCAGGTAAAAATGGCTGAGGCATGGGCACAAGAAATAGAAACTCAAAGTAAAGGTGCCGTTAAGATAAACATATTCGCGGGCGGTTCGTTAACCCCCGCCCAGCAATGCTTCGATGGAGTAGCAAGGGGAATTTCCGATTTGGGCATGTCTGCCTTCGCTTATACCAAAGGGCGCTTCCCCGTTATGGAGGCTTTGGATTTGCCGCTTGGCTATAAATCGGGTTTGGCGGCAACGCGCATCGCCAACGCCTTTTTCAAACAACAGAATCCCGCCGAACTTGCCGATGTCAAAGTCCTGTATCTCCATGCCCATGGTCCAGGGCTTTTGCACACCAACAAGCCAGTTCGAACACTCGCCGATTTACGGCAAATGAAGATTCGTGCCACCGGCAGCAGCGCGAACATCGTTAGGGCGTTAGGGGCACTGGCGGTAGCAATGCCACAGGGAGAAACATACGAAGCGCTCAAACGCGGCGTTGTTGACGGCACCCTTGGTCCTATCGAGGTTTTGAAGGGATGGCGACAGGGCGAAGTCATAAAGAGCACCACCGATTGCGCGGCGGTAGGTTATACCACCGTCTTCTTCGTGGTCATGAACAAGGGCAAATGGAATGCCCTTAGTCCCTCCGTTCAGAAAATTTTCGAAGAGGTGAGCGCCAAGTTCATCAACGAACACGGCAAGGCATGGGATGCCGATGATGTGGTAGGACGGCAATATACCCTAAGCCTCAACAACAATATCATCACTTTGAGCGAGCAAGAAAAAACCGCATGGGTTAACGCCGTTCAGTCCCTCTTCGACGACTACATCGATTACGCACAATCCAAAGGACTAAACGGTAAGGGCATTACCCGAAATCTGCGGGCAATCGTTGGTAATTTGAATAAGTAATACACACACGAACATGTTTATCGAAAAAACGGCACGCCAATTTAGCAATATCGCGGCAGTGGCACTGGTAGGGCTGATGCTCATCGGGCTTATGGAAGTGGTGATGCGTCTCTTTAGCAAATCCATTCCCGGCGCTTTCGAAATAAGCGGCTTTTTGGGGGTGTTCGTCGCTTCTTTCGCCGTTGCCGAAACCGCTTTGCTAAAAGGGCATATCGCCGTTGTCTTCGTGCTACAAAAATTGCCTTTGCGACGGAAGATAGCGTGGGAAGGGACGCTCGCGCTCTTGGGAGGGCTTCTCTTCCTCGCTATCACCTACGGTAGTTTTCTATATGCGCTGCAAATATACCGCGCCAAGGAAGTCTCTATGACCATCGCGATGCCAACTTACCCGTTCGTGCTGGGACTTGCCTTGGGGTTATTGCTTTTGGCAATTGTCTTATTGGCGCAGTCGGCTCGCTCCTATAAGAGGTTGCTAAGGTTATGAGTGGAGAAATCATTGGCTTATTGGGATTGGCTGCCCTCTTCGTATTCATTTTGCTAGGGATGCCCGTTGCTTTTGCCATGACCCTGATAGGAACGGTTGGCTTCGCCCTCATCGTCTCCCCACAAGCGGCTCTAGATTTGGCAATTCGTGATTTTTTTTCCCTCTTCAGCTCCTACACCCTCACCGTTTTACCCCTTTTTATCCTGATGGGGCAGATAGCCTTCAAAGCTGGCATAAGCGGTAGGCTTTTCGACGCTGCCAATAAATTCTTCGGACACCTACGCGGGGGCTTGGCAATCGCCACCATCGGCACTTCCGCCAGCTTTTCGGCAAACTGTGGCTCGACTAGCGCCACCGCGGCGACAATCTCCTCCGTGGCGCTACCAGAAATGAAAAAACACCACTATAGCCCCGAGCTGGCAACAGGGGTGGTGGCGGCGGGCGGTTCTTTGGGTATCCTCATCCCCCCCAGCACGATTTTCATCATTTACGGCATATCCACCGAGCAATCCATAGGCGCCCTCTTCTTGGCGGGGATTGTGCCGGGCATTCTTCTTTCCCTGCTCTTCATGGCGGTGATCGTTGTTTGGTTGCGCTTCAATCCCTCCCTTTGCAAGCTCGCCCCCAAAGCGAGTTGGCGAGAAAGGCGCCGCGCCCTCTCAGGGGTGCTCGAAACCTTGTTCCTCTTTGCCTTCGTGATGGGGGGGCTCTTTGGCGGCTTCTTCACACCGACCGAAGCGGCAAGCGTCGGGGCATTTAGTATAATCGTCATTGCCTTAATCCAGGGACATCTCTCTTGGTCTGCCTTCCAGGAGGCAATTGGCGAGACAACCCGCATTTCTTGTATGGTCATGCTGATCGTCGCCGCCGCAACGGTTTTTGGTCATTTTCTGGCGATAACTACTATACCAGCGCAAGCGGGAGAATGGGTGGGAAGCTTAGGGTTGAACAAGTTTATGATAATGCTGCTGCTAATCGCCCTCTATATCGTTCTCGGCTGTTTGATGGACTCTTTGGCGGTTATCATGCTCACTTTACCAATCGTCTATCCGATAACCATGCAACTTGGCTTCGACCCCATCTGGTTTGGAGTAATCATCGTCTTGGTAACAGAAATGGGGGTAATTACCCCCCCGGTGGGCATCAATGTCTATGTTGTTGCTGGAGTGGCAAAGGATGTGCCCCTGCCGACAATTTTTAGCGGTGCGATGCGAATGCTCGTTGCCCAAGCGATATTGGTCTGCCTGCTCTTGCTTTTCCCGCAAATTGCCCTATGGCTGCCTTCCCTATTCGGCTAGCACCGTCCCGTTAGGGATTTTAGCAAATCGTTCATCTCCGCCTTCGTTATCGAAACATCTCTATAGATTTGTTCTATATGTGCCGCGTTTAGCCTGTCGAAATCACTTTGGCGGGCGGTAACGATGCATCCCGCCATCTCTACGGAGCCGGGGGAAATTATCATCCTCTCTGGCTCATCAGCATAGTAACAAGAAGGACGCATCCGGGCGCGGGGGAAAATTATCAACCGGTAATATCCCGCGGCAAAGGTGGCAAAAATATTGAACAAGCCATCTTCGGGGACACAAAGTAGCACCCGCTTGTTCGTTGCTTCGACGAGCACCCCCCAAGCCCTTGCGAGCGCTTCGGCATCGGCACTAACAAGGCTAAGCGCCTGTCGCGCTTCGTCCTCGAGCAGAGCGATCTCGACACCGGCAAAATTACCACAAGGGATAAAATGGGCTCGGGAAAGCGGCAAGTATCGGGAGGGCAAGGCTTGCCAATGTAAATGATGGGGAAGGGAAGCACCGCTTTGGGCACCGTTGAAAAACAGCCAAAAATCGGGAGCAATTCCCCGTGCTATGCCAAGAAATGCCGAGAAATGGGCGCCTAGCCTCTGGGGAATATGCGCTCTATGGACAATTGTAAAGTGGTAGGGGAAAATGGGTCTGATGTTGCACAAAAGCAAAAACTCCCCCGCACCAGGGGAAAGAGGCAGGCTGATTTGCGCGGCGGGGATGTTCTCCGCACACAAAAAACACTTATCAGGGCTATTGGATGGCGAAGCGGTCGATGCGGTTATATTTTCCAAACGACGGGGATTATATTGAATCTCCACGAAAGCGCCGTAAAACACCAAATGGCGCTGCCGAACATCGGCAAGCCCTTTACATACTTCGGCAAAGTCTTGCCAAGACTCCCTTTGCCGCTCGTAAAGGGTAACGAGATGCGGCGCGAGCGAAGCCTCTGGCAGCAACGGCACCACCTTTGTCGCTGCCACCTCTCTAGCCTCTCGCCTTCAGGAGATATGCCGCTTTTGTAAGTTGGGCGTTCCGAGATTGCCGCGCCATTATCTCCAGCGTGCGGAGGTGGTCCTTATAGGCATCGTTTTCACCCTTTCTTTCTCTACCGATACCGCTATCGGTGTTGCCCTCCCACCGGCGGCAGAGGTAAAGGTTCTCGAAAATCCTGCCGATTCTATACTCACGGCAGAAGCGTAGGCACATCGCATAATCTTCCCCATAACCAACATTGGGAAAGCCAAAACAACGGGCAAGAACGGTATGAAACGCCCGTGGCGCCCCCAAGCCGTTGATACGCAAGGCGTTGTTGTGCCCGTTGGCATCCGTCCATTCCCGATGGGAAATCAAGCCCGGCGCCAAGACTCGCCCGTCCTTATCGACGATGGTGTAAGAGCCAATCACCGCCGCATAATCTCCCTCCTGGAATTTCTCGTAGATTCTTTGCAAAACGGTGTTGTCGGCATAGATATCATCGGAATCCAGCTGGACGGCGTATCTCCCACAAGCGGGGGAAAAGAGCGCCTCGTTCCAACAACCACCGATGCTCAAAAAATCGCTCTTCGGAACTATATGGCAGAGATGGGGAAGGGAACGGGCAAGATTAGCAATGATATCGCTGCTGCCATCTTGCGAATGGTTATCCACGACGATGATGTTGAAAGGAAAAGTAGTTTCTTGGGCGGCGGCAGAATGGATGGCAACGGCAATAGTCGCCAAACGGTCTTTTACCGGAATGACGACACTCATCTCCACAGGAAAGCGCTGTGAGGCAGTAAGGGGAAAGGCAGAGGCGCCCTGCAGCCCGTCCGCTTCGATAAAGGCGCCGCTCTGGCGCAGATACTCGCTGAAAACATGCTCATATTCACCCTGGGCAGCAACATTGGCGGCATCTTGATAGGCAAAAATATCAAAATCCGCATCTGCGGATGTCGTCTCGTAGAGAAACTCGCGCAGGTGTAACAACGGCTGCTTCAGCGCCAGCCGCAGTCGCAGCGCATAAAGCGCGCCATAGCGTAATCTACCAAAAGCATCCCCCAGAGATAGCCTGCGCACGGGGGGAATGCCGAGTAGCAATGCGGGACCAAAATCGAAATCCTCCCGCACGCTGCCGAGTTGATAGGTGTTCAGCCTAATTGCGGTGCGCCCCGCCCTACCTTGCAAAAGGTGGTAATCGGCATAGAGCAAAGGCGCCTTCGTTTCCTCCGCAATGGCAAGCATCCGCTCCAAGCCATTGGGAAGGGGGCGCCAAGCGACGCCAGCGGTGAGAAGCAGCGCCAACGGGGTTTTTACATTTTCGAGGATGGCACGCAGGGTAGCCCCGGAGTGGATGCTGCCTTCCCAATGGCGATGCCTACCCGCAGGTGATTGCCAAGATGGCAAAGGCGGGACAGGTGGCGCGCCCACCGTAAATACCGCGGCAACCGGCGCCAGGGCGAGTAACCGAGCAATCTCCCCTTCCGTAGGCGGGTGTTTTTGTTGCTCGACGATGATCGTCAAATTCCGCATCATTAATCCTGCAACTAAAGATAATAATTTCTTGTAAAGTCTGGGCTAGTATTAATCCGACAATTGAATATAACAAATTTTACTGGGAGCTTTGCATAATAAAACAAGCTCACCAATACATCATTCCCTTGAGCGCGGGAATCCAGTATAATCAATACATTGACAGCTTGGCGAGCAAGCCAAGAATGCTAAATACTTAATTGTTCAAAGGTCTCAGTTGGTAACTCCAAAGACATGGGCATGGTAGAGCTTCCCCTGCCCCAAGCAATCGCTGCCGCGCTGTGCCACCTTGCGCATATCCACGGTATTCCCTCTGATGTTCATCGTTTGCAAAGCCCGCTCATTTTCCCCATCGGGAAAAGCGGTGTCGGTTGGCACCGGAAAAAAGAATGCCGGAGCTGGCAGCGGTAACTAAGGCAACCTTTTTGCCTTTCCCTTCAACTGCTCTTGTGTCCTTTTTCATAGCCAACAAATCATTTCTGATATTTTTTCACCACGCCTACCCCATATTCATAAGGGATATGCCTTCACAAGGAATTTTGTCGGAGAGGTCGGATACCGTCAATTTAACAATAAAAAAAGGACGATGCCAGAGCACCGTCCTTCTCTCTCTTCGAAGCCGCCACCATTCACTATTCGATTAGTAGTAGTTCTTGGTTGACGACAACCTTATCCCTAACTTCGACTTTTATCGCCTTGACAACACCGCTGGCGGGCGCCTTGATAGGATTTTCCATTTTCATCGCTTCGATTATGATAAGCTCTTCGCCAGCGCTAACCGCATCGCCGATATCTACCAAAACCTCCGCCACCGTTCCGGGCATACTTGCCACTACTGCCACTGCCATCTACTCGAACCTCCTCATATTTCCAAACATTGCCGTTCAGGCGGCATATATTTTTTAAAACCTCATTTATCCCAAATCGGGTCGGCGGGACCCCATTTTTCGGGCAAGATTGCCTCTTTGCTCCAATCAGGGGGAAGGCACTGCCCAGGCTTTTCGCCTGCCTTTTCGATGAGGCTCTTGAGACCGGGACGGGCAAAACGCCTATGCCCCTCCTTCTGGGTTCTGCCATTGATTATCGCCTCGGAACGGAGACGGGCACCAATGGTCTTTTCCATTTTGCGCCCTAGCCAAAGCACCTTATCCACATTGTAGCCATGCTCTATCCCCAGCTCGTCGATCTGCACCAACAAATCTTCCAAGCAAATCAATCCTACATAGCGCGGGTCGTTGTAGTAGTACTCACCCGTCCCCCTAATTGGGCAGTCATCTAGAAAATTGGCAGGCTGTCCTCCCAGCCCCCCTAGGGTGGCTTCGAAACGGCAAATCCCCGCTTGCAGCGCCGCCAACACCGATGCCGAGGCGATGCGTTTGGTCTCGTGTAAATGGCACAAGTGCGCTTCGGGGTTGGGCATCGCATCCAAGATCATCGAAAAATACCGATAGACATCGGCGGCGTTCGCCGAACCATCATGATCGGCGTGTTCGATATCATAGGCGCCAATGGCGAACCAGCGTTTGGTAAACTCCACCGCGTCTTCCAACTTCGTGGCGCCGCTTATAGGGCTTCCCCAGATTGTGCTAACCGTGCCGCACATCTTCAATCCCACATCCCGAGATTTCTTTATGCAGCGCTCCGCTTCCCGCCAGTATTGGGTAAGTGTCGTTCCGGAATTGGCAAAGTGATGTTCGGGATCGGTAGAGACCATCATCAAGATCCTATCCGGTCCTATTCCCCTTTGCTTGAGCTCGATGGCACGATCAACGGCGCTCTCCCGAATGGTAACGGCAGTTATGAGCAAATCGTCATGGTTGATCCCCGCCTTGGCAAGCCTCTTCTGGAAAGAATCGCTATGCAAAGCGGTGAGCACCTCCTCAGCATCGACGAACTGGGGAGTGGTGCGGGGGCTACCTAAGTTGGTTACTTCCACCTCGCGCGCACCTGCCAAAATCATCTCTTGGGCATAGAATATCTTCGCCTGGGTAGAGATGAACTTCTCGCAGTGCTGAAAACCATCGCGAATCGTAATATCGCCGATGGTAACCTTCTTGGGCATTCTTGGAAAAATTTTCCAAAAATCATATTCCGTCGTCATCGTTCTTAGTTTCCTCTCTATATTTTTATTATAACCCTGCCCTTCGACGGCGGCGGGAGGACAAGGTAACTGCCAATTCTTACTCGCCGCTAAAGATCGGCTTGCGCTTTTCGGCAAAGGCGGCAAGCGCTTCCAAACGATCTTTGGTAGGAATGGTTACCTCATAAGCCTTCGATTCCAAAGGCAGAGCAACACCTAAACTTGCCTCCATGCCATAATTGAGGGCAAATTTCGCCTGGGCAACCCCAATGGGACCATTTTTAGCTATCTCCCTAGCCAGCTCCAAAGCCCCGTCCAAGAGCTCCGTAGGCGCGAGCACCTTATTTACCAAACCAATTTCCAAAGCCTGCAAGGCAGTAATCCGCCGCGCCGTAAAAATCAGCTCTTTGGCTTTGGCAATCCCCACGATACGGGGCTGCCTTTGGGTGCCACCCGCACCGGGGATGATGGCAAGCGAGGTTTCGGTCAAACCCATCTGTGCCTCGCTCGAAGCAAGGCGAATATCGCAGGCTAACGCCAATTCCAAACCACCGCCAAAGGCAAAGCCGTTTATCGCCGCAATGACCGGCACCCGCACCTGTTCGATGTCGCTAAAGGTGTTGCGAATGGTAAAAATGAAGCGACGCACCTTCTCGGGAGAAAGTGTTCGCCGCTCTTTCAAATCCGCGCCCGTGGAAAAGGAAAATTTTTTAGGATCTTCGCCGATATTGGCACCGGTAATTATAAGGCAGCGCAACGAAGAATCGAAATTTGCCTCGTTTATCTCAGACGCCAAACTCTCCAGAAGCTCGAAGTTGAAGCAATTCATCGCCTGCGGGCGATTTAGCGTTAAGATCAAAACACCATCGGCGGTGCGCTCTTTCAACAATACTTCCGACATTATTTCCCAACCCCCTATGCTCTGCCAATACACGACGCTGCTAACACGATATGCCGTAAATGGCGCCGCTATACTTTCATATCTCCCCAATGCGATTTGGGAATCGGCACGCGGCAGGCGATTTCGAACGCCCGCGCCAAGGTATCCCTCGCTTCGGAAAAGGCAATGACACCATCATGGAAAAGAAGGGAGCCGGTGTAAAACGGATGCCCCTCTTGGCTATAACGGTCGTGCATCATCTGGCGGAACTCTGCCATCTCCCGCTCATCGACTTTTCCGCCCCTGCCCACGATGTTCTTGCGGCGGATGGATTCCAAAATAAAACCCGCCGTCTTTCCCGACATGACGGTGGTGCGCCCCCGCATGTTCGTAAAGGCAAACACCGGCTTGAAAGCCCTGCCGCACATACCATAGTTCGCCGCCCCGTGGTCGGGACCGATAACATAAGTGATCTTGGGGGATTCCAGACAGCTACAAGCCCGCACCATATCGGAGCCGTATTTACCAATCCCCGCCCACTCTTCGGCTTTACCGACCATATACCCCGGTGAGCCTTGTAAAAAGAGCACCGGGAGTTTGGAGTTACCACAGCGAATCATCCATTCGGTCGCCTTGCGCGCCGCTTCGATATAAATGACACCGCTGGCGTTGGAAGCAACCACCCCCACGGGCATCCCCTTTAACCACATCTTGCCGCAGATGATGGAATCGCCGCGTCCAGGACCATAGGTGGGTTTGTATTCATGAAAGTAGCTATCATCGGCAAGGCACTTGATGGTCTCCTTGATATCTATGTATTGATAGGTATCGCGTGGGGTGTTGCGCATCATCTCTTTGTAGTCGAAGCGAGGCTCCCGTATCTCCCGTCTTTCACTGTAAAGGTGCTGCGCGGGCTCGAATTCTAGGAGCGCGCGTAGCTTGGCGATACCTTCTTCCTGACTCCTCACAAAGTGGTCGCAGCCTCCGGAGTGCTGGGTGTGCACATAGGCACCACCCAAATCCTCCGCATCGACCGTCTCGCCAATCGCCGCTCTGACCAACGGGGGACCAGCGAGAAAGGCAAAGGCGAGCTTTTCGATCATCACCGATTCCGAAGCCAGATAAACGATATAGGCGCCCCCCGCGGTGTTGCCGCCGGTGGAAAGGGTATATTGTCGAATGCCCTGGGCGGACATGCGGCACATGTTATAGAACATGCTACCGAATTGCCCATCGTCCGCAAAGCAACCCAGCTGCAAAGGTAAATTGATGCCCCCAGAATCGGCAATATAGATGCAAGGAAGGGCACAGCGCTCGGCAATTGCCTGTGCCCGCAGGTGTTTCTTGAGGGTGATGGGGAAGTATGTGCCCGCCGCATAGCGGTTTTCGTTGGCAAAGATCATACAATCCTTCCCCTGCACAACCCCGATACCGGTAATAACGCCCCCGCCGGGGATATGCCCGCGCTTTTCACTTTCATAGACATCACCACCATAGAGCTTTATCTTCCCTATATCGTAACCAGCATCGATGCCGATCTCCAGAAAAGCGCTGCCGGGGTCGATCAACATCTTGATAAGCTCTCGCATCGGCTTCTTATTCTGCTCGGCAAGCCTTTCTAATTGCTTAGCACCACCAATATCATAAGCCTCTTGACGGTGCTGCATCAGCAAGGCATCCTGTTCCTCCCAATAAGCGAGGTTATCCGCCTTTTCTTTTTCCACCTTTTCCGCTCTCGTTAGCTTCCTCACCTCTTCCGACATCTATCCAACTATCCTCCCGTTTTTAGAAACCATTCTCTATAAATGCGAGATACTCGCCCGTAAGCTCGAAAAAACTAAGATAACCGATGGCTACCTTGGGGCATTTCGGGGGGTGAATCGTGTTTTGTGTTAAATGTGTTTCATGCCGCACACACGCAACCCCAAAGCCGCGCGGGGGCTACCCGATTGCCGAATAAATCGCAACGCCTTTTTACCCGTTTCCCCCTGCCGAGAGAGAACCTCATAAAAGAGACTTAATCAACAAGGGGATTTGCCCCTTGCCAACTCTCATTAGCTAAAGTAGGTTTTACCACAGAAGCGGGACTCGATTCGTGAGTGGCTAGGACAAGGTGGTAGTTATCCCCAAGCACCACAGCTTGGGAATATAGGTAGGGGGAAAGCGGCGATGAGAAAAATCGATAAAATTTTATCACATTTGGAAAATCTCATCAGGGAAGGGCGGTACGAAGCTTTGGAAACGGAACGCATCGAACTGAAATCCCTATCCACCAGCGATAATTGGAAGCAGCTATATATAAGCGCTTGCGCCTTTCTCAACACACAAGGGGGTATAATCGTGCTTGGCATTCACGAGGATGTGAAGAAAGAACTACTCAGTTTTACGGGCTTCGATGCCAACAAAGAAAATAAACTCAAAGAACTTGCCAAACAATTCACCGATGGGAAGGGAAACACGCTCGATGTCTCCAATGAGATCAACAACACTCGGATGGAGCTCAGAGATTTTTATAATGGAAAAGTCTGTTTGGTGTTCGTGGATAAACTACCCGAGGACAAGAAATATGCCTTCTATAATGGTACTGCTTATAAAAGGGAACTGACGGGAGACCATAAAATCTCTGATATAGAGATAACTAAACAAGAAGAATACAAAAAAGAGATAATACGAGCGACGGAGTTAGAGGCGCTGCCCAATGCCACCCTCGATGATTTGGATATCGATCTCCTCAACGAATTCATCCAAAAACTAAACGATGGTAAAAAGGTGGAGACCCTCAAGCCCGATATACAAAGCGCCCTTCCCTTCCTTATCAAGAAAAGAATGGTCGAAGAGAACCACAAGCCCACCCTCCTCGGCATATTCGTCTGCGGCAAAAACATCTTCGATATAATCGGGGGCAAATGTGAATTGGATGCTTATTTCAAAATTACAGAATACCCCTACGAAGAAGGGGAAAACGCCAAAATTGCCGATGATCGCAAGATATACAAAGACAATATCATCCCTCTGATGGAAAGCGGCTGGGACTTCATCTTCAACAAAACCGCCGTTGGCATCAGCATAGATAGGGGAGGAAGCCCCGTCTATGAATACCCTGAAAGGATAATAAGGGAAATGGTGAACAACGCACTGGCGCACCGCGATTATCGCTCGGAGCGATTTTCTATACTGGAGGTTATCAATAGGAAACACATCAGCATCAGAAATCCGGGTAAGTTTCGCCAAGAACAACTCATTTTTGCCGAAGTACCGCTCAAAATAAGAAGGATAATTCCTAATCCCAAGGCGCAAAACCCCAAGCTCGCCGATATTCTCAAACTCTATAACAGGTGGGAAGGCAGGGGCATCGGTATGGCAACTCTAACCAACTACTCCCTCGCCAATAAAATTGATGTTCCCTATTATCGGCTTTATCCTGGCGAGGAAATCGCACTCTTCATCCCCAAGGGGAAAGTCTGGGATGAAGCTGCCCAAGCTTGGCTAAATGGCTTTCACAAATACATTTCTCAGAAAAACGGGGGGAAAGAGTTAACGGAGGCACAAAAGACACTCTTGGCTTACCTATACAAATCGGAACTGCTCAACGAGCAAGAAAGATACACCATCAATCTCACCCCCGATAACAATCACTCTCAGGTGATCAGCGATTTGGAAAAGAAGGGACTAATCGAAAAACTCCCAAACTTCCCACTAGAAACACAGGTTTATCGGGTGGATCCCGTTCTACGGCGCAGCGATTTTAGCGGGGAAATGCTCAAAAACTACGGTAGCGCCTATTCCTCCTTGAGCAACGATTGGAAAGAGATACTGGAATCGATATACCAGCACAACGAATACGGGACCAACGCCGTCGTTAGCGCCAGCTTGATTGGCAACCATCTCTTTTTAAAGAGGCATTCTCCCTCGCACATCGATATAAGGGAGTTTGGAAACTTCAAGCGAAGGGTGCGCAACGCCATAAACAAGCTGGAAAAAGAAGGCTACATAACGAGAAAACAGGCGGGAAAACCGGACTACCAAATCAACACCGCCTTTCAGACGCTTCCGCAAACCCGTCTTTTCTAAATATCCCCCCCACACCCCAACGCCAAAATAAGACCATAAACCCCAAACCGGGCAGCCTAAAGCCTGACCGAAGGGAAATACTCTTGACTGGGCAATAACAAAAAGAAAGGTTTTCCCCTACGCTCGAAGCGACAAAAGGGCATCGCCCTGCCAATCTCAGGATGGCAAATCCCCTTGGCGTCCATCGCGATACTGGGAGAAGAGATAGCCACCGACCCGTCCAAGGTCGAGCTGAAGGTGCTTCAGAAGAGCTCGGGTTGGTATATAGCCAGCGGGACCGCGACCGCGTAAAATCTATCGAGGAAATGGCAAAAATTCACGCTTGTAGTATCGGTAGAGAGGCAGTGGGGGGTTTGCTTTTTCCCCTGCCGCATGTTACGGGTGTGCCTACGAGAAATCAATCCCGCTGAAGCCCCCTAGAAACCAATAAGGGAGAAAGAGAATGAAAACAGGCATCGTTTGCGATGAAAGATACACCAAGCATGGACACGAATCCCACCCCGAATCACCCCACCGCTTACAAACCCTCCATACGCTGCTCGAGAGCCCAGAAATGAAAACCCTGTTTATAAAAATCCCCCCCCGTTACGCCACCGAAGCGGAACTACAAAGGGGACATTCCCCAAGTTATATCGAAGAGGTTGCCGCTACCGAGGGGAAAAGCATCGTTTGGTTGGATCCCGACACCCCCACCTCCGAGGATAGCTATCAAACCGCCAAGCTTGCGGTTGGGGGGGTGGGCAACGCCATCGATGCCGTGCTAACAGGCAAGGTGGATAACGCCTTCGCGCTTGTGCGCCCCCCCGGGCACCATGCCCATCGTGATCGCGCCGCCGGTTTCTGCCTGTTCAACAACATCGCCCTCGGCGCCTATCACGCCTTGGAAAAATACCCCCTGGAAAGGATCCTTATCGTCGATTGGGACTTGCACCACGGCGACGGCACCCAAGAGGCTTTCTATGATAGGAAGGATGTTCTCTTCTTCTCCTCGCACCAGTATCCCTACTACCCTGGCAGTGGCGCGCTCTACGAGATTGGCTCAGGTGAGGGGCTCGGCTATACCATCAATGTCCCGCTTACGACAGGGGCGGGGAATGCGGAATACCTCAAGATCTATCAGAGCCTGCTCGTCCCCGCCGCCATGAAGTTCAAGCCCCAGCTCGTTCTGGTTTCGGCGGGCTTCGATACCTACTTCCTGGATCCACTGGGAGGAATGAAGGTAACACCAGAAGGCTACGCTTACCTCATCCGCCTGGTAATGAACATCGCCGCTACTTGCTGTAAAGGCAAGCTGGTGGTCATCCTAGAAGGTGGCTACCATTTGCAAGGGCTAGCCGCCTCCATCAAAGCGGTCCTCTTGGAGATGTGCGGTGAAACCACCACTTCCCCGGAGATGCTAACCAAACTGGCGAACAATGCCTCCAACGATTACGATAGCCTCATCGAAAGGATAAAGACCAAGCTGCAAGCTTACTGGTATGATTGAACAGGAGAAACAACCATGAAGATAAGCAAAGCCGAAGTGGCACATATCGCCCATCTTTCCCGCCTCGATTTCACGGATGCGGAGATGGAACGCTTTACCCACCAGCTGAACGATATTCTCACTTATATGGATAAGCTCAGAGAAGTGGATACCGAGGGGGTTGCGCCCACCGCCCATGCCATCGAGCTTAACAATGTTTTCCGCGAGGATGTGGTAATGCCCTCACTTACCAATGCTGAGGCACTAGCCAACGCCCCCGATGCGCGCGGGGGCTGTTTGCGCGTCCCGAAGGTGGTGGAGTGATTTCCGTAACCTTTCTTTTTCCCCAAGTAATCGAAGAGACAATAAAACCAGAGGAGCTATACAAGTGGAGACATACTTCTTGAGCATTGGCGAGCTGCGGGCAGCGCTCGCCGCCGGCAAGTTGAGCGCGGCGCAAATCATCACCAACACCTTCGAGCGCATCGCTTCGGTCGAGCCGCACATTCATGCCTATGTCAAACTTTTGCAAGAAAGCGCTTTGGCAGAGGCAGAACAGATAGATAAGGAGATAAAGGCGGGAATTATCAAACCGCTCAGCGGCATCCCGATTGCCCTCAAAGACATCCTCTGCACAAAGGGGATAGAAACCACCTGCTGCTCGCGTATCTTGCAAAATTTCGTTCCTCCCTACGATGCCACCGTTGTTACCAAATTGCGCGAGGCAGGGGCGATCTTCGTAGGTAAGACGAACATGGATGAATTCGCCATGGGCTCTTCCACCGAAACATCCCTTTTTGGCGCCACCCGTAATCCCTACGATGGCGAACGTATCCCCGGCGGGTCGAGTGGTGGCTCGGCGGCGGCGGTTGCCGCCAATGAATGCGCTGCCGCCATCGCCTCCGATACGGGCGGCTCCATCCGCCAGCCCGCCACCCTCTGCGGCGTGGTGGGTTTAAAACCCACCTATGGGCGTGTCTCGCGCTATGGTCTAATTGCCTTTGCTTCTTCTATGGATCAAGTTGGCCCTATAACCCAGAATAGCGCCGATTGTGCGACCATGCTCAATGTAATTGCTGGATATGACCGCAGGGATTCCACCTCGGTAAACATCCCCGTTCCCGACTATACCCAATTCCTCGGTCGCGATATCACCGGCTGGAAAATCGGCATTCCCAAGGAATACTTCTTGGATGGCATCGATGCCGAAATACGCAGGGCTTTGAACAAAACCATAGAGGGTCTAGAAGCAAACGGCGCAAAATGCCTAGAGGTTTCCTTACCCCACACGGAATACTGTATCGCCGTTTATTATATCATCGCCCCCGCCGAAGCGAGTTCCAACTTGGCGCGTTACGATGGGGTCAAATATGGATTGCGCGCTCGAAACTTTGGCGATCTCATCGATATGTATAAAAAAACACGCTCATATGGCTTCGGCGCGGAGGTCAAACGCCGCATCATGCTGGGCACCTATGTGCTTTCGGCAGGTTACTACGACGCGTATTACAAAAAAGCCTCCCAGGTGCGGGCACTAATAAAGCGCGATTTCCAGGAAGCCTTCGCAATTTGTGATGTAATTCTAGCACCTACCACCCCCACTTGTGCCTTTAAAATCGGCGAAAAAATCGATGATCCCATGCAGATGTATCTTTTCGATATTTTTACCCTTTCTGCCAACCTTGCAGGAATTCCGGGCATTTCTGTTCCCTGTGGTTATACCGAGGCGGGACTACCCATCGGGGCGCAATTCCTGGCGGGGCACTTCGAAGAAGGCAAGCTCTTGCAAATCGCCGCCGTTCACGAACAAAATGCTGCTTTTACCAAAAGGAGGCTCCGGATATAATGGATTTCACAACCGTTATCGGCTTAGAAGTGCACGCCCAGCTCTTGAGCAAATCCAAGATATTTTGCTCTTGCTCGACCACCTTCGGCGCACCACCGAATTCACACACCTGCCCGGTATGTTTGGGAATGCCGGGGGTACTGCCCGTCCTCAACCAAACGGTGGTGGAATACGCGCTAAAGATGGCGCTTGCCACCAACTGCCGCATCAACCCTAGTAGCTCCTTCGCCCGTAAGAACTACTTCTATCCCGATTTGCCCAAAGCCTACCAGATTTCGCAATACGCCGAACCACTTGCCGAGCATGGCTATTTGGATATCGATGCAGAAGGCACCACCAAACGCATCGGCATCACCCGCATTCACCTCGAAGAAGACGCGGGAAAATTGCTTCATGATGAGCATAACCCCGCCAGTTATGTGGATTTGAACCGTACGGGCGTCCCGCTCATCGAGATAGTATCCGAGCCCGATATCCGCTCTCCCGAAGAAGCGGCGGCATATCTCCGCGCTTTGCATGAGATTCTCGTCTATCTGGAGGTTTGCGACGGCAACATGGAGGAAGGCTCGTTTCGCTGTGATGCCAATGTTTCCCTAATGCCGGTCGGGTCCTCCACCTTTGGCATCCGCACCGAGTTAAAAAACATGAATTCGTTTCGCAATGTCCAAAGGGCGTTGGAATACGAAATCAAGCGGCAGCGCTATGTGCTGGAAAGCGGTGGCAAAGTGGTGCAGGAAACTAGGCTCTGGGATGCCGCCGCCGCTACTACCAGCTCCATGCGCGGCAAAGAAGAGGCGCATGATTACCGCTATTTCCCCGAGCCCGATTTGGCACCCGTCGTGATCGATGGGGAATGGATTAAGCGCTTGCAAAACGAGATGCCAGAGCTGCCTGCCGCCAAACGCGCCCGCTTCGTTAGTGAATACCAAATCCCCGCCTATGATGCGGGGGTGCTCACCGCCGACAAGCACCTTGCGTTTTACTACGAAGCGGTGGTGCGTCTTTCGGGAAAACCCAAACAGGCGAGCAACTGGGTGATGGGCGATGTCCTGCGCTTTCTAAACGAGGACAAAAAATCCATTCGGGAGTGCCCGATTTCCCCCCTTGCCCTTGCCGAATTGCTCGGCTTGCTCGAAGAGAATATCATCAGCGGCAAAATCGCCAAAGAAGTAATAGAAGAGATGTATGCCACAGGCAAAATGCCGCAGGAGATAATTGCCAGCAAAGGAATATCCCAAATTAGCGATGCAAGCACGCTATTGGCAGTAATCGAAGAAATCATAAAAGCAAACCCCCAACAGTTGGCGCAGTATCGTGCGGGCAAGGAAAAGTTGTTCGGCTTCTTCGTAGGACAGGTTATGAAAGCAACCAGCGGCAAGGCGAATCCTGCCTTGCTGAACGAGCTGCTCAAGAAATCCCTAACACCATGAGAATATCGCTACTTCATAGAAGCAAACAAGGCGCGAACAATGAGCTTTCCACCGTATCACAGTAACAATTTAGAAGTTGTCGAAATCATCAGAAGGAGCCAGCAAGGTGTAACACGCCCTTTTCTATGTAAGGTTTCCGATGGAAATTTATTTTGGGTCAAGGGGAAATACGCGGGGAAACACGCTCCCTCTGCTGTGAACTATTTGCGGGAAAGTTGGCGCTAGCCCTGAATCTGCCCCTGCCCGATTTCGCAGTTCTATCTGTAAATAGTAGGATCATTTCCGAAAGTTTAATGGAAGAAGTAACGGATTTAGGAGCCGGGTTTGTTTTTGGCTCCAAACACATCAATGAAGCACGAGAAATAAATTTTACCGAAGCTCAGCAATTTGCCAAAGAAAAGCCTAGTATGGCGACATCAATTTTGCTGTTCGACTGGTGGATAAAAAACACAGATAGAACACTTGGGGAAAATGGAGGAAATCCCAATATATTTGTCAGTGCTGTAGATAGCAATGTTTGGATGATAGATCACAACCTTGCCTTTTCTTTGGATGGCTGGGACGAAACAAGATTCTTCAGAAATCATATATTCGGCAGCTGTCGGACAAACTTTGCACGGATCGAAATACTAGAAATATTTCCGAAAATGCTACAAATTACCACTGCAAAAGATCCCAATATCCTGCAACAAATATGGGAGCTATTACCACATGAGTGGCTTTTCCTCGATGAAGATAAAACATGTAAGACAGAATTTTCCCTAGAAGAAGTCATCGATGTTACAAGTCGTTTATCAAAAAAAAAATGGTGAGTAAAATGGGAAATCGAAAACATGTTTGTAATTATGCAGTTTTACATTTTCAACCGTATCCAGAAACTGGCGAATTCGTTTGTGTTGGCGTTGTTCTACTGTGTCAAGAAAACAACTACTTGAATTACAAATTAGAAACAAAGAAACGCGATCGTATCACGGCATTTTTCCCGGAAATGAAGTCAATTATATTCACTAAAGGAAGAACCGCTTTCGAAGAATATCTACGGGCAACGATCCATTTTGCAAATGAACAATTGCCCTTCCAAGAAAAGAAACAATCGTTGCTCTTTAGGGAGTTAACCAGAGATCGGGAGTCATTGTTCCGATTTAGCAGCATAGGAACGGTGCTAACAGAAGACCCCGCGCAGGAGTTAGAAAGGCTATACAAGTCGGTGCTGAAAAAGCATTTATGATTTAGATATTATTAGACATTAATGTTGTTTTATGCTTTATAGTTTGCAAGTTTTAAGACCAAAATACATAGAAAGCTTGCAAAATAGAGCCATGAAA
>Ga0172371_10002847_pt1 | contig 27180 bp, 25 predicted proteins | sample Lak12m_FD_114543 | JGI IMG/M metagenome (GOLD analysis project Ga0172371, IMG submission 114543) | Freshwater microbial communities from Kabuno Bay, South-Kivu, Congo - kab_022012_12m | ecosystem: Environmental > Aquatic > Freshwater > Lake | place: Democratic Republic of the Congo: South-Kivu...
CCAGGATGCCGCCGCCTTTGCCCGCTGGATCGTGAAGAGCTACCTCGCCTCCTATAAGGGAAAGGGCGAGACGGTCACCCAGTCCGCCCTGGATCTGTGCCGCACCGCTGACGTGGTGACTAAAATCGGCGCTCTGTCTGGACTTCTCCTTGCCGCCCTCGAGACCGACGCCAAACCCATCGCCGCCGCCCGGTCCAACAGCCCCCGCTTCTACGATGACAACTACATCGATCTCCTCTGCTACGCCAAGAGCCTTCGCAGGAAGGCCGGTCCCGATCTTCAGGCCAAGGCGGAGGCTCTGATCGCCGCGTTGAGGCCGGGTAAGGGGCGACTGATCATCAGCCAGGGGAAGATCGGCCGGGCGGTCCGGGGCACCGGCGGCCTGTCGATCTATTTTCCCGGCGACCGGATCAACCCCGCCTACCGGGCTCTCGACTTCTGTGCCGATTGCCGGTGGCCCACCTTTCTGGAGAGGTATCTGCGATGACCGACAGCGCCAACAACAACGACCGGTACAACCGGCTCCTTCTGGAGAGTATCGGAAAGCTATCCGGTCAGACCGAGGAGCTGAACCACCGTTACGCTGCTCTGGACAAGACGATCTGCCTCCTGAAACAGGCATACGAAGCCAGCCTCCAGGCCGACCACCAGGTCATGGCGGATCTCCTCGCCCAGGTCCGGCGAATCACCGTCATTGTCGAGGACCTCGGCTGCCAGGATCACGCCCGCCGCCTTCGGGATTTTCAAAACAGGATCACCGCCCTGGAGGCCTACGTCACCCCGTCGAAGTGGGCGACCCGGTTCATCGCGGCTTTCTTCCAGAAGACGGGCTGGATCTTCGGCGCTTTGATCATCGGCTCGATCGGCTACGCGATTTACCAGGTCGCCGTTGCTCTTCTCAGGAGGTCCTGATGTCCGTTTTTATGAGGTGGCGTCAAGGTCACCCACCCCGGCCAGCTCCACAAAGCGGCCGGTTATTTCAAAAAAGGAGGAACCAATCATGGCAAAAGCAAGCAGAGTCGGAAGGAACGACCTGGTCGGCACTGTGGCCGGGACCACGGAACTGACCAAGGAGAACGCGAAGAAGGCGGTGAACGCCGTCCTGGAGGGGATTCTCACCGTTCTGGAGCAGTCGGGCTCGCTCCGGCTGGCCAACTTCGGAACCTTCACCGTCAAGCAGACCAAGGAGCGCCAGGGGATCAACCCGAAGACGCAGCAGCCGATCACCATCCCGGCCGGCTACCGGTTGGGGTTCAAGGTCTCCCAGTCCTGGAAGAAGGGGATGGTGCTGCGCAAAAGGGAGCAGGAAAGGGACAAGGTCAAGGTCCACCTGCCCAAGGCAGCCCCGAAGGCCAAGGTGGAGGCCAAGACCACGGGAAAGAAGAAGTAAACTCACAGACCGGAGACTCTTCCGGCGAACGGCCCGCCACATCGCACTCCGGGTGTGGCGGACCCTCCCCTTGCCCGAAGGGAGGACCTGGGGGGGGAGGGGGGGGAGGGGGGCCAAACCAAAGCAGTGCCACCGTAGCAAGCTCCATTATGCAGGAAGGGGGAATGATGAATGGCTAGCACCCCAGGAACACGGGTGATCTTTTCACCCAAGGGCGGGACATCGAAGGAACTTGCCCGGCTGATCAAGGCGGCCAAGAAGGAGATCGCCGTGGCCGCCTATGCCTTCTCCTCGAAATACCTCGGGCAGGCCCTGTCCGCGGCCCTCAAGCGTGGTGTCAAAGTCCGGGTCCTCCTGGACGGGGACAACGCCCGGAAGGCCTATTCCATCGATGAGTGGCTGGCCGGCGAGGGGATAGATGTCCGATTCATCGAGATCAAACGCGGTTCCCTGCACCACAAATTCATGCTCATCGACGGCAAGCTCCTCATCACCGGCAGCTACAACTTCACGAACGAATCGGAATTCCGGAACCATGAGGCCGCCATCTTCACGAACCACAAAGGGTTGATCCAATCATTTGCCGCCGAGTTCGAACGCCTCTGGTCCCAGTACACACCCGCCGAATCGCCGGTTCAACCGCCCATCGATGCGGAAGCCGCGGGTGCCACGCAGGGCGCCAATTGAGGCGTGACGGAATCCGGGGGAGGGGGTAGGGGGTGGGGGCGCAAACAAAATGGAGGCAGGTATGGTGCATCCAATTCCGGGCAGTGGCCTTGCCCAAACTTACCTTATCTCGGACGAGAATGATGGCCTAATGGTTGTGGATTGCGGAAGCATCGGCGCCGCCAAGGCTGTCGAGTCGTTCTGCACCCACACCATCAAGCGTTCCCTCATGGCGATCCGGATCATCGCCGCCACCCATTTTCACATTGATCATATCGGCGGGATCGCCGCGCTGCTCGCGAAGTGCTCCCCGAAAACGACGGTCCTGTTCCATCCTCTTGTGAAGGCCTATCTAAAGGCGGGTCGGCGACTCTCCCCCATGCGGCATTGGGTTACTGGTCTGCTTCCAACGCTGATTGAGGGTGGTTTCTTCGGAGTCCGAAAATGGTCGGATCTGGCCTTTGACGGTCCGGCCGGCGTGCCTCTGCCGTTCTTCCAGGACTGGCAGAGGGTCTCCTATGCAGATCGCATCAGGTATCTGGAAGGGAATCGCCTGCCCCGTTCCCGGATCGGCTTCGGCGGCTGGGAGGTGATCGCCGCGCCGGGCCACACGGAGGAGTCGGTGGTCTTCTACAACGAGGCATCCGGAGAACTCATTACTGGCGATCTGATCCTGGGACGGAAAGACGGCAGGGGCCATCTGAACCGCTTCTGCTGGGATGTGGGGCAGACACAGAGGACCTTTGCCGCACTGGCGGAAACGCTCCGCGTCCGGATCATCTTTCCGGGGCATGGGCCGGTGGTCTGGTCTGCTGAGAATGCCTTCCGGAAGGTCGATTCCTTCGGTGAGAAGCTCGTATAAAAGGAGGTTGGAGATGGAATCTCTTCCCAAGTTGGAGTGGGTCCGGCATTTGACCCTGACGCCGGGTATGAAGCTGGTCGTCATGTCCGACATGCACCGGGGGGACGGTTCCGGTGCCGACGACTTCGCAAAGAATTCCCTCATTTACCGTTGCGCTCTGGAGCATTACCTTGAAGAGGGTTTCACCTATATCGAACTGGGCGATGCCGAGGAGCTCTGGGAGAACGACAATTTCGACCAGATCTACATCACCCACACCCCGGTCTATGAACACTTGGCCAAATTCCATGATCCGGATCCGGCAAAGACCCGCTACCTGAAGGTGTGGGGGAATCATGATCTCTACTGGAAGGACCACGAAGCGGTCTATCGGACGCTCTTTCCCGGCATCGAGATCCATGAGGGGATTCTCCTCAACAATATCATCCTCCTCATCCACGGTCACCAGGCAGACCCGAAATGCAGCGGCGAGGGGGCGACGGTCAGCAAGTTCTTCGTTCATCACTTTTGGTCGGATCTTCAGCGGTGCGGCGCCAAGGACCCGACCCGGGCCGCCCTCAATCCCGGCCTGTGCAACGAGGTGGACAGGCAGCTCCACGAGTGGGCGAACCACAATGACCAGGGCATCGCCGCGATCATTGCCGGTCACACCCATCGGGCGGTCTTCGAGAATCTGTCACTGACGGAGCGCCGCTACCTGGAATCGAAGGTCAAGACCGACGGTATCAAGATCAAGAACCAGCCCGACGGGAGCTACTACAATACCGGATCCTGCGTCCATCCGCTGAGCATCACCGGGATCGAGATCACCTATGAAACCGCCCCGCAACTTCGATTAGTCGAGTGGGGCCAGGCGACGGAGGGCTATGCACTAACCATTCAGAGGGAGGACCTATCATGAAGATAAAGCTCATATCGGCGGCGGTCCGATCCAGATCGAAATGGTCGCAGATCATGACCCTGTCCCTGCCGGCGGTGGCGGCGGCCACGCCTGAAGGGCACGAGATTGTCATCGAGGACGAAAGGGTGAAGCCGATTAGCCTGGACGACCGTCCCGATCTCGTGGGGATCTCCTTCGAGGTGTTCAGGGCCTACCGCGCCTATGAGATTGCCGATTACTACCGGCAGCGGCACGTCCCCGTTGTTCTGGGCGGGATGCATGCCTCGGTCATGCCGGAGGAGGGGCTGCAACACGCCGATGCGGTAGTGGTGGCGGAGGCTGACGAGGTGTGGCCGGAAGTCGTCGCCGATGCCGCGGCAGGGCGGATGCAGGGGATCTACAAGTGCGAAAGGCCGGTCGACCTGGCCAGGTTGAAGCCGCCCCGGCTGGATCTGCTCGACGCCTCCCGATATTTTCCGCTCTATCCCATCGAGGCGACTCGGGGCTGCACCCATGCCTGCGTCTTCTGTTCAACGAGATATGTGCACGGCTTGGGATTCCGGACCCGGCCCGTTGATCACGTCATTGCCGACCTCGATCGGGCCGGCAACAGGCTCATCGGCTTTCTGGACGACAACCTGGCGGCCAACGAGGCATTCGCGAAGGAGCTGTTCACGGCCATGATCCCCTATGGAAAAAAGTTCTTCATGCAGTCCCATGTGCTCCTTGCGGAAAACGAGGAACTGCTCTCCCTGGCCGCGAAGGCTGGCTGTCTCGGCGTCTTCGTGGGGGTCGAGTCCGTGTCGGCGGCGGCTCTTTCCGAGGCGAATAAAGGATTCAACAAGGTCGAGCGCCTCAAGGAGAATATCGCAAGGTTCCATGATCGCGGCATTCTGGTGGACGGGGGGATCATCTTCGGGTTCGATACCGACACGCCGGATGTGTTCGACCGGACCATCGAGGCCCTGAAAAAGGTGAAGATCGACAGCGTCGCCGTCAACATCCTCATCCCCTATCCGGGGACCGAGTTCTATCGGAAATTCGAAAGGGAAGGCCGGATCATCTGCACCGACTACTCGAAGTACACGGGCGGCACGGTGATCGTGAGGCCGAAGAACATGACCGTCGAGGAGCTTCAGGCGGGTTACAACCGGTTCACGAAGGATTATTACCGGATGATGGAGATCGTCTATCGGGCCTTCAAGCAGCCGAACGCCGTGGCCACGATCACCAGGCTCATCGCCAATGTGGGGCACAGGGTGAATTGTGCATAGAGAAATTGGCACTCATAGGAGATCCCATGAGGCATATTCTGCAAATTATCGGCACTATTCATTGATTTTTGCCGCTAATTTGAAATCGATCTCAAATACCCCGTCCTTCTCCTGCACTGGGGTGGTCTCTCGTAGCGGTCCCCCTGGGACCAGACACCTTTCCCCTGGGTCTTGGCATCCTGCCGCGTGGAGAAAGGGGGTGCGATAGGGTTCATTCAAATACTTTCCAAAGGCCTCTGCCATACTGGCGGCGATCATCTCCTGGTTCACATTCCGCTCCGCTATCCTGAGGATGGCGACTATCCTTCGGTAGCGGTCGATATCGAGGATCTCAACCTTGGCGGATCTCTGGCTGACCAGAGAGGAAGTGCCTTTCATTGAAATGGTGCCTTTCAGCGATTGCTGAAAGGGGTAGTCTTAAGTATCAACAGACATCCTTGGTTATTGGATCGGGCATTCTCTTTCTCCTCGGCCAAATCTGATCTGGTGTCGGCGTATCAACATCTCTTGGATAGGTGAATCCTGCAAGCTCACTTCTTTCAAAAGACAATCCATAGGCTACAGAGAGTCGCCGCATCCAGCGCGTCTCGGAGCCATTCAAATCAAGGTCTCGCGGTACTGGAAGTCCAACTATAGCTGGTGTGATCTCATTTCTGAAAAGTTGGCCATTAAAAGGTTTCATCACAGCCGTTTTATAGGGATGTTCGCAGTGTCCGCCACCACCAAAAATCAGTTTTATTTCACATAGCTGATCTTTGACGTATAGTTTTTTCTTTGTGTGGGCAAGAGTGGCTTGCGTGCCCATCCTCAATCGCTCGGCTATCCAATCTCGCGCCATTGTCAATTCTAGATCCCTATCCCCCTGTTCTTTTTTCTCACGCCACCTTTCCAAAGATGACCAGTCCGCACTACCGGATATGCTGGCAGCCTTCTGTTCGATATGGCTTGATCCTAGGGGAAACACACCTCCGTGAAGATAGGTCAGGTGCTCGCTTTGATCTTCGTTGCGCCGGATGAAGATAAAGACGCTCTGGTCAACAGTGCCTGCGCCGGCGTCGGAAAACAGATAAATCCCTGGGCTGGAGACGCGGGACCGGACAAATCCTTGAACATTGGCGCTCACCTCGGGATAGATGAAACAAGCTGTGTCCAAACTGTTACCTGCGAAGTCTTTGCTATTCTTCCTTAACGATTCAAGTTCCGATAGGGGGAGTGGTGGATGCCCGGCAAGCGGGTCGGCTAGATTCCATGCCTCGCAAAGGACCTTGTGAAAAAGTGCATTCACCTCAGGCCTTTCGGCATCGGCTACAGGAACGGCAAGATTGATCGCCATGTAATCATCGGGAAGCTTGCCGAAGGTTGGTAATCGTCGGCGCACGTCCGCTCGAACCATCCCAAAGGCACCGGCCAAGAAGTAGACAGCACAGGCTTCCACAAGCGCCGTTAATTGACACCGATCCTTCGATCCGCCATTTCCGCAGTAAGGGATAAGGGCCGGGTCGTCCCACTCCTGGAGTGCGGTTTTCACCAATGCGTGTTTTAGGTGGTAGAGTCCATTTTCAGGATAATGGGATCGGCAGTTGCTCACATGCCCGATGACTCCGTCTTTGAGCACCAAAGTGCTGGGGATCAGGAAAGGAAACTCCAGATCCTGCGCGTCACGAGGAATATGGACCCATGCCTTGTCAATCATGACATCCCGGCAGATGCACTTGCAGTAAGACGTCCCGAAGTCAAAACCGATTTGAATGAAGTAGGGCTGGCGTTCCGCTGGCGCTACGGGACGAATTCCGGATCTTTCATGGGGGGGTGCTTTTTCTTCACGAAGAGATGGAACCGGTTTTGAAGCGGTTTGTTGCTTGTCCGGACCAAAGAGCTTTTCCTTAATATTCTTAACAAATATTGAGAACATGCCCATTTGGAGATACCCCTTTCCTGAATTTACGACTCAGTAACGTGGAATATTCCCGCCCCCACTTCGGCCTTTACAAGGTCAACTTGTGCCTTCATCTTCAGTTCGCTGAGTCGTTTCTCTTTATTCTCAATAGCCGTTTTTAGCCTGCCTTCCGTGAGACGGATCACCCGGGGATCGCGTCCGGCTTCCCGTAATGTTCGAAGTCGTTGTTCATCCTGTCCAATACGCTTGTCGAAGAATCCCTTAACCCTCTGGATTTTTATTTGCAGAACCGTTTCATTTTCCGCCTCGAAGTCCGTTACCTTATCCGAAAAGCGGCTGCTCAGATCATCGTTCAGAAATGTGTGTGCCTGGAGCAATGTCTGTCTATCGCATTCTACATAGTCCCAGTCTCGGCTTTTGCGGAGGAGGCATTGGATGATGGCTTCAGACTCATCGGGTGAATAATTCTTTCTATTTGACAATGATCGTATCCCATAGGCAAGCGTTTCCCGGTTCGAGAGTCCTTTCAGAAGCCACCTTTCGATGCGATAGCAGTAATCCCCCGGCGGCAATTCGGGATGCGCGATTCGGACAGCAGACACATCAAAGAATCCATGCGCTCTATCTTGATTGGTTTTTGTGATCCAACGGATCAGCGGAGAAATGTGATTTACAAAGTGGACACCCCTTTTCTGGCTGACCGAAAGACGTTGGAGCACTTCTCGCCGAAAACTGATGTTGAACTCCTTTTGCCTAAAAGGTCTTGCACTTATGGTCCGGTCGTCTCGGATAAAGCTGGTCAAAGAGGACTGCGCCTCATTGTTTAGTTGAATTTGGAGGCATCCTTCGGTAGGTGTATTATGATTGACGACGCATCCACGGAATTCCCTTTCGAAGAAATCCATCAGGTAATCTTCCAACTCTTCCGCTTGCAGATAGCGCCCCTTTTCACGGTCCTCTTCAATTTTTTGCTGAACATAATCCGAAAGGGCAATAAGGGCGTCTCCCTTCTCCTCTAGTGCTTGGATACTCAACAATCGTCCTTCGATGACCTTTTCGGATTGATCCATCAAAGTGGCTTCCTGCTCAGGGGTCAGATCCCTACTGAGAAGCTCGACCGTAAGACGTTGGACCTCTTTACCAATCACGGCCTCCAGATCGCCCAGGCTGTTAGCAAACCGTTCAAGTTTCGCATGTAGCCGGATATAGAGGCGTTCCTCGATAGTGTCCTTTACCTTGAAATTAACGATGGAGAGGTGTTTCGCTTGCTGACCAACGCGATCGATACGGCCGATCCGCTGTTCGATTCGCATGGGATTCCAAGGCAGATCGTAATTGGCCATTACCCTACAAAATTGAAGATCGATACCTTCACTGCCGACCTCAGAGGAGAGGAGGACTCTTGGTCCACGGACATCTTTAAAACGTTCTATTTCCACCCAGCGTTGTTCATTTGGGATCCCGCCATGGATTACGGTTGTAGAAATACCATCCGCCTTAAGGCGGCGCATGAGGTAGGCAAGTGTTGGGCGGTAATAGGCAAAGATGACTACCTTTTCATCAGGTAGGATCTCGATGAGCATCCGGTGCAGCTCTTTATATTTGCTGTCATTCAACTCGAAGTCATAGGACAATAGCCGGGCGACGTCCGATTCGCTCAGATCCTCTCCGGGATCATCATCGAAAAGATCGTCAAGAACTTCCCCACCCATTGCCTCACCGAAGAGATCTCCGGGGTCACCGAACCGGCCGTCCCGAACCTCCTGGGCCAACACCGGTAGGCAGCTTGCAGCCCGAAGCTGTAAACCGATAGACTGAAAGACGTAGAAGGGGCGACTGTCCAGCTGGCACTTGCGCCGGACGATCTGAAGGATTGTCTGGTAGAGTTCCATTTCCTCGGTGGAATACACAACCGAAAGGACTACGGGGTCACGTAAAGGTCGGTTTTCCTTCACTTGGACCCGCCGTGTACGATTAACATAGCCGCCAAGTAGGTTCAGCTTCTCTGCAATGTCTTGGCATTTCGCAAGCTGGGCCTTGTCGAGACTTTCTACATGCTCAATCAGTTCGAGGAATTGCTTAAAAAGAGGCGATTTACTGATGAACTGGCTTTCACTCATGCCAGTGACCGCCGACTCCAGCAAAGAAGCATCCACTGGCGTCCGGGCCAGCGCGTTGCTCGCCTGTACTGCAGGGCGATTGGCTAGAAGTAGCTCCTCGAACAATCCCTGCGATTCAAAAAAGCTCTCATCAATCAAGCGCAAAAGGCTGTGCAGATCCGTGTTGCTGTTGTTGACGGGTGTTGCTGATACACAGAGTACTGCACCGGCATTGGCCGCAAGCCCTTTGCCGAGATGAAAAGTTGTCGTTGCCGGGTTCCGCATATAATGCGCTTCATCGAAAATCACCATATCGAAGGGATCATAACCCAAAGACCAATGGTGGAGTTCACGAAGGAGTCTGGTTTTAGGAGCGCTTGCCGGTTCGGCTTCCGGCGGCTCTTCCAGAAACCTTAATTCGGCCTTCGGAGGGCGCAGCCCAGTATAGGTGGCAATTAGAACAAATGCATGTCCCGGTCCAATTTTTTTCAGCTCTGAGAGCTCTTGTTCCAGATCTGCAAATCCGATCACACGAGCGTCGAAAAGAAACTTGCTCCTGAGTTCATCGCGCCACTTGTCAGCTAGGATCTTGGGACAAACCACCAACAAACGCTGAGCCTGACGTCTGGCCTGCAATTCCAGCCAGATTAGAGCTGACTCGATTGTCTTTCCCAAACCTACTTCGTCGGCGATGATCAGCCGCTCCGTTGGTGAGTCGATGAACTTGAGGACCGGTTTAAACTGGTAAGGGTAGAAATCGATCTGAGCCGCCTCCATCGAATAGATCACTTCGTGGAGTGTGCCCTTGAGTTTTTCGAAGGTAACCAGCCGCTGTAGATCGCGTACTTTTCCGAAATGTCCAGCACGTAAACGATCCTCTATCGAACCTTCAATGTGATCCGGTCTCCTTTCCAGACACGCCAGCGGCCGGTAACTACTACCGCCGCCAGGATAAGCAAGCTGCAACATCAAAAAGGACCCAGCCTTGCTCCACCGGCCCGTATATTGTCCTGGTTGCCCGGGATTATTTTTGTCGATCAACCAGTCGCCGGAGGAAAAGGGGATGTCGCCGTTGGATGGGCTATCGTTCATGCTATGTCTCCAATCAGTTTCCCGACAACGTCTTTCCCCAGATCGCGTCTGAGCCTCTCGCCGTCGAAGAGCTCCAGAAACATCATGCCGCAGTGGTGGTCGAAGGATGGCGAAAGGGCTTCCCCCTGGGAGAAATGCCCATCCACATCCCCTTCGCTACCGATCTTGGGATAGATGAGCAAACTGTGCTGAGCCCCAAACTGGACATTGTAGGCGTGCATCTGCTGGAGATCGCCGTCGCCCGGCTTCCCGTCACTGGGGATCTTCCATTTCGTGTCCATGACCACCATTTCGCCAGCGGCGGCGGCGCCGATCTGGGCGATGATGTCGGGGCGGATGGACTTCTGCATGCCTTCCGCCGTCCAAAAGGGGCGACGTACCTGGGCCGAGAATGCAACCTTGGGCGGTGCCTGCTTTGCCTCCTCCCGTTTCAGTTGGGCATATACAAAGCGCTCGAATAGGGTATTCATGTCAAAGAGGATTGCCAAAACATTTTCCTTGCCACCGCAGACATCCGGGCAATAGTTCAGCAGGATCAGGCGGGCGAGCTGCAACGCCCGGCGATAGCGCTCTGTGTTCCGGGTGAACGGCAGCTTCTCGAAGGTCCCATCAGTGACGGCAATATCTCTGATGCCCTCAGAAAGATGGTTGAGCCCTGAGGCACAGCCCACCAAGTGAGCATTGGGCGACACCCGAATAAGCACCTCCAGGGCGGCGCGCAGGATCTGATTGAAGGGATTGTCCCGGTCATAGAGGACATGGGCCGTGAAGAAGCGCTCTTTATGGACAAGGTTTCTGGCGATCTGCTCCTGAAAGAGGATTCGACCTTTCAGGGCATAGAGATTCCCGCAGGTTTGGCGATATTTCCGAACAAGTCCGTGATGCACCAGTTCATCGACCTCTGCCAAAAAGGATTCAAAGAAGATATCAAGCAAGGAAGCGCTGCGTAACCGCAGATGGGCATCAGACATGCTTTCCACCCGGATGAAGCCGGCCTGACGGAGCATATCGATCAGCGCCTTCTGCCATTTGTCCTTTGCCTTTGCCACCCCAGGGTCCTTGTCCGCTTTGGGCAGGACCTCAATGGTCAGGTTGCCGACCTGAATGACGCCCACATAGCTTCGAAAATGAATACGGTTCAAGCCGACGGCAAAAAAACGATTGCCGTGACGCTCGTTGTAACTCACCAGTGCGCGGAAGTGGGAATCCTTAAAACCCCCTTCCTTCACGGAGAGCGAGGTATGTTCAAAGACCTGGATTCTATTTCCCATAGACGGATTGGAAATCCTCCAGTGTCAAAGTCATGGGATCCGCCAAGGCATATACCCGACGCTCTTCGTAATCGTCCATGCCCCAATCCCCCGGCGCCCAGTGGATGGCTTCGTCCTTTCTCGTGACAAACACCTTTCCCAGGACCATGCCGATCTTTCCCGGATCGCCGTAGAAGTATTCCGTCAGCAAGGGCAGAACCTTGGTCTTGAAGATAAGACGCAGTTCCCCAAGGGGGGTGTCCTTCTTTTCAATTCCCATGAAGTAGGAATGACCGATGCAGTGATCCTTGTCCAAGAGTTTCTCAATCCGTCCGTTGATGGTTATGAGAAGCTTCTTTAAATCGACCTCGAAAGCTGATGGTTGCTGGATAAGGTCTGGTTGGGGATCGACAGCCACAAAGGTGAAGCGCCGCCGGAGGGCCGTGTCGAGGGCCTCGACGCTACGATCGGCCGTGTTCATGGCGCCGATGATGTAGAGGTTGTCGGGGACGACGAATTCCTCCCGGGAATAGGGCAGCCGCGCCTTGAGTTCATTAACCCTGCCTTTGCGCTTGTCCTCTTCGATCAGGGCAATCAATTCGCCGAAGATGCTGGCCACGTTACCGCGGTTGATCTCGTCGATCAGCAGAGCGTAGTTGTGGCTTGGGTCATTGAGGGCCATGGTGACCATGTTCCTGAAGATGCCGGGCTTAATTTGGTAGGCAAGTGCAGAGGCGTCCTCCTCGGACATGAGAGGTTTGATCCCCTCGATGAAGTCCTCATAGCAGTAGGATTGATGGAACGTCACATAGTCGTAGCGCTTAATATCCTTTTTGACAGGTATGAAATTCCTATACATCTTCATCTTTTCAGCAAGCTCTGGCAGCTGCTCGTCAACCATGGCTTGGTCTACGGACCAGGTGGCATTTTCATCCTTCCAGAAAATCTGCGGTTCATCCCGCTTCTCGAATTTGACGTTAGGGCAGTCGAGTTTGGTATGGCGCTGCAACCAGGCCCAGATGGTGTTCTTGGGAGTCCGGTTTGCAGAGAGAAGGTTTTTCGCTTGCAATAGGGGGTGAGCGAAGATCGCTGATACCTTGGCTGCCTTCAAGTCATAGAGGACAGTTGTGATTACCTGTAGCCAAGTCATCTCCGAGACAAGATCCTGGGCGTATTGTTCACGAGTGATCGTTTGGCTTTCCGTGAAAAGTCCCATATATCTTTTCTGGAGAGTATAGGTCTTACCAGTCCCCGGAGGGCCATACAGGATCGTATTAAGCGCCGGGAGGAGATTCACATCTGTAGAAGTAATTTCTTCGATGCCGATAAGTTTTTTGAGCTTTTCAACATAGTCGGGATATTTTGTGATGTCTGTAAGCGTCTTCTGAACAATTGGGCCGCCATCCTCGCTCCATTCTCCTGTCTTAATCCATTTTACAGTTCTCAGATTGCGATAAGTGGCCCGGCTGGCGTCGTGGGCATATTCACCCGTGACGCTTCCATATCCTATGTATTGTTTCGTACCTTTCTTGGCGATGACGATGTCTCCGGGCTTGAGTACGCGGGAAAATTCCCAGGCGGCACGTGCATCATTGGTTGGCCTGTGCTTAAGATTCAGTGCTTCTTTGAGTGCCTTCTCAATGGCGTCTTTGTTTTCGTAGGTTCGTAAGTCGGTGAGCTCATTCGCGCCGTACACCATGATGCCCTTTTCGAGACATTCACTCCAAAACGCGGCGTTCTGGCCAGGTGCGTAGACCCAATAGTGCACTTTATTCCTCCCTAAAATAAGATTATGAATGCCGTTGAAATGGTCTTCGGAGATTTTAAAATTTGTTCCCCGTGTTCCTGCTGGAAAATCTGAGAATCCCGGCAGGTCATCAATCTCCTCCTTGAGTACAGGTGTACTCCAAAGATTTCTGTCAATGCGTATTGTGACCCCTTCATGATCAACATTTTCATTGGGATTAGCCCAGTAGGCGTCTTCTCTTAAATCTTTGGGAATTATTTTGACTTCAGACGTAGCGGTAGCGAGGGCATAACACCCTCGATTTTCACCTGTTACCCAGATGACGATCTTGTCTCCTGCTTTTATTAACTGCTTATGCTGGTTCACCGTCCACGAGCTGAGTGCCCCATCTCGCAAAGACCCCACAACGTCATAGTCTGTGGGATTTCCCTGGAAGAGCCAGTATCCCACTCCAGGGGCTTGCCCAGTGCCGTTTGCTAACTGCTTCTTCCATGGCTTTCCTTCCTCTTCGCCAATGAGATACTGGTTCAAGGCGTCGGCCCTGTAGAAGTTCTCAAATGGCGGGTACCAATCAATGAGCTGCTTTTGGGCATCCAGCACGGCTTTGTATCGTTTTGAAATATCTACGGGCAGTTTGACGTCGAATAATTTCAGGCTATCGGCAGTCTTGTTGTTGAGGATGGGAAATCGCTCCTTGTCGACACGGTTCAGATAGATAGTTGCCAAGCCACTCCCAAAATGCTTGAACTCTTTCGTTTTGGCCAGCCATGCTAATGCGCTGAAATCCGATTCAAAAGGACTCAGCACAAAAGGCCGAAATTGATCATACTGAGATTCAATGGTCTGGCGGAATTTGCCGCTTGACCGTTGTCCACCGCTCTGCAAGTGACCGCCTTCATGAGCAAACTTGTAGAAGAATTCGATAAACTCAGGTTTGGACAACCCCGAGAGATGGTTCTTGGTAATAGTCGTGCTGTAATAGTCTTCGTTTTTAGAATGGGGATCGCTTGCGTACCATTGAAAGAAGGCATCGATCAGATCTTGAGGTGGTCTCTTCATGTTTTCTCCTTCTAAACAGGTAGACTTTGTTGGCACCAAGCATTAAGATGGCTCAATCCTCATCATCATGCCGCCAGTCGTCGTCGGCTTTTCCAGCCTCTCTGCGTTTAAGGGCTTTGTGAAAGGCATATATTGCGCGTTTTTCCTCTGGGGAAATCCCCTCCATGGCAATTTTGTTGATTTTCTGTTCGAAGGTGGCGAGAGGAATGAAATCTTCAATGGTTTTCAGTTGAATGTACCACGTAATCTTTGCAACATAATCACCCATCCCTTGCGAGGCTGAGCTTTGCAACACGGCCTTGAGAAAAATAAGAAGCCCTTCTCTGTTTTGAACTAATTTCTTCACCCAGGCTTGTGGATCCTGAGGCGATTGCCATGCGCGCCATGTGTAAAGGATCCTTAACAACTTCTTATGATTTCGAAATAATCCGGACTTTGCTGCTGCGGAAATCTTTTTGAGGCATATTGCTTTTAGAGATTCGACTTCCTTTTCCTCGACGAGAAATTTTTCTTGAGATTTATCGCGATCAGGTTTGCGTATTTCGCCTTCGACCAAGTAAATCGGAAGATATAACCCCTTACTCGCTTTTATGGCTTTCCTTAGGATCTCTGCACGTTTTGCAACGTCCTTTTCCTGCATGAGATAAAAATAGATGATCCTGTAAGCATGCGTGTCATAACCAAAAACATAGAAGCCTGGAGGTTTCTCTGGCAATTCATCGCCAATATCAAAAATGGCAGTTACAAATGGCAGGGCATGTTTGATATCAATATTTTCTTTATAGGACTCTAACCGATTGAGGGCTATTCCAAGTAGACTACGTTCATTTAAAGCACGAAACTCGCTAACAAGCTTATCCTTATTGCCGACATTTTTTAAAATGCGATCAAGGTCTTGCTGTGAAATATCCCCTTCTGGGATTGAAAATTGGAAATATTTATGGAAAACACCTTCATGACATGCACGTAGATCGCGATACCAGTTATCTCCAAACCCCGAACCAAAACTGAATTCGCCTAGCAACCCATCAACACGAGGGAATAGTTCTTTGAGTATTTCTTTGACATGTGGCTGGTTGTCAGCAGATGCTTGCTCGATAATTGATTGGATCAGGGCTTTATCTGTTTCTTTTTGTTCCTTACCATCGCGGCTGCTATCAGTGATACCAGTTAGGATAGATTTAGCTTCAGGGATCCTTTGATAAACCGCAGATTCGAAAACGCGTAAGACTTCCAGGGCAATCAGGTCAATAGGGTTAACTTCGAAAGAATCCCCATTACGGAATAAAGTGATGTGAAAAGAAAGCGTAGCAATAAACCGATTGACATCACGAAGCGACTGGAAATAGGGACGGATTCCTGGAATGAAGATATTGGCCCATCTCCGTTCGTCAAACCGTTGATTCTCGCCCAGCGGGTTCAACAACTCGTCTATCTTAGTGAATAGGACTCTTTCCAGTTTTTGTCGCTCAATTAATGGGATATCAAAGCCTACCTGCACGATCTTTTCAAGAAAGTCGCTTCCTGAAATGTTTCCTTGGTAATTATCCAAGCTTTTTTCAATAACATCACGCTGAAACAGGAGAAGATAGATCAGGTTTGGAAAATCAGCGTTCGCTTTGACTATTTGAAAAAGGACGCGAATTTCATCGGCGGTGAGCCGATCGATATCATCCATAACGATTAAGATCGGTCTCTTCAATGATTTCAAATCTTCAGTTAAGTCTCGCTTCAAATCATAAAGACTGCTGACTGCTCTCTCTTTTTCCCCTCCTAGCCCTTTGGCTCCATCTTGTATAGTTTGAGATGCTTTTCCTAATCCTTGTTCAGCCAAACCGCACAATAGGCTTGCTCCAGGAATTCCCCAAAATGGTAAGATCTCCTTAAGAGATGCGGTTATCGAAGCACCCAACGAGAGATAAGCGCCATACCTTTGCCATCGTTGAGAGCGATCCTTATTCTTCTTTGTTGAGGTGTCGGCGTGCCCCAGGGTCAGTCCTATTTCATGGAAGAACGCCTTGAGAAGCTGATCCCGTCCAGACCAGTGCCAAGGATTGAATTCCACAACCAAAGGCCTTTTCCCCTTGCCCTCATTGAAAGACTCAAGGATCATATTCTTCAAGGATGTCTTGCCGCTGCCCCACTGTCCATATAGAGCAATGACAAGGCTATCCTTTTCTTGCCATCCCTTGATCGCTGCCGCCATTGCTTTTGCAAAAGGCATCCGGCCTAATAGATCTTCGGTTGGATGGGTGATAGGTCGGTCAGCTGAAAAAGGGTGTCTTGATTGGGGCTTAACGGCTTTGCGCATTTTACTACCCGCTCCAAGTGTCGTTGAATATCTCAGCTGATGAGGAACTTACGTCTTTGATTTTGGTGCCTGATCTTCCCATGCTTCCGCAGCACCCCACCTCATCTCCGCCCGATTGTGGCTGAGCTCCTCTTTGCGTTCTCTCCAGTCCGGCAGGATCCGCTCCAGGGTTCGCCAGTATTCAGGGGTATGGTTACGCTCAATCAGGTGAACCAGCTCGTGGGCAATGACATAATCCACGAGTCTCACCGGCAATTGAAGCAGCCGCCAATTGAAGAAAAGGGCGTTGTTCTTCCCGCAGGAACCCCAGCGGAACCCAAGGTTCGTAACGACAATCTTTGCGGTTGTGATGTTTGCCTTGGGTTCCCAGAACTTCACCCGCTCATTAATCCATTCGCCGCCCTTTTCTTGATACCAGCTCTGGAAATGTATGGCCGCTTCCAGCCGATCCTTTTCTCGCAAGGTGAACCATTGCCCATCAAATCTTAGGGGTACAGACTGTTTTTTTACAATTTTGAGGCGATAATTTTGACCAAGATAGGCAATACGTTCCCCACTGACCGGCTCGTGCCTCATGGTTCCGATCGGGTAATTCTCTTTTTGCAGCAGTTTCTGATGCACCCAGAGCAGCTTGCTCTCTACCCATTCCGCAAGTTCAGTCTTGCCGGTCGCTATCGGTGAATGCACGACAAGCTCCCCGGCGCGGTCCACCGTCAAGCCCAGCGTCTTGCGGCGCGGGCTTCGGCGTACATCAAATTCCAGATTGTCAATTACCAGCACTTCATTCATTTTCTAACCAAGTGTTCGTGATTCTCTTTTGCTAGCGCCACCAAACGCTGCGCAATGTCCCGCTCTTTCCCGGGAGGGCAGACCCTTGAGGCATCGAGGTCCCGTACAAGTTGCTTGGTGAGCAATTCACGGCGATCGGAGTTCTTCCAGAAGCCTACCTTGGCAATCTCCTGCCGGATGCGTTCCACGATATCGAGGGCCAGGCCGCAGGTCGTGGCCGATGCGGTCGCTGGGAGGATGCAGGGGATCTACAAGGGTGACAGGCCGGTTGACCTAGCCAGGCTGAAACCTCCGAGGCTGGATCTGATCGATGCCTCCCGGTACTTTCCGCTCTATCCCGTCGAGGCAACGCGGGGCTGCACCCATGCCTGCGCCTTCTGCTCCACAAGATACGTCCACGGCCTGGGATTCCGGACCCGGCCCGTCGGTCACGTTATCGCCGACATTGAGAGGGCCGGCAAGCCCGCAATTCAATAGCAGATATCAGACGGAAATGCGAGAACTTTGCAGTAATTGACCACTATTTTATCTGTCGAAGGGTCTCATCGGGAATGAACGGTGGGCAAGGGCGCGCCCCCAAGGCAATCAAGCGTGCTATCGTCCTGCGGCATGATGATCCCTCGTTCAACCCCCCATCCTTCTCCTGAACTGGGAAGGCCGCTCATAGTTGCTCCCTTGGGACCAGATGCCTTTGACCTGGGCATTGGCTTCCTGTTCCGCCTGGAGGAAGGGTGTGCGGTAAGGCGTTTTCAGATACTCGCGATAGGCTTCTGCCATGCCGGCGCTGAGCATCTCCTGGTTCACGTTCCGATCCCCAAGCCAGAGGATGGCGACCATGCGGCGGTAGCGGTCGATGTCGCGGATCTCGACCCGGACCGTCTTCTGACTGACGAGAGTGGCCAGGTAATTCCGGGCATCGTTGCCGAACGGTTCTCCGGGGATCTTTCCTTTGGCGGTTTCGGGCGCATCGATGCCGTAGAGGCGGACCTTGAGCTTGGTTCCCTCTGGCGTGACGGCCTGCACGGTGTCGCCGTCAGTAATCTTGGTAATGGTGGCGGTGACGGTGCGGAGGGGCGCGGCGTGGGCCGCTGCGGCGTTGAGGATCACCAAGGCCGCGAGGAGGAAGAGCCATCGATTCTTATGGTGCCCCAGTGAAATTTTTATCATTTGAGAAGCCTTTCCAGATAGGCCAAGCGCTGTTTGTAAATCCGAATCTCTGCCCGGCATTTCTCCCGATCGGCGATCTGCTCTTGCAGCGTTGGTAGATCCCGCTCAGCGACATGCTGATTGACAACCCTTTTGCCCTCCCGCCGGACGAGGTAATGGTAAAGGTACTCCTTCCCGAAGCTCTGTTTCCGGCGGACATTGAGAGCGCCCTTAGGAAGCTTATCGGCTTTGGCTTGCAGGGCCTGAAGGACCTTGCGACTCCGTCGTTGCTCCCCGGCGAGTAGGCGGTAGATGACCGGATCTTCTTTCGCTACTTTCATAGTTATAATCTACTAAATGTAGCGTAAAAAGTCAAATTCGATGGCGGAATAAGTGGCGGTGTAAATGGCGGGATAAGTGGCGGTATAAGTGGCGGTATAAAATGAGGGAAGAAGTGAGGGAATAAATGAGGGAACAAGGGCGGAAAAAATGAGGGAATAAATCGGCTCCGGTAAGGAGATAAAAGGTCGGTAGGCAAGGGCCGCGCCGGCCATGGGGCGCGGCCGTCACGTCCCTTGCATCTTTCCCTCTCCCCCCTGTCTCCCCCGGAGGGGGGATTCCCGCCCACCACCCCATCAGGCGGTAGGCAGGCGTCGCGCCAGGGCATTCCTCTGCTCCAGCCCTGTCACGCCGCCTGCATCTTTCCCTTCCGCGCTCAGGCAAGGGCGTCGCCGGCCCATTCCTCTGCCCCAGGTCCGGCACCGCCCTTGCTGATCCTCGCGCGGTATTTTATTTCCCGGCCGCATGTCCTCAGCTTTTCCCTTCACCGTTTGCCGCTCCTTCGTTTCACTGATCTGTTCGGTAGGCGGCCAGCGTTGCAGTCGCCGGGGTCGCGCCGCGGCGTCGCTCCCTTCCGGCTTGGTGCACCGCCTGCCGCGTCCATCTCCCCGGCCCACCCTGCGGTCGCCGTCGTCCGTCAGGGCCGGGCTTCGCTTCGCTGCGCTCCGCCCCTCCGGCCGCCTGGCTTCCCGCACCCGTCCGCCCCTGTGGGTCTCCCTCCCTGCCTCCGGTGCCGGCCGGACGACCGCTGCGCGGCGACCGGCCCGCCCCTCCGGCATTTTGTACTTCTCTTTTGCCCGGTCCCGGCAGACCTCACTGCGTTCGGACTGCCGGTCCTCGGGCGTTGCGGCCGGCTCCGCGACCGCATAAAACCCGCGGACGCTCCACTCGGCCGCTTTTTCTTGGTGTTCCGGGCCGTCGGCAGACAGGCGCTGCGCGCTGACTGCCTCGGCCCTCCGGTTATTTTAAGACCATTGCCCGCTCCCGGAGCGACCTCGCTTTGCTCGGACGCACCGGTTCGCGGGCTGTTTTTGCGCAGTCGGCTCCGCGCCGCAAAACCACGGACGCTCCTCCTACTGCGCCATGGTGGCCCGCTTGGCTGCCTGTCACCTCCTTCGTCGGAGACAGGCAGCCGCGGGCGATCATTCTCTATGTCGGTCGCCGTGACTCGCCCTGCGCTTCGCTCCGGACGAGACACGTCTCCCTGGGTCGCGCCCTCGCCCTCGAAACCGCTAAAGCGGATTCCAGGGCGCCGGACGGTCCCGCCCTGCGGTCGAGCCCGTCCGGTCGGGCGCTCCAAAACCAAGGAAAGACAACAACACGGCTCAGCGAGAGGTGGTTCTGATAGGGCGGGGGCGTGGCGCTTATTCAGCCGCAGGGGTGGCCTGTATCGGCGTTCCGCCTCTTTCCCCGCTCCCGGCGTTTCCGCAGACACTCGGAGACGCCTTGCAGCGGGGCCGGGTGAAAAAGATTCGTTCCAAGAGGCGCATCCGGTCAGTGCCGTCACTGCCGCGCACTGTGGGCCGAGGTCTTCAACGGTCGTGGTCGTGGCGGTGATGGGTATCCGGCCAGTGGGAGTGGGCGTGGCATGCTTCGCAATGGGCGTGCTCGTGAATATGCGCCTTGGCAGGGGCGTCGTCATGATCGTGATGGTGGTGCAGGTCGTCATGACAGTGCCCATGGGTGTGCGTCACCGCTTCGTGGGTGTGCAGGTGCTCATGCCTTTCCGCGATCATCAGCCAAAGACCTGCGATCATCAGCCCTGCGGCGGGAAACATGACCCACCCGATCCATTCGCGAAGGAGGATGAGGGAGGTCACCGCGCCGATGAAGGGCGCCAGGCTGAAGAAAAGGCCGGTTCGGAATGATCCCAATCCCTCCAGGGCTTTGATGAAGAAGACCAGACTGACGCCGTAGCTGACGGCGCCCAGCAATATGGCCAGGAGGATGTTGACATTCCAGGGGATCCCCATGCCGAGAAGATAGGCAAGCAAAAGGGAGGTCGCCCCGGAAAAAAGCCCCTTGATCAGGGCGATCTGGATCGGGTCTCGGGCGGAGATGTGCCGGGTCACATTGTTGTCGATGCCCCAGCAGAGCATGGACAAAAGGATCAGCAGCGGCCCGAACAGATTGAATGCTCCCTGGCTGGGATCCCAGGCCAGGAAGACCCCGGCCAAGGTCATGCAGACGAGCGCCCACCAGAGCCGACTTCCCGCATTCTCCTTGAAAAAGAGGACGGCAATGGCGGCCGTGGCCACCCCTTCGAGATTGAGCAGCAGGGAGGTCGAAAATCCGGAGGTGCGGCTCAGGCCGAACATCAGGCTGATGGGGGCGATGATTCCGCCGAAGAGGGTCGCGGCGGCGAGCCAGGGGATATCCTTCTCCCGCAGGGAGGCCTTTTGTTCATGAGGTGCGGTCGACCAGGCCTTTCCGACCAGTGAATACAATGACAAGCCGAGGAAGGCCCCCGTGTAGAGGAGGCCGGCCAGGGCTACCGGAGGAATGTCCGCGACGAGGAGCTTGGCCAGAGGGGGACTGATGCCGAAGCAGGCCGCGGAGATGAGGATATAGATGAGTGGCTGTCTGTGCATTCCGAATTGCGTGCTCCCCGTAGGTTTTTGTTTCAGCTCAGCTTCATGTTCTCGGAAGAAGGCCTGCGCCGTCAGCCTCCGCTCGGGCTGCGCTGGGGGCGACCAGGACCTTGTCCACCCGACGGTCGTCCATGTCCATCACCTCGAAGCGCAGTCCGGCCCATTCGAAGTGATCGGCGACCGCCGGGATGTGACCTAAGCGCATCATGACGAAACCGCCCAGGGTGTTGAACAGGTTTTCCTCCTCCTGGGGAAGCTCGGGGAGATGGAAGAGGCTTTTGAATTCATCGATGGGCATCATGCCGTCCAGGAGCCAGGAGCCGTCTTCCCGCATCACGCAGGCGGACTGCTCTCCCGTTTCGCCGGGCGCCAGTTCGCCCACGATGGACTTGAAGATGTCGTGCGGCGTGGCCAGGCCCTGGATTGTGCCGTACTCGTCGATCACCAGGGCCATGTGCTTGCCCGTCTTTTTCAGCCGCTTCAGGAGCCGGAAGGCGGGCAGGTTCTCGGGCACGAAGAGGGGCTGCGACAAGGATTGCGCGAGGTCCGCCGGTTCTCCCGCCGCAAGCTTCGCCCAGAGGGTCTTGATCGACGCGATGCCCAGGATGTTGTCGGCGGCGCCTCGGTAGACCGGGAAGTTGGAATGGCCGCTTTCCTTCATCTTGGACCAGTTCACCTCCGGGGGATCGTCCAGGTCCAGGGAGACCATCTCCGGCCGGGTCGTCATGATGGCATTGACCTTGCGATCCGCCAGCCGAAAGACGCTCTCGATCATGTCCTGTTCCATCTCCTCGAAGACGCCGCTCTGGGCCCCCTGATCGATCAGGATCCTGACCTCCTCTTCGGTGACCGGCGGCTCCTCGGAGGGCTTGATGCCCATGAGGGAAAATACGAACCGCGTCGATGCGCTGAGGAAATGGACCAGCGGCAGCGCCAGCCGGGAGAGTGCCCGCATGGGCAGCGCCACCGTCATGGCTACCTTTTCCGGATTGTTGAGCCCGATGCGCTTGGGCACCAGTTCGCCGATGATCAGGGAGAGGTAGGTGATCACGACCACCACGCATGCCAGGCTGAGCCCCTCGCGATAGGGGGCAAGCAGGGGAATCTCGGCCAGGAAGAGGGCGAACTGGGCCGCGATCGTGGCGCCGCCGTAGGCCCCGGCCAGGATGCCGATCAGGGTGATCCCGATCTGGACGGTGGAGAGAAAGGTATCGGGCGCAGTGGCGATCTTCAGGGCCGCCTTCGCCTTGGCGCTGCCTTCGTTGGCCAGTTGCTGGAGCCGCGCCTTGCGGGCCGAAACCACGGCGATCTCCGCCATGGCAAAGACGCCGTTCAACAGGATCAAGAGGATGACGATTAAAGCTTCTACCCAAAGGTCGGACATGCGGTTCTCCAGAGATTTTCACAACCCCGAGCGGACAGGCAGGCGCGCCGCCCGCTCTCCGCTCGGCCCTTTTTTCCAGAGGCAAGTATATACGAAGGGGGGCTGTTTGTAAATGAAGGGACGCGCCTATTGTGCGGGGCTGAAATAGGGCACCGGCCGGGGGCGTCGCACCCGTTGCCGGGGGTGGGCCGCAGTGCTGTCGATCCCCCGGCCGATACGCTTACAATAGCCGCCTTAGGCGCCTGGCCCGCCGCTCCGGCCGTTGAAATGGTTCCTGCCCGTGATCCCTGCCGAGACGATGAACTGGAGCGCCCTTTCGGGGCTGACGTCCAGCAATTCCACGCGCGACCGGGGCACCAGGAGGGTGATGCCGGCCCACTGCATGCTCTGGAGGACATAGACCGCGACGTAATCCCTGAGCCCGAAGGTTGCCAGCTCCTCGGCGGTGATGAACCCCAGGACCTTGATCCGTTCGTCGCCGGGCAGGCCGATCATCACCGCCTTGGTGAAGGAACTGCGGTTGCCGACCAAGGCGTTCATGGTGTCTTTGATGATGGTGTAGATGCTTTTGACCAGCGGCACCCGGCCGAAAAGGGTGTCGATATAGTCCAGCAGGCGGCGGCTCACGAACCAGTTGCCCAGGAGCCCCACCACCGTGATCAGGACCATCGAGGTCAACAGGCCCAGGCCCGGGATATCGACCCCCAGGGCGACGAAGTATCGCCCCAGCAGGCTGTCGGTCAGTTGAAAGACGGCCACCACGATGTAGATGGTGAGCGCCGCGGGCAAGATGAACAGGATGCCCTGAAAAAAGTACTTGGCCAGACGCTTCATATCATGTGGGCCTCATGCTGCGGAGCCGGGCGATCCGCTCCGCGATGGGCGGATGGGTGGAAAAGAGGTTCATGAAGGCCTGCCCCGTCAGGGGGGTCACGATGAACAGGTGCGCCGTGGCGGGCTTAGCCTCCATGGGCATGACCTGGGAGGCCCGGGAGAGCTTTTCCAGTGCCCCGGCCAGTCCGTAGGGTTTGCCCGATATCTTGGCCCCGCCCTCGTCGGCGAGATATTCCCGGGACCGGGAGATGGCCATCTGGATGAGCGTCGCGGCCAGGGGGGCCAGGACCGCCATGAGAATCATGCCCACCAGGTTGCTCCCCCCTCCTTCCTCATCACTATCCCGGCTCGACCCGCCGAAGAGCGCCGCCCACTGGGCCATGTTCGCCAGCATGACGATGGCCCCGGCGAGCGTCGCGGCGATGGAGCCGATCAGCATGTCCTTGTTCTTGATGTGCATCAGCTCGTGGGCCAGCACCCCTTCCAGTTCGTCCCGGCTCAGGATCCTGAGGATGCCCTCGGTCACCGCGACCACGGCGTGGTCTTCGTTGCGGCCCGTGGCAAAGGCGTTTGGCGTCTCCTCCGGGATGATGTAGACCTTGGGCATGGGCATCGAGGCCCGCATGGCCAGGTCTCTCACCAGGGCGTGCACCTCCGGGGCCTGGCGCTCCGTGACCTCCCGGGCCTTGTACATCTTCAGGATGAGCTTGTCGGAAAACCAGTAGGCCCCGAAGTTCATGACCACGGCAAAGAGGAAGGCCACGACGACCCCGCCTTTCCCGCCGAACATGCCGCCGATGAACATCAACAGGCCCGTCAGGGCGCCCAGGAGCAATACCGACTTGATGGAATTCATATTTTTCCTCCGTTCATGGATTTGAGAATGGCGCGCCGGTCCTTAACGGACAGACGCGCTCCGTTGACGTACAAACTCGATTCCACCCGGCAGGACCGAGAGGAAGACGATGGCCAAAAGCACGATCGTGAAGTTCTCCTTCACCAGCGTGATGTTGCCGAAATAGTAACCCGCCAGGAGCAGCGAGACGATCCAGAGCACCCCGCCGGCCACGTTGTAGAGCGCGAACCGGCGGTAGGTCATGCGGCCGATCCCCGCCACAAAGGGGGCGAAGGTGCGGATGATCGGCATGAACCGCGCGATGACGATGGTCTTCCCGCCGTATTTCTCGTAGAACTCATGGGTCCGCTGGAGGTGCTCCCTGCGGAAGAAACGGCTGCCTTCGTAGTGGAAGACCTTGGGACCCAGGTATTTCCCGATGGCGTAATTGACCGCGTCGCCCAGGATCGCCGCCGCGATCAGGGTGGGCATGAGCCACTCGATCTCCAGGGGGCCTTTCAGATAGGGGTTGGCCGCAAAGGCGCCGAGGGCGAAAAGCAGCGAGTCTCCCGGCAGAATCGGCGTCACCACCAGCCCGGTCTCGCAGAAGATGACGAGGAACAGGATCACGTAGGTCCACCCGCCGAAATCTTTAATCAAACTTCCCAGATAGCGGTCGAGGTGGATGAAAAAATCAACAAGGGTGAGAATCATTTCCATAGGGTTGTTCTCTATAAAAGTCTCTGCCAGAAGAGGACGATCGTCTCCCCGAGACCCGCGATCCCCTGGGTCTCCAGGATGGACAGGAATCTGGCCGGGGAATGGAAGATGGCCAGCATCAACCAGGCTGCGGCCGTCCCCGCAGCCAGCACCAGCAAGACGACAATGGCCAGGAGCCAGGGATCTTCCAGGACCTTCCGCCTCCAACCCGACCGGGAGGTGCGCCGGTCAGCCCGGCGCCTCAGGCACCAGTGTTCCAGTCTGGCTTGATTTTGCTGCTTCCCGTTCCGGGAACCGTCAATCAAGTCGCCTAACATATTTGTTTCTCTCTGAAGCAATGCCTCCCGATTCATAGGATTCGGAAAGAGGGAGGGCAGTCCATGGATACGGGCCGCCACGGCGATGGCCATTGCCCGTCATCAATGCCGATACTACAGGGGAATCAGGAGAGGAACGGCGGCGCCCGGTTCGTGTGGGGAGTGAACCGGCAGGAGAAGGGGCGGTTGGATGAATCGTCCGCGCCCAGACCCTGGGGCGTCAGATAGAACGCGACCAGGGATGGCCTATCGACGGCCATGGCGAGGGGGTGGTCGGTCTTGATCTTAGCGACGCCGCCAACGCGGCAGGAGAGCGCTTTGCTGATGCCGCAGCTTTTCAACCGCAGGAAGGCGCTGTCCGTGTCGAAGACATTGACCAAGACGACGGCCAAGAAGCAGAAGACCACGGAGAGACAAACCCCTCTCCAGACCGGTCTGTGGAGAAAATGTGCGTTATCAGGGAAGATTTTCATAAGCTGCTATTCACTACAGGATTGCCGAGGGAATGTCAAGACGGATCGGCAGAGGGATCAGCAGAGGGTGGGCGTTTCTGTGCTGGCGTTGCCATCTGTTCTTATCAGGATGCACATTCCGGCGGCCTCATGGCCGGCAAACAGGCCATGCCTCTGGGTTGGGCGGTCCGTCTTAATGACTATCGTCTTGGCCTGATCACGGTGGAGCGATAGGAGTGCTTATTGCGCACCATCAGGATCACGCCGGCCGTCCCGGCGATGATGAGACCGAGATCCTGAGGCACGCCCAGGAGAAACGCGGCCTGCGATCCCACCAGGCACCAGAGGATCGGGACGATGAAGATGCTGCGCGGATAGGGCCGCTTCAGGAACGCGAGCAGCCCGATCGTGAAGATCGTCGTGGGGCAGGGAAGCCCGAAGGTGGGCATGAAGGGGTAGCGGTGCCCGGCGAACCAGGACCAGGCCGGGTAGACGAACAAGGCAAAGAAGATGAGGGCGGCACCGCCAAAGGCGCGTTTGTCGCCGGTCCATTGAAAGCGGAGTCTGCGCCGCAAGACCCCCTGCCACAGGAACGCCAAGCCGCCGAGCATCGCGAGTCCCGCAAAGGCATAGGCCAGTGGGTTGATCCGGGCAAAGAAGGCCAACTGGTAGGCAAGGCCGATCCAGATCCAGAAGAAAGCAAGGATGCCCGACACTGCCGCGTCAGTCCAGGGCCGCGGCCGGAACAGGAAGATGATCGCGGCAATGGCCAAGACCACCAGCCCTATCTGCGACGGCCAGAGCGCTTCGTTGTAATCGCGGAACACAGCGTAGAACTGATCGATGGTGAAGGGCAAGCGCATGGGGTTCCTCCCGGTCTTTCATCGCTCGGGCGTTCGGGTGACTCTCCGCAGCGCCACGACAGGTACTTCATATCACAAACGAAAGGGTTTTGCTGATTGGTTATTGCGGTGCAGACAGGATGAGTGATCGACGTTCTTAAGATTCTGTCAGGTGAATACATTGGTGGCAAGGGCCGCGCCGTCCATAGGACCGGCCGTCACGCCCCTTGCGTCTTTCCCGTTTCCCCCCTGTCATCCCCCGGTGGGGGAATTCCCGCCCGCCACCCCATCAGGCGGAAGCAGGGGCCGCGCCAGGGCATTCCTCTGCTCCAGCCCTGTCACGGCCCCTGCATTCTCCCTTCCGCACTCGGGCAAGGGCGTCGCCGGCCCTTTCCTCTGCCCCA